>Ga0164315_10004395_pt1 | contig 10930 bp, 8 predicted proteins | sample GuaBasSedimGuay6_FD_113737 | JGI IMG/M metagenome (GOLD analysis project Ga0164315, IMG submission 113737) | Subseafloor sediment microbial communities from Guaymas Basin, Gulf of California, Mexico - Guay6, Core 4569-2, 0-3 cm | ecosystem: Environmental > Aquatic > Marine > Hydrothermal vents >...
ATAGTGTGTTAGGCGTGATGCGTGTCGTGTTGCTGTCTATCTTGATTGTACTCTTTTTATGGCTATCTTGGGGCCAACGGGCACAGTTATTGTTGAAGTCAAGAACCATTTCTCTGACGACTAACGGTACCACGGCGTTGGTGTTGTTGATGGGCATATTATTGTCTTTGCCTTTAGTCACTCACGCTCAGGAATCCTCCTCTAGCGTGCTGCCTGAATGGGCGGAAAAAATATCCCCCAACCGTCTGGCTGAGCTAGCCAAAGACACAGTAAGTGAAGTAATCTCCGTCAACCCCCTAACTGATATAGTCAAAAACACAGTAAGTGAAGTCGTTTTTGGGGGTAATGCGGGTAAGGTTGTTGTTAATGAGTTTCCGCCCCAATCACTGTTGGATGATCTGCAAAAACGCCTGTTAGCACCACCTGATTGCGTACCCTATTGTGCCAGTAGTCCACGTCTGTTGTTGGAATTGGACGCGACTCAATTGCGAGCGCGGATGGAAATACATAGTCATGCCAACATTGCCGTGCCACTCCCCGGCTTGGCAAAACAATGGTTGCCACAGCAAGTGCTACTCAATGGTGAGCCAGCGCAAGGCTTAGTACGCAATCAAACCGGCCAATTATGGTTAAGTGTCAACAAAGGCATTCATCAAGTGCAATTAGTGGGTACCTTACCCAATCGTAATACGGTGCAACTGCCTTTGCCTCTGAAATCGCATTTTGTTGAAGTGAAGGCGACGGGTTGGCGCGTAGAAGGGTTGCATGAAAATGGTGTCGCTGATAATCAATTGCAGTTTACCCGCGAACAAACCGATGACACTAAGCTGGCGGATTTAGAAATGGGCAGCTTGCCAGCGTTTGTACAGGTGAAACGTACTTTGTTATTGGGTTTAGATTGGCAAGTTGAAACGCACGTCATCCGCAAAACGCGACTGGGATCGGCAATCGTTTTGGAAATCCCGCTACTCAAGGGTGAATCCGTCACCAGTGAACAAATCCGCGTTGACGGTGGTAAGGCACTGATTAATCTCTCGCCGAGCCAATCAACAATTAGTTGGATGTCGGTGTTTGACAAGCAAAACACGATAACGCTGACTGCGCCTTATGATACTTTTAGTAGCGAAGTGTGGCGTTTAGATGCCAGTGCCATTTGGCATGTCGAGATTGAGGGCATCCCGGTGGTGCATCATCAGGCCGAAGGCCGTTGGCTACCTGAATGGCGGCCGTGGCCGGGCGAAACGGTCACTTTGCAGCTTAGCCGTCCAAAAGGCGTGGCGGGACAAGTGTTGACGATAGATCGTAGCCAATTAATTGTGACCCCTGGACAACGTACCACGGACAATCGGTTGTTATTAAGTCTACGCAGTAGTCGTGGGATGCAGCACAAGATCACGTTGCCAGAAGATGCCCAATTGCAATCGGTGACAATCAATAACAAATCCCAACCGATACGCCAAGAAGGCCGCTTTGTGACTTTGCCTATCACGCCTGGTAGCCAACAAGTTGAGTTGCTGTTTCGACAACCGATTGGTATGAGCCAATATTTTGAGACACCCAGCGTCGATTTAGGCATAGACAGTGTCAATACTCTGATTGAGATCAATATGCCCAGTGATCGTTGGATATTATTTACCGGCGGTGATCCGATTGGGCCGGCGGTGATGATTTGGGGCATTTTAATTGTCATTATTTTAGCTTCGGTGGGCTTAGGGCAAATTTCCTTAACGCCGTTAAAAACTCTCCACTGGATATTACTGGGCGTGGTGTTAAGCCAAGTGGAAGTGCATTTGATGTTGGTTGTTGTGGTGTGGTTTATGATGTTAGGTTGGCGGGCGAAGATTGCGCCTGATATGTCGGCCCCAAAATTTGACGCGATTCAAATCGGTTTAGGCTTTCTGACAATAGTCGCGTTAATCACCTTATTGGGTGCGATTGAACAGGGCTTGCTCGGTAGTCCCGATATGCACATTGCTGGCAATGGTTCTTATGCAAGCCATTTGCAGTGGTATGAAGATCGCACAGCAGGTATATTGCCGCAAGTGTGGGTATTTTCGTGGTCAATGTGGATCTATCGCATAGCGATGTTATTGTGGGCTTTATGGTTATCGTTTGCGCTACTGCGCTGGTTACGTTGGGGTTGGGAATGTTTCAGCACGCATGGTTTGTGGAAATCTTTGCAGACTAAAAAGGCGGTGCAAACTTAAACTACGGAAAGGGGAGAGCGATTCGGTGCGAGCGAAAAGGGACAGGATAGCGGAAATTCCCGGACACTTGGCTTAGGAGTCCAATTTTAGTTTGGGCAGTTCCAAGATAAATCTTGGATTCCTGTTTCTATGCACGGGAAAAAAATGATAATTTTTTGATTTTAAAGTATTTCGTGATGCTATCGCTTTTTGTGGCGATAGTATCACTTTTGCGGTTCGCATGATTATAATGTGTCTCGTTTAAAATCAAGATATCCCAATATTTAAAAGGATAACAATAATCAACAGGTTTTTTTGAGTGATACTATCGCTAAAAAAAGCGATAGCATCACGGCTTGAACACTTATGGTGGGCAAACAACGTTTGCCTACCTTACTTGCTATCCTTAAACTTATCCGCTATATAACCTATCCTATCTATGATGCCGGATATATTATTGATATAACAACCTTTTTTATCGGCAGTCAATACCGAGTTTTCCAATAAGTAAAATTCCCACTCAACACCGTCTGTTATAATGCCGTACACTTTGCTTTGTTTAAATATTTTTAAAGTAGCATACATTTCAGCCAGACACTGGCCGATGCCTTTGCCTATTTGTGCCGGTTTCACTTCAACAACTGATATGATAGGGGTTACAAATTTATAAGCATGTAAGCTCAAAGCGCAATCATATTTACCGCTTAACTGATGCGGTAAATTAGGTGTTTTTTCCTGTTCAATATTAACCGGTGGCTCGAAAAAAGCACCCACATTTTTTACGACGCAAGCATTTAATAAGACGGGCGTTATCAAAAGGTGACTCCTTGTTGCTTCATTAGCGTCTTCATTTAGAGCAAAACGGGACTTTATCTCATCGACTGCTTTTTGAGTCTCAGGGTACTCTTTGTGACTTAGTTGTAAGTTTTCAAACAGGTTGTCTCTAGCAGTTTGTACTTCAAAAATCTTTTCTAATTGGTCAGTTGAGTAACCTTTATAGTCACTAAAATACATTTAAAAACTTCCAAAGTTAAAAAAGGAATATGCCACTGACGAAGCGGTGCGTTCCATTTCCAAAAAGGTGTGATACGCGACTCATTCATCTAAACGTTTTTCGAGTTCGGCGAGTTGTTCTGGCAATGCTTTGGCATTTTCTAACACCTGATAATATTCCGTCGCCGCTGTTTTCATTTCTTGATAACGCTGACTACGCTGTGGATTAGCCACGCCCATAACCCATTCAAGTATGTCTTCAACGCTAACGGATTTTGTTGGTGCTCGACTCACAAGTTTTTTTTAAAGCTAACTACAAGGATTGTATATAAAAACGGATTTAAACCTTAACGACTTCGGTTGTATATCAATGCCGATTTAAACCGGGTACCATGACTCTAAAATTCTTATATACAATCCCTGTCGTTAACGGTTTGAATCCCTTATTATATACAATCTTTGTAGTTATTCTTGTCAAACTAAAAACTTGATCATCAAGTGATATAGATGTTCAGATAATTAATTTCACCACTCAAAGTTAAACGGATACTATCCCCAAAAAAGGGATAGCATCCGTATCGTTGCATTATTTTTCTGAAAAACTATAGCTTATCAACACGCCAACCCTGAAAATGTGAATAGCTCCAGCTTCCACCTGGGGAAAGCAATATCAAAAAAGGCCTCAACCCGTAAGTATGTTGAATGTGAATGATACCATTTATGCCAATTCAGTAAAATTCATATCGTTATAGTTTTCAACAAAAAAAGTTATAATCAGTAAATCCTAATCTAAGCAAATCCTTTTTAAAATGTATCCATTTCCGTTATTGTTAAAAACTATGGCTGGCTTTAGTCTGTCAAAGGTTGGACCAAAAAATCTTGGTTATACAATCTTTTAACTTTTTTGACGTAACTTCTTGTTTCTTGGTAAGGCGGGATAGTGTTACCATAGCGTTTCACAGCGTTTGCGCCGGCGTTATAGGCTGCCAGTGCCAAAGCGATTTCTCCATTAAACATTGTCAGTAAATCACGGAGGTATTGCGCCCCGCCGTTGAGATTAGCCACCGGTTCAGTACGATCCGTCACCCCATAGCGTTTGGCAACCGCAGGCATGAGTTGCATTAATCCCACCGCACCTTTTGAAGAAACGGCGGTGGGATTATAGTCCGATTCGACTTGCACCACCGCATGTAACAAAGCTGGGGGTAAACTGGCACGATGGGCTGCAACTTCAATCAACGACGCATAGTCATTGTATTTACGGTGTTTTCTGAGGTGTCGCCCAATAATCGGTGATGCTTGGTAAGATTGTTGTACTAAATAGCTACGTGCATATAGCACAAGTGCCGTGCTTTTGGGTGGTTTATTGCTTAAATGCAACACGCCTTTTGCATCAAAGTATTTATAAATAATGGTTGATTTAGTGGCAGTGCTGGAATTGGCTACCACGGGTGGCGTAATGAGAACCATTGTTATTAGTAAATTGATATAAATTATTAAATTTATTAATTTCATTACTATTCAATCCTGATTTTAACCCGAATATTTCACAAACCACATTTATTATCAAGCTTTTGATACCCCAGTGGTTTCGGGAATGATGCGCAAAACCTTCAAGGTTTCCAAAACCTTGAAGGTTTATAACTAAAATTACGTTCAGAAAAATATTTAGGGCAAAACCTTCAAGGTTTCCAAAACCTTGAAGGTTTATAACTAAAATTACGTTCAGAAAAATATTTAGGGCAAAACCTTCAATATTTCCAAAACCTTGAAGGTTTTTATAACTAAAATTATTATTCTTACAAACTATAGAGTGGATAGTATCTGTTAGAAGGGGGAAGAATTATGGGCTTTGACGAAAATGGGAATCAAAGCGTTAGCTGGGAACACACCGCCCAATTATCTGAAAAGCTATAAAAATGTATGCAACAGTGCTTTAAATAGGTTAGGATCGAAGCAAAATTAACTTCCCCTTTGGCTGGGTTCAGTGCCCTTTAGGGTACTTGAGCTTTTAGACAATTGCTTTAGCTATTGGCGGAAGTTATTTGTTTGTTGATCCTTAGTAGTTATAATAGAATATATATTTTGCTATTTCATTGGTTAAGAGATATGGTCAAAAAACATTTAACAATCACGATTTTGGCAACAACTGTGCTGACTGCCTGTGCAACAGGTAGTGATCCAAATTCAAGTTCAGGGCTAAGTCCAAGCCGCTTGAGTTCTTCCAACAACTGTCCTACCGGTGTTACGCTGAAGGTTGATGGAAAAATGGTCGAAGCCACAGCACCTAACCCTTTTGGCGGTCTTAGGAACCCGGGCATGGAAATTAACAATGGGATATTTTCGATCGGCTTGGTTACTAAAGAGGCGGGAACGTTTGATTTACTTGATTTTGAGGCTGTGAACTTACGGACGGGTACATTTGCGGGTGACAAATTTCGCTTAACTTTGGATTATTCACCTTACTCAGAAGAAGGTACTTGTACGAATACAAAGTACAAGCATGACTCAAAACTGATTGTTGAAAAATATAACGCCGACACTGATCGCAAGCTTGAGGGCTGTTTTTATGGCAAGCTTGAGTGTGATGGTAAGCTTGTTGAAATTAATACGGCTGTTTCTGGTGTGGTTTTTTAGTAGAATCAAAAAGTTTTTTTCCTTAACAAAGACTTTCAAAGTTTGCCAAACTTTGACTAGCAGGGCCAGAAAATCCCCCCGTTTAGGGGGGAACTTATTGGCAAATACCTGTTTATGCATCGGTAAAACTAGCCAGAAAAATTTTTTCTTTGAAAATCATAAACACCTGCACCTGGGGCGTTGCCTCAGGCTATAATAATTCGCCCCGTTGGGGCTAAGTCTGAACACCGTTCATTTCGTAATGACTCAGCCCTGAAAGGGCGTTTTATTAAAGCCCAGGGCAGCGCCCTGGGAGCTTCATAAACACCTGCACCTGCCGCAAAGCCCCAGGCTATAATAATTCGCACACTTCGGTGCTAAGTTATAACTTTTCTTTATAACCCATTGATATTAAAAAAAGTTAATGCAATTGCCCGGTACTCATCAGTGCCATAACGAAAAACCCTTGCCTAAGTATAATTTTGATTTTAGTTCAAAATCTTAGGCAACTCCCAAATAATAAAATACCAGTTTCCCCCCCCCTAATATTGAAGTTTGAAGTTGGGCACAGTATTTCGTTGGGATCGTGGAAAAAATAACTTCCCCAACGCACCCTGAGCAAATCTCAAAATGGGAATCAAGAGCAATCGTGAGTCACATCGTTCGATGTGATGAACGGGGTGTGTTTCTCGGATTGGGGAAATTATTTGGTCGCCGATCCTAACTTATTGAAATATCATAGCAATACGCGGTTCAAAATTCGCCATTGGCGAATATGTTATTTACGAATATATTATTTTTTTGGAAGTCCCTCAGTTCTAACCGCAATTGTGCATTTGATGTTGAGTCTTTGGGCATGGCTTGAATCCCTGTCATTAGGAATCAGTCAATGAGGAATTAGGAATTAGAAATAGCCCCTTTTGATGTTTTGGGAATTCGTTCATTTTTAACGAAACCAGTCAACTCTTCTCTTGAACAGAGCCCTGAAATAAAGCTTCTATTCTAATTTAGCCTTTAAAGTGGGCATCAAGCGCCGTAAGTTTTTTGACAACTTCTCCTGCCAAGCAATCTTCTTGCTGTATAAAACCACCACTTCAAGTTCCAGTGCTTTTATATCATTCACATTGATCACAAACTTGGTCATCATATTAATACCAGAACTGTTTAAGAATTTCAATTCCCGTAAGTCGATTGTTAAGCTATCGGGCTGTTGTTGCTCTGCTGCCATGTTGAGAAGTTGTAGGAGAGGTTCGTATTCCTTAGCGCCATTGAGCAGTAATGAACCTTTGCAAGTCACCGTGGCGGCTTCTGAGTCGTAAGTAATGCTGTACTTATCCGCTTTAATTTCCATACCTAAAATCTCATAGTCAGGAGTTCTTCAGGACTTCAGAAGTAGGTATATTGACATAACACCCTGATTCAAATAAATAGGGAATATTTCTTCTTTCCTTCCGAACTCAAAGTTTTCTGAACCTTGTTATAATTCCAAACACACCATCGTGCTGACAATTGTCATAGGTGGGTTAGTTTGGCGTTTTTCAAACTTCCAACCCAGTTTAGCTGAGTAGTCACATACCATGCTGAGCAACCCCAGTCTTGAGGGGGCATCAACCCCTTTCCTCGCATTGGTTTTCATCGCCTGAATATACAGATCATCAGGAGCTTCAGTCAGTAACCTTTTGATAAATCCCTGAAACGGCGCCACTTGCTGTTCATTAATGCCATTGGTGACACAAAATATCAGTTTATCATTATACAATGAAAAACCAATTTTAGCGGTAAATGACACCTGTTCATCTTGGAATTTCATGGCATTTTCCAGCAATTCATTGGCGATGTACTTCACCGCATCTCGGTAATTCTCAGCGGCAAAGTTTTCATCATCTCCGTCATCATCATCTTGCTGACTCACAAAGAAGGTTCTAAAGTAATCAGCGATAAAATCTGCTGATAACCCATTGTTTTGCCACCGTTTTTTTAAAGGCACTGAGCTGGGGGAAAATCCCATCGTCAAGTATTCGTCCTGATCTGGTAAGTTTTCAAGATAGTCACCGAATATCTGTATCATGTTTAAGTGTTCCTCTTTTAGAAGGATGAATGATCAATTATAGCTAATCAGAAAATCGGAGTCCAAACTGAAGTACAACTGCCCAAACTAAAGTTTCACTGTGCCAAAATATTATTCTTACGAGCTATAAATGAGTAATTGAACAACATAATAAACCTTATACCGATTTAATATTAAGTGCTTGATTTTATTACATTTACAAAATTACCATTTCAAGTAAATCAATTGGTTACGTTAAATCGGTATAAACTCTAATGAACGCCTAAAAGTGGGATAAATGAGTATTTATACTCGATTGTCAAGTTTTTTGCTAATATACTGATTTATAAGATTTCGCTGAAATAACATTATTAAAATTTAATAACTTATTTTATTAAGTAAAAACTAATTAGTTAGTATAACAAAGTACCATTTTACTCTGCTTTGTCACTCTCGTTTTTACCGAAAACTTGACGTACAAGTTATATATTTTTATACACTACATTAGTACTCTATCACCTTGAATTGACGGGCAAACAGGAGTCCAAGATTTATCTTGGGCTGAAAAACTAAAGTTTGGAGTCTTCATCCTACCCGTCAAAACAAAGTTGACAAAGTACTAGGTTCAGAAAATTTTTTCAGTAGCTGTGTATTCTCATTTTTGAGTCAAAGGATGAGACATGAAATTTTTACCATTTTCATTTCGCAGGTAAATTTTATAATAATAAAATCAATATGTTGTAACGTTTATATAGGAAACATCTCAATTCTTTTAGTTGAGCGATATTTTCGTATTGACGCTTTTATCTTTAAGGATAACTGGACTTTGTTACCGGTTTTTTTGAAAAAGCTCCTGTAGTGTATAAAATATACACTACAGGAGCTTTGATTAAAAAATAAACAAGCTATTGAAAATTATCAATAAAAAGCTTATGAATCTAGTGTGTAAAAATCGGCCAGAATTTAAGTTAAGTACCGAAGCACAAGTTTTCAGGTATTTTGTAGGGGGCCGGCAAAGTCCTTTTTTTGCCCACCGAGATGGTCACTGCCATATCGTGAAGGGCAACCACAAGGGATTGCCCCTACGAATCGTTATGTCGTGTAGGGGCAATCCTTTATGGTTGCCCTCATAAAAAAGCTTAACTTAATGGCATTGCACCGAGATGGTGGGCAACAAAAAGACGTTACCCACCCTACAAAAATTCATAATATACGAAAATTTATGCTTCAGCGTAGTTCCCAATTCCCAATAATAGGGGTTTGGATTCCGGGCACTGGGGTCGTTGAGTGGGAACGCTTCTTAAAAGGGCAACCACAAGGGATTGCCCCTACAAGGACACAAAATAAAAACGATATTGTAGAGGCAATCCTTTATGGTTGCCCAGAAGCTGAACCAATCCCATTCAATGATCCCAGTGCCGGATTCCGCCACTAATTAGAATTAGCAATTAGGCCAATTGTTTGAGAACCAGCACGGTAATATCATCGAAAACCTTTTGTTCGCTAATATATTGCCGCACATCCGCAACAATTGCCTGTTGTATCCCCAAAGCCGACTGCTGCCAGTTGTGGCTGACTACTTCGCACAAGCGTTCAATACCATATTGTTCTTCATCCATATTTTGTGCTTCGGTAATCCCGTCGGTGTACAGGACAATTCCATCACCGGGCTGTAGTTGTATCTCCATTTGTGACACCATAGCACTAATATCGGGTTTTACGCCGACCATAAAACCTAGTTCAAAAGTATCAATCAGTTCAACATTGCCATCTTTGCGGACTAGCAAAACATCTTCATGTTGTCCCGTCAAGCGCAACGTCCCCGCTTCATAATCCAGTAAAGACAGCGTTAAATTTTTATCCGTCTGAATACGCCGTGCATTGTCAAAAACTGCACGGTTGAGGACACTCAAGAACGTTTCTGAATCACTCACATCATTAATGAGCAGGGTACGCACCGCCATTTGCACCATTAACATTAACACGCCACTTTCAAGGCCATGTCCGGTCACGTCACCGATACCGATTTTGACATGCCCGTTGTGCTGAAGTACATCATAATAGTCGCCACCCACTTCCTCGGCAGGTTCCATAAAGCCGGCGATGTCTAATCCTTCAATTTGCTGGAGTTCATCTTCTTTGGGTAAAACCATCTGTTGCAATTGGCGCGTCACTTCGAGTTCCGCGCTCATACGCAGATTGTCCTCTTTAAGAAGTTCATTTAACGCCGTAATTTCTTGATTAGCAAGGGCGAGTTCTTTATCGCGCCCTTCAACCTGAGCCAGCATGTCATTGAAGCCCTCAACAAGACTACCTAACTCATCATTGCCGGGTTTCGGTTCTCGAATGGAATAATTTTTCTCCACCGACACTATTTTCATCGTTGAAAGCAAACTATAAAGCGGTGTCGTGATAAGCCGTTGGAGTTTAGAGGCCAGCACAAATCCAAGCAATAAGGCACCTATCAGCACAGCAACAATGATGCAGCCTGCCAAAAGTAGACGTTCATTGAGTTCTTTCAAATCAGATCGGATGTAGATAGTCCCTAATGGTTTACCTTTGTAAATAATTTCCTTAAAAACCTCTACATAATCCTCTTTAAAAAAATAGTTATCTTCAATTTTATCATTTCCTTGCACCTCTGGATTTGAAAAATAATAGTCCATGAGGGTTGGGCTTTCTTCTGCCTCGTTTTGTTCGTCATCAAAGCTCTTTTGCTCCTCGTTATCAAAGCCTTCTGGCTCGGAGCGAAGTTCTACATCAAGGCCCTCTGGCCCCTCATCAAAGCCTTCTGGCTCGGAGCGAAGTCCTTCACTAAAGCCCTCTGGTCCGGAGCGAAGTTCTACATCAAGGCCCTCTGGCCCTTCATCAAAGCCTTCTGGATCGGGGCGAAGTTCTTCATCAAAATCGCTAGTTTTTTTTGGTTTTTGACCTCTGAAATAGCTTGCGAAAAGTTTGCCATCTTTCAAAAAAACATGGGCCAATATAATACGGGGCTTGGCTTTCAATGAGGCCATATTTTCTTCGGCTGTGTATTGATCCTGAAAGGTAATCGGTGCCGTGCTATTCATCCCCATCAAATCGGCTA
>Ga0164315_10004396_pt1 | contig 10930 bp, 8 predicted proteins | sample GuaBasSedimGuay6_FD_113737 | JGI IMG/M metagenome (GOLD analysis project Ga0164315, IMG submission 113737) | Subseafloor sediment microbial communities from Guaymas Basin, Gulf of California, Mexico - Guay6, Core 4569-2, 0-3 cm | ecosystem: Environmental > Aquatic > Marine > Hydrothermal vents >...
AATTGGATCTTCTTCCTTTGGATTTTAAAGGTCCGGTTTTTCCAAACAAACCTCCCATGAAACAGATTATACTTCCGAAACCGCAGGTACTGCAGGACTTGATCAATTGTTATTTGGGTTTCCCATAACGAAATGGTGGAAAAGCAGTATTGGCCTTCTACCATATAGTGCTGTAGGATATCATGTTAACGATCTGAGCTATAAGGAAAATATAGGAACAATAAATCATGAATTTGAAGGACAAGGCGGATTGAGTAAATTTTATTGGGCACATGCATTTGAGCCAATTAAGTCTATTTCTATTGGTGCAAACGTATCCTATATTTTTGGTACTACCAACAAGGTACAAAATGTAACCTTTCCTGACACAATCTACATGCTTAGTACCAAATTAGAAAATATGGTATCTGTTGGTGATTTATATGTAGAACTAGGAATTCAGTATTATAAAGAAATCAAACCCAATCTTTTATTGGTTATAGGCGGTGTATACAATCCAAAAATCAATATGAATGCAGATGGTGCGTACCTGGTCAGGACTTATCTGGGTGAAATTAACGATATTGAGGTTTTTAGGGATACTATTGAATATAAGGCAAGTAAAGGAAAGGTTGTTATCCCCGAATCATATGGATTTGGATTTTCTTTTAATAAACGTGATCATTGGTTAATCGGGGTAGATTATAAATATGACAAGTGGGAAGATTACAGAAGTTTTGAAAGATCGGATTCATTGGTAAACAGCCATACCATTGCAGCAGGAGGGGAATATACTCCAAATTATGCAAGCAATTCCTACTTTAATAGAGTTGGTTACCGACTGGGGGCAAGGTTCTCCCAAACCTATTTAAACATAAGAGATGCCCAGATTAATAATTATGGTATAACTTTTGGTATAGGTTTACCATTAAGAAGTAATGCAGTAAGAGGCTCGAAGTCAAAAGTAAATATTGGCTTTGAAGCTGGTAAAAGGGGTACAATGGAAAAAGGTTTAATACAAGAAAATTATTTTAATTTTTATTTAGGAGTATCAGTAAATGAATTCTGGTTCTTTAAAAGGAGATATGAGTAATTTACTGAAAAGTTAAAAGATAAATAGTTAAATTTGTTAATCGTTGTACTTTAATTGTTTAATTCAATAAAAGAAATCATGAAAGTAAAATTTGGTTTATTAATTGGTCTTTTGGTTGTAACATTAGTAGGGAATAACATCATTGCCCAACAAACAGAATCAAAATTTGGTGAAGATAGTGTACAATGCATCATGAACAATTCATTGTACTATGAATTCTATAAACAGTGGAAATCAAGTAACTATAAGAATGATTCATGGAAAGATGCAGTACAACCCTGGAGATGGGTTTTTAATAATTGTCCAAAAAGTACAATTAACATATACCTGCATGGTGAAAACCTGGTAGAAGAGTTAATTAAAAATGAATCTGATAAAGACAGGAAAGAGAAGTATATTGATACATTAATGCTTGTTTATGATAAGCGTATCCAATATTTTGGAAAAGAAGGCTTCGTATTAGGTAAGAAAGGTGTGGATCTTTATAAATTAAGGCCAACGGCCTATGAAGAAGCCTATGAGATTCTTAAGAAATCTATTTCATTGGAACAAAATAAGTCATCAGGCCCTTCTTTGATTTACTATTTCAGATCTGCTGAAAAAATGGTTAAAGCTAAAAAAGCTGAAAAGGTACTTTTGGTCGACATCTATGATCAAACCAGTACAATCATAGAGGCAAATATCAAAAGATTTAAAGAACAGGGTAAAGACAAAAGTGTAACAAACTGGGAAAATATAAAAGGGAACATTGAACTTTCATTTGAACCCTATGCTACATGTGAAGATTTAATCAGTATTTATACAGTAAAGTTTAATGAATCACCTGACGATATTGACTTGCTTAAAAAGATAACTAAGATTCTTGATAAGAAGGATTGTACTGATTCAGATCTGTTTTTCAAAGCTACAGAAAACTTACACAGGCTTGAGCCTACGGCAAACTCAGCTAAGTTAATGGGTATAATGTATATTAAACATAAGGATTATAATAAAGCGGTCGAATATCTTAAACAAGCCATAAGCTTGTATGAGGATGACATGGACAGAGCTGATGCTCATTATATGTTAGCTGTTGTATATGCTCAGATTAAACAATACTTACAGGGACGTTCAAATTGTTACGAAACTCTTAAAATCAGACCAAACGATGGCAAAGCCTATATTTTGATTGGTGATATGTATCAAGCTAGTGCTAAAGACTGTGGCGATAATGACCTGACTACCAAAGTTGCTTATTGGGCAGCGGTTGATAAATATTATAAAGCGAAAGCTGTGGACCCATCGGTTGCTGAAGATGCAAATTCTAAAATTAATACATATTCTCAGTATTTTCCTGCTTTGGAAACCATCTTTTTCTATGATCTAAAAAAAGGGGATACCTATACTGTTGGATGTTGGATCAATGAAACAACTACCGTCAGAACGTCTGATTAACTTATATTAGTTCAGTGAAGATCAGGGAAACTGGTACAAAAATTTATACATTTATAATCAAAAGCATTATTATATCTACATTTATAGTAATGCTTTTGTCTTGTGAAAATGATATCAATATTATCAATTCCCTTTCGCATGTCGACTCCCTTCCAATGGAAACAGCTTATGACATTGAAGTATATTACAGCGACTCGGGAAAAGTACAGGCTTTTTTACAAAGTCCACTCATGGAACGTCATGATAAAGAAGGGGAAAAAGGTGAATTCATGGAGTTTCCAAATGGGTTTAAAATTATTTTTTACGATTCTGTGTTAAATCCCGAATCTCAAATTATTGCTGATTATGGGATCAGGTTTGATAAGGATAAACTAATGGAAGCTAAAAATAATGTAATTGTGACCAGTATTAAAAACAATGAACAATTAGAAACTGAACACCTTGTTTGGGACGAAAAGAAAAAAATCATTTATTCTGATGTTTTTGTTAAAATTACCAGGCAAGAAGAAGTATTGTATGGTGATGGCTTAACTTCGGATGAAAATTTTAGCTCCTATACCATCAAAAACCCATCAGGTGAATTCCAGGTTAATCCAGATGAAGAATAAATTTTTATGAGTAACTGGCTGATCGTTATAGTGTCTTTATTTTTTTCTGCCTTTTTTTCAGGGATGGAAATTGCATTTGTTAGTTCCAATAAATTAAAAATTGAACTTGACAAGAATAAAGGTCTCTTGTCAGCTAAAATACTGGCAACTTTTGTTAAACATCCATCTCGCCTATTGGGCGCATTGCTCTTAGGAAATAACATTGCACTTGTTATTTATGGAATGGCCTTCGCTGTTATTTTAAAACCCCACATTTATAATATTCTACCAATTCAATATGCTTCCGAATCAGTGATCCTTATTATTCAAACTATAATTGCTACAATTATTATTCTGATAGCTGCAGAATTTATTCCAAAAGCACTTTTCAGGATAAACCCAAATATGATCCTGAATATATTTGCAGTACCAATTAAAATTTATTATTTGATATTTTATCCTTTTATTCATTTTAATGTATGGATTTCAGAGTTCATTCTTAATTCAATATTGCGGCAAAAACTTACACCCCACGATTATAATTTCACTGCTGTTGATTTGGATAACTACCTTAAGGAATTTTCATATGATGGAAAGGAAGAAAGTGAGGTGAAGCAAGAAATCCAAATGTTACAGAATGCCATTGACTTCAGAAATATCAAATTAAGGGAATGTATGATACCCCGAACTGAAATAACTGCATTGGAAGAGGATGACTCAATTGAAAATCTAAAAAATAGCTTTATTAAATCAGGACATTCGAAAATTCTGATCTACAAAAAATCACTGGATAATATCATTGGTTTTGTACATTCTTCTGATATGTTTAAACGACCCATTAGCATTAAATCTACCACGCATTCAATACCCATTGTCCCCGAAGCAATGCTGGCGAATAATGTGCTTAAAATGTTTATTAAAGAACATAAAAGTATTGCTTTGGTGGTGGATGAGTTTGGTGGTACTTCAGGTATCGTAACCATGGAGGATATAATTGAAGAAATATTTGGTGAAATAGAAGATGAATACGATGTTGAAGAGTTGGATGAAAAACAAATCAATGAAAATGAATTTTTATTTTCAGGTCGTTTTGAAATTGATTATCTCAATGAAAAGTACAACCTGGGGCTTCCCGAATCAGATGAATATGAAACCCTTGGAGGGCTTATCATCAATATCCATGAGAGTATTCCTGAAACAGATGAGGAAATTATTCAAGCCCCTTTTAAGTTCATTATTGTTGAGGCCAGCGATGTTCGAATTGAGAAAGTTCATTTAATTATGAATCAATAAAAGTCACTAAACCTTTTTATTTTTTATCCCCAGTAACAGTTTTAGTAATTATTTTAATAAAAATTACTCCAATTAATTTACTTATTGTACATTTGCACACTATTTTAAAAAAGTGGAACTATGGCAGTTATTGGAACGATAAGAAAACAATCAGGATTATTAATAATCATTATTGGTGTTGCCCTTGCAGCATTTGTTTTAGGCGATTTTCTTAAACCCAGATCAAACAGGACAGTTACTAATGTAGCAGAGGTTCAGGGAGAAGATATTACTTATGCTCAATTTAATGCTAAGTATGAGCAAAACCTTGAGGCACAAAAAAGAAATCAAAATAAAGAAAACTTTACTGCAGAAGAAACTTTCAGGTTGAGACAACAAACCTGGGATCAGATGATTGAGCAAATAGTTCTTAGTACTGAATATGATAAACTGGGATTGACTGTATCTGCTGAGGAATTGTTCGAACAACTTCAAGGTGACGAGCCTCATCCTTATATTCTTCAGTATTTTAAAGATCCTGAAACCAATGAGTATAATCCGGAATTGGTTCGTAACTATATAAAACAGTTAGAACAAATGGATGCAGCTACACGTGGCCAATGGGATGTGTTTGTAAATGCAGTTAAAGAGGACAGGATCAAAACTAAATATAAAAATCTTATTTCCAAGGCTTATTTTATGCCAGATACATTTATGTATTATGATTTTAATGATAGAAATACTATTGCTAAAATAAGGATAGTTGGATCAAGATTTAATACAATTGATGATAGTTTAGTAACGGTAACCGAAAAAGACTACATTAAATATTATGAAGATTACAAACAGAACTACGAACAAGAAGCATCAAGAGATATTGATTATGTAGTATTTGATGTAAAGCCTTCAGCTAAAGACAGGAAATCCATCAGGGAAGATGTATTTAGCATTTTTGAAGCATTTAAGACGACTGAAAATATACCATTATTTGTAAATGCTGAATCTGATAACAGGTACGATAGTTCTTTTTTCAAACAAGGAGAACTTCCTGTTCAGATTGACTCTGTGATGTTTAATGCTGAAGCAGGAACATATATTGATCCATACATTGAAAACAATGCCTGGCACATGGCTAAATTGGTTGACATACAGTTTAGACCTGACTCAATGAAAGCAACACATATCCTTATTGGTTATGCTGGTGCAATGATGGCAGGTGAAGATGTTACCCGGACTAAAGATCAGGCAAAGGCTCTGGCTGATAGTTTGCTCAATGTTGTTAAATCATCAGGAGATATAAATACTTTGGCGAAGGAATTTTCAAATGATCCATCAGCTGCAGAAAATGAAGGAGATCTGGGTTGGTTTGCTGATGGTACAATGGTGTATCCATTTAACCAGGCTGTATTAACCAATGACATCGGAGATTATACAATTGCTGAATCTAATTTTGGATACCATGTGATTAAAGTAACTGGCAAACAAGAGGCAGTAAAAAAGGTAAGGGTTGCAATGGTTGATATTGGAATAACCCCAAGCCAGGAAACTTTCCAGAATGTATTTACAACTGCCAGTGAATTTCAAGGCAGGTCAAGCGATGTAGAATCATTTGACACCCTGGCAATAAGTATGGGTTTAAACAAACGCAATGCTCCTAAACTACTAGCAATGGGAAACAGGATTGCCGGTCTTGATTATCCACGTAATATCATCCAGTGGACATTTATTGAAGGCATAGGTGTTGGTTCTGTCTCGCCGGTATTTACAATGGAAGATAAATATGAAGTTGCAATTGTAACTAAAGTTTCTGAAAAAGGAATTCCACCACTCGAGGATATCAAAGAAATGATAGAACCATTAATTGTAAAAGATCTTAAAGGCGACATAGTGGTTGATAGGTTAAAAGAGATCGCTGGCCAATCTTCAGATATATACGAAGTTGCAGCATCACTGAATGCAAAAGTTGATACTGTTGAAAAAGTGACTTTGACAATGAGAAATATAGCAGGTTATGGTAATGAGGCCAATGTTTTGGGATATGTATTTACCATGGAACCAAATGTTATGTCAAATGCCATTAAAGGCAATAATGCAGCATTTATTGTGGTTGTTGATGAAATATCTAACCCCAAAGAAGGTCAGGACTATAAAGTTTATGAACGTCAATTATTGAGCAACTTTACTTCCAAGGTAAATAACAACTCATTTACCAAAACACTTGAGAAGAAAGCAGATATAGTTGATAACAGGGTTAAGTTTTATTAAAACTTAAACATAACAATTTATTAAAAGGACATTATTTTTAATGTCCTTTTTTAATTCATATCCATTTTAAAACAAAAGGAGTAAACTAATATTGCTAATCCAATATAGCAATAGAACTTGGTATAAAATTTAATAAAAGAAGTAGTCTTCTTAAACTCCATGTAGACGATAATTTTATATGTTTGGTTTGGCCTTCTTCATATCATCGCTTAATTTCTATCAACAGTCCATAAAAAAAGCCAACTTCAGCTAAGAAGTTGGCTTAGAATCTTTCATTAATTTCTTTATTCTCCAACAACTCCTATTTCAGCAACCTGCAATATTTCTCCTGTTTCTTCATGAATAATGTAAGAAATGATATTACAGTTCCCTGAAACCCAATCATCATTCAATGTATAACTAAATGGAGTTTTATAAGTTTCACCTGAAACTATTGTTCCATCATTTGTAAAGTAGTTACCAAATGTACTGCTTAAACCATCTCTGAGGACATTCCGTTGATCATAATTTTCCCAATCCATTGATGGTCCAATTTCCGGATTACTATTTTTCTGCCAGGATAATATATGATCCTCTACTATTAAAACAACGAGATTATATTTTCCTTCCAGTTGTTGCAAAAAAGTTGAAGCTACCAATACTATCACTTCATTTTTATCAGAATCGTAGTAACTTTTCAAGGTCATATCAATAACATTTTCCTTCTCCAATTCTACATTAACTGCAGCTTCCCAATCACCTCCACTCAGAATTATATTATCCTCATATTCAACACGATTTACAGTTCCTGCTGGCCAGCCCGAAATAGGAAAACTATTATAAATCTCGTTACCTGTTTCGCATCTAAAGTCTGAATTATACGGTTCTGAATCATTAGGTTCTGCATAATATCCTGCATGAACGGAATAAATGATCAAATGATGATCTTTTTCTTCGGCCAGTATATGAGCATTTATTGCTGCAGTTGGACAGTTTTGGCACTTAATTCCTGTAAAATCTTCAAGCAAAACCTGCTTGTGATTTACAACTACGGAGTCAAATGGCAAATCAAGATCGAGGTTAATGTCTTGTTCGTTCACCAGTGACAATGGTTCATCAATTTTATCGCAAGCAGACCAGGTAAAAACAAACAGTACTGTTGCAATTAACCAATTTATATTTTTTTGTTTCATATCAATATCCTCCTTACAATTAGAATGAGCTGGTTATCGTAATGGTTAAACCTGTTGAAGCAGGCACATATCTACACACACCTCCTACACATAATAATCCTTCCCGTTGGCGACCATAACGTAATGAAATACGATTGGTTCTATCAGTATATCCAAAAGATACATTATAAAAATGATTTTGAAGATCACTCTCAGGATTACCATAATTGTATTCATCCATAATAGAGAAAAACCATTTTGGCGAAATGTTATACTCCAGTGTTAAGGCTGCCCAGTCACCTTCATCCTCTTTAGTCCATAATCCCTGCAATTCAGCACGTAGGGAATGTTTTGGTGTAAACTTATAGGTAAAGTCAACAACACCAATTTGAGCATACACCATTTCTTCCTCATCATAAACATCTTTTTCTAACACATGCATATTATAAGTTTGATTATAATAAGCCGCTTTTATTTTAATCTTTTTGCTAACCTTTTTTTCAATTATCAAATTCAAGTCCCGATAAAAAGGCAAATCACCCATGGATAAAAATTTCGTTTTATAGCCCTCTGTACCAGATGAATCAATTGGAATATTTGGAGCAATCTGTTCCTTTTCTATAGAATTGGCAAATGAATAGTTTAATGAAAGTGTTGTTCCATATTTTCCACCAACTGCTGATTTTTTTGGAATTGTATATATTACTTGACCCTGCAATCCAAATTCACCATTTGGTCGCGTAGCATATGGATACATGCTTGCCAAACTGTATTGATGCTCTTTGGTAATGGCTGGGAGATAATTAATATCAAGCATTGCAGGATTTCCGTATTCGTACCGGCTAGATTTATAGCCCATGTAATCAATCCACTTTATGGATAAAAACAATCCAAATCCTTTTGTTGAATATGAAAATGTTGAATAAAGTGCCTGTCCAATTTTATAAATAAAGTTTTCTGGATCATTTGGATTATAGGCCGCATTAGGATCATTGCCCTTTTCTGCATATTCAGCATAAAAGTTAAACCCTCCATTTGAAAGGTTCATCCTTGCAGCCCAACTTGCTACGTTAACAGGTAAGTTATATTTATACGCTTTCCTATTTACATAATTGGTGGTATCGCCAGTTTCATCATCAATTTCAGTATACAAAGAATCTCGTATAAATCCCATTGGTTCAGCTTTTTGATACCTGCTCACAAAACTTCCTCCCAGGGTAATTTTTGTTTTGGAATCGCTCATCCCTCCAAATATATCATTCAAGTAAAAATCTCCATCTGTAGCCCTTACAATACCCCGACTATCAGTAGTGTATGGTTCCCAAAACTTTCGCTGAACACCAACTAAACCTTTAATAACAACACCTTTAACCGGAGTAAACTTAGCATTAAAACCATAAATATTGTTATCATAACCCAATGTCCATTCTTCCCAACTTCTTAATATCAATCCACTACCATACTGCTCATAAAAATGACCAGCTGTCATTTCCAGGGTCCCCAATTTATAACTTGCAAACCAATAAGGAATTCCAACGCCTTCATACCTTTCATCAAAACCAATAAGCGGATTTAAATAACCTTCAAAGCGAATACCAGCATTAAAATTCCCATTTGAATATAAAATATTGGCAAAAGCATTCATTCCAAACTTCTTGTAATTTAAGGAAGAATCTGTTATCCCTAATTTATCGTCTTCGGTATAAATCTGGGCATCTATTTGTGTATTACCACTCACCTTTCCTCCACTCAATAAACCTTGTGCAAACGAAAAACCAGGTATAATTATCAATACACAAATTACAACTAATACATTCATTGAATTTTTCAATTTTTCTGCTTTTTAATTTATTCAGACAAAAATCAATTAGTCAATGGATTCTCCATTAACAAGTTTTTCAACTATTTCAATGTATTCAGATTCATCACCTTCGAGGTAACCAACATGCTGCCATACAATTAAACCTTCGCCATTTAAAATAAATGTATGTGGGGGAACATTTACATTCATGGCCCTTTTAAAATCACCATTTTCATCCAATAATACATCAAATTCCCAACTTTTTCCATTTACCATAGGCATCACACTTTTACTCGAACGGGCATTGTCAATTGAAATCGCATACATCCTGACTCCAGTTTCATCAACCCAATCTTCATAAACATCATTAATGGCATCATGCTCCTTAATGCAAGGTTTGCACCAGGTGGCCCAAAAGGTAATGATTATGGGTTTACCATCGTTTGAGATATCAGCTGTATTGATCGCTTCACCATCCATTGTTTTTATATCAATTGAAGGAACTTTTCCGTAGTTCTTTTCGGATTCTTGTGCATGTCCAATAATAACTACTGAAACCATCACAATAATAATGAGTAATTTTTTCATAATTTTTATATTTAAATATTTATGATTTTACATACCAAATGTTGCGCCAAAATTATAAAACATATGATTTGCTAAATACGAAACAGATAATTTTTAAGGAATATAAATTAAACCTTAAAAAACAGACAATTAAAGAAGGAAAAAAGTTGTGTAATTTACATTTTTTTGAATAAAAAATTGCTTACATGACCATATAAACTTCAAGCACTTTGGAAGCTTGCTGTGGAAAGAGTTCCACCTGATTTATAATGGCTGGTAATAACATGGCTTCTCCATTCTTTAAGCTATATTCCATCTTATCACATTTCAAAATCATTTCACCTTCAGCACACACATATATAATAAAGGAGTCAAGTTCGCTGTAGTCTTTTTTGATGGGTTTATCTATATCAATCAATCTTGTGGTAAAATATGGGCTTTCAACAAGATCGACCGTGGCATTCTTTTTCGGTGAATAATCAGACTTATATTTATCATATACCTTAAAATCAATTGCATCAAGTGCTTCGTCAATATGCAATTCACGCATCATACCAGCTTCATCAATGCGGTCCCAATCGTAAATCCGGTAAGTTACGTCTGATGTTTGCTGAATTTCAGCTAATAATACACCCGGACCCAGCGCATGAACCCTGCCTGCTGGCATATAATAGACATCCCCACTTTTAACTTTCTCAAAATTCATTACACTCTTTAGGGTTTTATTTTCAAGATGTTGCTGATATTGCTCTTTATTAATTTCTTTACTGAAACCACTTAT
>Ga0164315_10004397_pt1 | contig 10927 bp, 9 predicted proteins | sample GuaBasSedimGuay6_FD_113737 | JGI IMG/M metagenome (GOLD analysis project Ga0164315, IMG submission 113737) | Subseafloor sediment microbial communities from Guaymas Basin, Gulf of California, Mexico - Guay6, Core 4569-2, 0-3 cm | ecosystem: Environmental > Aquatic > Marine > Hydrothermal vents >...
CCCGCGTCATTTCCAAAAACGCTACTCGTAAAGCGCGACATAGATCGCGATGACTTCAGATCCGCAGTCGCGGCATTCAAGGAGAGCGAATGGTAATCGACCCAAACACCCCGTGGCACAAACACCCTCTCGTCGTCTTCGACACAGAGACCACCGGTTTTCCAAACAACGGTGCTCGCATTGTTGAGATCGGAATCGCTTGCTTCATAGGAGGTCAGTGCGTGTCAACTTGGGGCACTCTACTGAACCCCGGCGAACCCATCCCCGAAAGCGCGTCCAAGATTCACGGCATCACAGACAGCGACGTAGCCGACGCCCCGTCGTTTCTCGACGTACTCCCCGCGGTCCTCTACCACATGTCCGACGGGTGGCCCACGGCCTACAACGCGACATTCGACCGGGCGATGTGGCGCAACGAGATGGAGATCGCAGACATCGACCTTCCGCCGCACGTCATGTTCGACGAGTCCCTTTCATGGCTCGACCCCCTTACTTGGATTCGTCACATCGACGGCGGGTGGGGAAACAAACTGACCCAGGCATGCAAGCGCCACGGCGTAGATATCGAAAATGCTCACCGTGCGACAGATGACGCGAAAGCCACGGGTGAGCTTATCTACAAAGTCCAAGACCGAATGCCGCAGGTGTCGATGGGCGACCTGATGATCCAGCAATGGCCGCTGTGTAAGCAGCAAGACGACGAGAGGCGAGCATGGTTCAAGAAAAAGGGAAGAGCCTGCGTGTAGAAGCGCTCAGGCGACTCGGCGCATTCGTTGTCAGGTGTCGGTGCGATCAGTTGTTCAACGCAAGTCGGTATCCTCAGTACCACCTAATGTGCGTCGGAGAAGAGATTGACGACCTGATCGAGGTAGCTGACCCGTCGGTGTTTTGTTCTGAAAAGTGCGCACGGGAAGAGTTGTCCAAGCGTAGGGAAAGCAGTGGCATCGACGATCGCAGGTACTTCTGCATTCGTGATCACGGAGGGGGTAGGGTTGAACCGTTCTGAAAAAGTAGCTGCGTTTCGCCAGCTCACCTGCGGCGCCGACGACGTGTTCGCGAGTTTTGTCCTCACGGGATACGAAGAGCCGGGCCGGTGGAAGCCGGTGTATGGAACTCTCACCGATAGGCTCGTCGGGCTGCACATGACAGGCGGCATGGAGATCGGAAGCTACCCACTCATACCCGACGGTAAGTGGCCGATGGTCCGGTGGGTACTCGCTGACTTCGATGGCAAGAGGCCGGGAACTGACTGGAAACGCGACGTGCAAAACGCTGTCGAATTTCTGATGGAGCACGACGGGATGCCGTGCTTCGTCAATCTGTCTCGCTCTGGAAACGGAGCGCACATCCGCATGCTGTTCAAAGATCCGGTGCCTGCTTACCTCGCCCGTCGATGGATGGATGCGTGGCTTGAAGAGGCTGGCGTCATGCCGGACGAGGGCTGGGAGATACCACCGAGCTTCGACCGCCTCATTCCGCCCCAGGACAGCCTCTCGGGGGAGACAAACAACGACGGATATCGACTACCAGGCAACCTCGCAGGTAGCCCCCTCCACGGCGGCCACGCTCGCCGTAACGGCGGAACGCTTCCGCTCAGCACAGAACAGGTCGCCCTCGGGAACTTCGAGCCCGATGGTCGACACTGGGAGCACGTGAGGCTCGCGCTCGAATCGCGTGCGTGGGGGACAGAGGAGTTGGTTCGCGCGATCGACGACTGTCCAGGGGACGTATCCGCCGACGAACCTTCGTTTCATCATGGGAGCAGATCGCTGCCGGTTGTTGTCGGAGATAGCGGCTCTCTTTCTTGTGCCCTCATGTTCTGCAAGTTCCTGAACGACATGCACGACCCGACCAAGCAGAGCTACGCGCTGTGGGTTGCACTCGCAACTCAGCTTCATCGTTTTGGTGATGATGGTTACGAGGCGTTTCACCAAATCTCGTCCACTCACCGCGGGTACTCGCCGTCGGATACCGACACTAAATGGGAACAGACGCGAATGCTCCACCCCGTGCGATGTGAGTCGCTCGTGGGGCAGGGGTACCACTGCGAACACCTCGGCGACACTGACCGTTGCGCGGGAGCTAAGCACCCGACTTACTTCGCAGACTTCGCGTACATGGAGGTGCTCTAATGGGACAGGAGGAGACACACGCCGCCGCAATGCGCCTCGCGAGAGGCCTAATGTCGATGCGAGTCGAGGTTCGCGCGATGGCCTACAACCACGACGGTGACACCAAAGACCGGCGGTGGAAAGAAGTGTACGAACTCATGCGCGCGTTCGAAGACGCCGACGTGCGCAACATGATCGAGTCAGACGACTCGCCGAATCCGAAGACCCGAGAGAAGAAGAGAGCGATGAAGAATTCGATCGCCACTGGCAAAAAAAAACGACGGGGTGCCCCTGGAATTCACAAAGGGAATCACCCGTGGCGAAGAAGAGCGACGCCTAAAACTTGACTCCGCCACGTCGGTGTGGTGAACCTACATATTCGCGCTCTTCCTGAGAGCGCTCGCGACGACGCGCAGAGACCGTCGTGACAAAAAAATACCCTCGGGGCGACGAACCCCCGAGGGCATGGAGTTGCAGTTGTGCGCGGCTGCTGCTCCGGTGAACCCAAGGAATGAGCCCTTGTGTCCGACAGGAATGTAAGCCGTAGATACCGCGTATGCAAGGGCTTTTCGCCTGACAGGCAAGCTACGTGAGCGGAAACGGGGGAGGGGGAGATCCATGGGATCTCGACCCGTTTGGCGACGAGCCTTACAACCCGACCCTGGCATTCGCCACCACCGCCCTCAAGGACACCCGGGAGCGAATCGAAGTCGCCACCGAGGCCTGGTACAAGGCCCTCGCCACGAACCCCGACGCCACGAGCATCGTCGCCGTGTCGGCACGGAAGTCAGCTGACTCACAGATGACCGCCCTCCGGGTCGAGATTCTTCAGGAAATCGAGCGCCTTGTCGAAAAGGCTCAAGATTCCGTAGGGACTCCTGAAGAGGTCACTGCGGCCAACGAGGCGATCGGGCTCGCAAACCTTGCGGTCTGGGCGATTAAAGAGGTGCTCTTTACCATCGGGGTCATCGAACATCCCGACGAGATGCCCCAGGCGCCCGTCTCAGCGCCGATCTCCCTCGTCGACCCCTCGGTCGCGAGCGAGAAGATCGGGGCTCCTCTGCGGAAGTGGGTAGCTCAGCAGAGAGATTCAGGCGACGGCAACATCGTGATCGTCGAGACGACGCCCGGGGTCGGGAAAACCCACCAGATGATGGACGTCATGGTCGACGAGCAGGCAGACGGCCAACGTAACGTCTTCGCGGTGTGGACCAAGTCCATGATCCGGGGCGACAACCCGGAGATCACCGACCGAATCGCCGCAGCCAAGAAATTCGGAAAACTTCACCTCGCAGTCATCACCGGTCGCGACGAGGACAACTGCTACGAATGGGACACCGTCGAATCGGTCATGTCCCACGGATACACCCCGGGTCAGGCGGTCTGTTTTCACTGCGACCACTACCCCGACAACGCCTACCAGGCTGGCGTCGGCATCTGCGAGTATTACGGGAGCAGGATCAGCGCGCATTCCCTCACCCAGGGGGCGCGCATCGGGATGCACAAAGAGTACCCGATAGTCATCACCACGCACTCTTCTTTAGTGGCCGCATTCCAGAGCGGCGGAGGTCGGTTCGGGTCCTTTTGGGGGGCCGATAATATCTTCATAGACGAAGACCCTACAGCCGCCATAGAAATCGACATCTCACTATCGGAAGTGCAGTCGAGCTACCGGTCTGTCGACCCAGAAAAACTGTACCCACACAACATCGCCATGGTGTTCAGCGAAGCGATCGAGATCGCCAAAAAGGAGCGGCAGAAATCCATCGAGTCGTCGTTCTGCGCCGTGGGTAGTGACGAGATGAATACACATTCTATCCACAGCCGTGTGGATAGCGTGTACTCAGCGGATTCGCTCTTTGGATTACTGAGTCGTTCGGTGAATAGCCTTCAGCAAACTGACGCTATTCCACATATAGAACGAGCCCTTGCGGAGGTTGCGGAAAGTGATGTTTTCGAGGTCGACAGCGGGTCTCTCGCGAACGTAAGGAGCGTGTCCGATCTGAATGCCATGGACGTCCCTCCAAAGCCACTGAAGGTCATCGCGTCAGCGATTCGGGACGAGCTTTCTCATGCAGCAAAACTACGCACAGACGCATTCTTTGCTATCAGAGGACACGGGGTTGACGGCCTCCAACACGATGAGATCGTAAAGCAGATCGAGAGCGAAACCGAACTAGAGCCCCTTAGTTATCATGTGCGACTGGAATGCGCTCCAATCGACGTTGATGAGGGGCGTTTAGAAGACGAGTGGCGCTTCGTGGTTCGAACCCAGAACGATTTCTTGAACAGCTCATCAGCTATCATTGTTGGCGACGCCTACGCGGAAAGGGGTCACTACGAGCAGATCTTTCGGCGCCCCGTCGAGGTCATCAGCGTCATCTCGGAACTTCACCCAGACACCAAGATCATCCGGGTCCAGCACGATGAGTGCCGCATCGGTAGGCTCAAGAGGGGTTCGCTCAACCCGCTGCTGGGGATGGTGGAGTCTTGGATGCCCGCGGGCGTGGAGGGGGCACGGGTGCTGTTTTATGTCCACAAATCGCTGATCGAAGATGTGCGCCAATGGGCCGACGGGGTGAAAGAGCGCAAGGGGATTGCGGAGATCGCCATCGAGCACTGGTGGGGCGGTCGGGGCAAGGACGCCTACAACGGTTGGGAGTACACCTTCTTGCTCTCCGAGCCGACCCAAAATCTGAATGCGATGAAGCACACGGTCAACGCCCGAGCATTCCAGAACTCCACCCGGACAAAGGACCCCGACGAGCGGCTGAAGCACGGTCGCCAGATCGAATTGGGTGGGATCAAGAACGGCGTCATGAGGGCCTTCGGGGGGCGCCATCCGATGCTCCAGATGGAGCACGAGAGACAAAATGTCGCAGAGCAAACGCAGGCTTTGCACCGATCTCGACCCGTCCACAATGGGGTCATGGTGGTCATTTTCGGTGAAATGGAGCTTGGAAGGGACCTAATTGCCCAAACGATCAACGTGATTCCTAAAGGATCTCGCAAGGATACGTCCTCTTCGGTTCAACGAAAACGAGCTGCTCGGCTAACAGGCAGCATCGACTCATTCACCAACCATTACGAGGGGTTGAGCTGCATCCGAGCAATCATTGCTCACTACGGTGTTTTTTCTCCGTACTTTTTCGCCCATTCGCTCCAAACGACGGCTCTGGAATTGCTCAATGATTCCGATGCAGATCGAATAGCTGGGGCGGTCTATTCATTATACAATTTAAAGACGGGCCCAGCTATTCAACGATCGGCGGTAACAAACCGATCCGGCGAATTCGACGGACTCGGCCAAATCCAGCCCTCTCCGGAGCCTACTGGCCGAGATGAAAATGCCCAGGTGCAGATTCTGCGCACAGTAATCGAGCGAGTTTTCGACCCGCCGGAGTTCTGGCGGTCGCGAGCCCCGAAAGATGTGTGGCCAACAGGCACGGTCCGGGCTGTTGCCGAACTCGACAGATGCATCGCCGAGGGCGACCCGAATCTTGCCAAGGTCACCGCTGGGCGATGGGCGTCGTGGGAGCCCGGTAAGCGGGGCCGAAAGCCCGAATTCTACTTCGACCCCGAGACGGCGGATGAACTCGATGCGACTGAGCTTTTCTACGAAATCATTGACAAACAGTACGGCCGTTCTTCTGGGGGCAAGTTGAATCGACCCAACGCGGTCAAGGAAGTTCCCAGGATCCCGTGGAACGAGATCCCCTTCTAGGTGTATGAAATCATGAAGAGATTGCCTAAACACGCGCTCACTATCCCTGATGAGCTACTCGCGTGGGCTCGCGAGCCCGATGTCGCGATCAAACTCGGCGGCGCCTACGCTCGTGACATCGACGCGCTTCTCGAAAGCGGCAAGGTGCTCCGGACGGCGGATACAGATCGTCTTATTACGCTTCTCGGGATGCTCTGCGCTGACGCGATAAACGCGGGACGCGATGATCTCCTGGTCGGGTTCGACATGCTCACCGCAGAGTGGCTCGGTCTCAAATACACAATGCCCGACAACGGCAGTGAGGTGACAATCGGCCGCAACGAGCGATGGGATTACCAGGAGCTTCGCGTGGTTCTCGCCTGTCCGACACCGGAAAAGGCTTTGGCCATCGGGGAAGAGGTAAAAAACCTCGTTGCCGATGTCTTCCCAGACGCTCGAATAAGTGCGATCGTTGTGGGAGATAAAACCCCAGCCCACGAATGCGCGGGATGTGGTAAAAGTGATGCCACGGTCATGCTGAACGTGAACAACGCCTCGGAATACTGCCGCGAATGCTGGACGTCGATGACGTCTGTGGTGCCTGTTGACCTGAAGCCAAAAAAGACCCGGAAGGCACGTCGTCGATGAGCCGCGGAGCAGAATTTTCGGACATCCTTCCGCGTGACGCGACAGGGCGATTGAGCGTCGACCCTGCTGCGCTTCCGGCAACGTCGTATGGGTTGAATAACGGGCTCATCACGCAGGTGACTCCGAACAACTCCTTTCGGCTCGGGCAGCAGGTGATCTTCTGGCTTGGTATTTTCAATCCCGCAGCTGGCGACCAGTACATCACACGAGCGCGCCTCAAGCCGTGGTGGGCGCGGCCGAACATGGAGTACCGGCAGGCAGGCGGTGGCAACGGTTCACCCGGGTCGGGTGGGTACCTGCCGATCGACAAGCAGGTGTTCAAGGGCGACGAACTTGCCGACAATCGCTACGTCTGGATGCCTTCTCCGAAGCGTCTCGACATCACCGAATTTCAGGCACCTCCACCCGCTGCTGCTGTCCCGCTCACGAGTGATTCTCTGATGCTCGATGACGTGTGGACTCTTGACCTACAGGACGCTACCGACCCGGCTTACACCGATCGATTCCAGACCGGTCAGATTCCGAGCCGGTGGGTCGCGTTTATGTATCCGGCGATGGGTTATGCGCTCGGTTTCACGTACGAGGCCGAGACAGCCGAAGAGCCCGTGGGAACTCCCTCGTTTGAACTGAGTCTGTCGTGGACCGTCGGGACGCTCGGTGCATCGAACTACCAGGAGTCGATTGGCTGAGCCATGGGATCTCGGTGGCTTCCAAGAATCGGCGGCGGTGGCCTTGGTGGAGGCGGAGGCGGAGGTGCGCCCACTGGACCCGCAGGCGGCGACCTCGGGGGATTCTATCCCGACCCGATTGTCGAAGGGATCCACGGTCGCCCGATTGACCCGGCCGCCCCGGGCGTTGGCGATGTGTACGTCTGGGATGGCGCGAAGTGGGTACCTGGACCCGCGCCAGACGCGAACGTAAGCGCCCCTGGCGCATGGGCAGTCCCGGCGGCTGTTGTCGCTGGAGACGTGGTGTACGCGACAGGGTCGTTCACCGCGGATAAAGCCGACCGGACTTCGCCTGCAACAATGCCAGCGATCGGGGTTGTGATTGCGAAACCAGCCGCTACTCTCGCAACCATTCGGTACAGCGGAGAGGCGCCATACTTCGCGTTCCTCCTCCCGGGAGTTGAATATTTCGTAGGACTTGCTGGCGCGATCGAAGCACCTGGCACTACGGTTGACGGAGAAGTGGTACAACGTGTGGGCGTTGCCATTTCTGCGACGACCCTTTTGTTCACCCCTGACCCCACGACGACGAACCTCTGATGGCCGAAAAACGATACAAGTTGACCGCGGCGGTTGTCGCGAGCCCGCAGTACCAACAACAGAACCAGTACCAGTTCAAGGTGCGGTTTCAGTTAGGTGTGGCGCCCCCGTTGGTCGTGTGTGACATCTCCCGGTGTCCGGTTATCGCCTGCACCGAGAACGACGTTTTGGGCACGACTAACGTCTGGGCTCAAGCATCGATGGATGAGATGATCATCGCGAAGAGCCTTATAGTGAACGGCGTGAATCACTTCGGCGTTCCGGGATCACTGTCCTGGGAAGAGACCGCCGACCCCGTGACGATCGACCTGGATACTATTTTCCCGAGTAGCTGAACGAAGAGAGAGAAAAGACCATGGCAGCAGAATCACCAATTTTTCTCCTCTCCGGAGCGCAGACGCGATACGGGGACACGGACACGCTTGAGATCCAGCTCATTGAGCCGATCACTCCAGCTTCGCTGATGAAAATCGGCTCTACCCAGGCCGCCGAGATCCAAATCGGTAAGGTTGGGGAGAGCACGAAGATCATGGGCGACCTGACGGTCGTCGGAAGCTCGACTCTTCAAGCAAACGCCACAATCACCGGCACCATCGACCTCGGTGATGGTGATGACGACATCATCAACATCGGTGGCGGGGATACTGGCCCCGGCAGCGCCGATGTCGTCAACCTGAACAACAACCTGACGCTCGGCGCCATTGGCGGAACGCAGGTGTCGTTGGGCTCAGGTGTTCTCGACTACGCGTCGGAAATCTGGCTTGATTCTGCCGAGGGAGCGAACTCCTCCAACGTCTCGCCAAAGTCCGCGTACGACTTGTCGTTCTCGGGACTGGACGCAGGAGCCTACGCCGTAGGCATCAACCCAGATCTCCTGACGAACATCAGCATTCCGGCCGGAACCGAAGACCTCATGACGGTCCTCGACCTCATGGATGCAGCGATTGGCGCTGCGGCGGGTTCGACGACTCTTCAGCAGGCCTACGTCGCCGGCTCCGACATCACCCAGACATTTGCTGACCAGGGCATGACCGTCGATCGCGGGCTGAACGTCGAAGCTGCTCCGATGTACCAGCTCATCGACTCCTCGACAGTTGCCCAGGACGTGCTGTCTATCAGCAAGACAGGCGCAGGCGCTGGCGACGGTCTCGAAATCAGCATGGGCGCGACGACCACCGGGCGAGGCATCCGTGTCGTCGCTGCGGGCTCGGGCACCGGCGTTCTCGTCACGGACGGCGCCGTAGACCAGACCGGCATCAGCCCCGGACTCATCTTCCAGTCGAGCGGAAACGATCTCGACGTTGCTATTCTTCCTGGTGCCGGCACGGCTGGGAACTTCTCCGCAACAGCCGGTAAGTCCACGTCCGTCTCAACGCCTGGCGGCACGTCGTCGCTCATTGGCGGTGACGGCTCGGACACTGGCACGTCCACTGGTGGCCCCGTGAAGATGCTCGGTGGTGCTGGCGGCCTGATCGGCGGCGGCGGCGGTGCGCTAGAGTTGTTGGCCGGCGCGGCGACCACTCTCGGCACGGGCGGAAACATCGATCTCTTCGCAGGCGAGGGCGCGGGAGTCGGCGCGGGTGGCGCGACTACGATCGAAGGCGGCTACTCCGACGACGGCGTAGGTGGTGCAGTCCGGATTGAAGCCGGCGGTTCCGCGGCAGCGGCAGGTGGTGCAGTCACCATCCTTGGCGGTGAATCGGAGGATCTTGCTGGCGGTGCGGTCAACATCACTGGCGGCGACAGCGGCGCGGCCACTGGTGCAGACGTCATCATCGCAGGTGGTGCCTCAAACACTGCTGGTTTCGATGGAGGTGCTGTTCGGATCACGGGCGGAACCTCGACGAGCCTGGAGGCTGGTGGCGTTGTCATCCGAGGAGGATTCGACGCTACCTTCGCCAACCAGGGCCTCGTGTCCGTCGGTACGAGTCAGTCGAGCGCCGTTGAGGTTGGTCTCCAGGGCCTCACGAATACAGGTATCCCCGTCAAGCTGTCTGGCGCAACGGTGCTCGGGTCTCCTGCTGCGGCCACGCGGTCTGCGAATGACCTGAACGACAAGACCTCGCAGGTGACTGCCGGCGCAAACGTGGTCGGTGTCAACACCTCGACACTGACGAATGCGGCGATGATCGCAGCGAACGGCGACTTGCAGACGCAGCTCGAAACCATTGGTGCGCAGATTGGCGCTGGCGCTTCCGATACCCTCGACTCTGTGATGGCGCAGGGCGCGACGAGCGACAACCAGCTGACCATCCCGATGAGCGAGGCAGCGGGCCCGGTCGTTTGGAGCGACGGCACGAGCACGGAAATAGACGCGATGGTCACGCTCAATCGCGCTGGCGATGGCACGACGGCCGTCGGCAACGGGCGGGTTCTCGACATCAACTACACCGCTGCCGGCAACGTGACGGGCGCTCTCGCGGTTACCTCGACGGGTACTGGGAGCGACGCTGTCGCGGCTCTTATTCATTCGACCGGTGCCAACTCCGATGGTCTTTCCATCTACCGTCAGCCCGGAACAGCGGTCGGCCTCGGCGGCAACGCACTCTCCGTCTCTGGTGATTCATTCGCGTCCGCTGGGAGCAACTCGCTCGTGCAGATCGGCGAGAACGGCGGAGTGCCGAAGATCGACTTCGATCATCGCGACTTCACGGTCACAAGCGACATAGCCTCGACCTACGCTTTCTCCGCAACTGCGCAGCCGACTGCGGCAACGCGCGGCGTTGGTTTCTCGATGACCGCAGGCACCGGTAACGGTGACGACGGCGGTGACCTTACCCTCTCCGCTGGCCTCGCAGGTGCTGCCAGCGACGGCGGCACTACGCTGATCAGTGGCGGCGATGGAGTAGGGGTCGGATCTGGCGGTGAACTCATCCTGAACGCAGGCGATGCCCCAGGCGCTGGCTCTGATGGCGCGATTCGCATCGGTGCATCGAGTTCAAACTTCGTTCAGATCGGTGGCGTGAGCCACGGGATTGTCACCTACCTTTACGGCAACGAGACAGCGCCGACGCTCCGTGCGCAGGCCACCCCACTCACTCTCGATACTGATGGCGCCACTGTCCTGACGATGAGTGTGCTCGTTGTAGACGGTGACCCCAATACCAACACTGACGTCAGTGCGCAGTCTGGTTCGATCGCGCTCGACGACACGGGCAAGCTCTGGATCAACACGTCTGGCGGCGGCGTCGGGACTA
>Ga0164315_10004398_pt1 | contig 10926 bp, 7 predicted proteins | sample GuaBasSedimGuay6_FD_113737 | JGI IMG/M metagenome (GOLD analysis project Ga0164315, IMG submission 113737) | Subseafloor sediment microbial communities from Guaymas Basin, Gulf of California, Mexico - Guay6, Core 4569-2, 0-3 cm | ecosystem: Environmental > Aquatic > Marine > Hydrothermal vents >...
AACAATGTTAATTTATGAAAAGAGGTATTGCAATGATAAAGGGAAAATTTCTCCTAAGTTGAACGAACTATAATTGAGGTCGAACTCATAATCGGTTTATAAAGAAGCATTGGAACGCAAAGTTAGTAAAACAACACTATGTAGAGAGGAGCGGTATTCGGGATTAGTCTCACGTACCGTTTTGAAGACGAGTCTGTACTGGAAACTTTACAGGCTTAGTTTAACTAAATAGAATATTTATCCTTTACAAATTCAGAATGTGGTTTAGCTATGCACCATTTGAAAGAGTTTTTTTCTATGTTAGTAATTTGGTTTTGATGTACTTTAGATATTAGGTTGCACTTGAAAGGCAAAACTCCTCTAAACTCCTTACTCATTGGTAAAATAAATTCTGCATTACCAAAATCAAATAAATATCTTTTCTTTTTCTCTATCAGATACTGTTTACTTCCTGCTAACCAGTTTTCCCAAACAGCAACACTTAATAAAATTTTGTTTTCCTCTCTATAAGCAAGATAATGTGTTTCTATTTGGAATATCTCTTCCATTATCTTAATTACTAGCGGATTAGTTATAAAGCTGCCTCCAAAATTTTTGTAAGCATTTTGATAAGCATCAAATTCGATTTTAAACCAACTCATGTCATGTTAATAATTTTATTTGTTTAAGGCTATAATTCCCTTGTAAAAAAGACTATACACATTCCCCAATTTATTTGTAAGGCTATTATCCATATCCTTAATTTTTTTTCCAACCAATAAAATGAGTAAATCTAACTCCTCACGACTCAATATAATACTCTTATAATCAGATATAACATGTCCTGTTTTTGTATCTATGTTCCTTACAAGAGGGCTTAGATAAAATGTTAAATCATCAAAGTTTATTTTTTCGTTGTATGGTATTTTCTCTGAATAAAGTAAATCTAACATTGAAAATACGCTTTCTTCAAATTGGGCTTTATTATATGTTTTTCTAATGTACTCCAAACCTTTCTCACAATTATTAGCTTTCTGATTTGAATGTAGATCATGAAATATTTTTTCTGCTACTTTTTCGTATTCCTTGAAGTTGCCAAATTCCATGCCTTTGGTCTCAAATACGTCAATTCCATGCCCAGAGGGTAGTAGATAACGATTATTCCCTATTCCATTTGTATAAATTGGGCTATTTAGCATAACAGACTCCAATGGGTAAATACCAAAAGACTCTGGATAGCAATTGTAACACAACCCAAAACTGGATGATTCCATAAGTTCTGTGGTTGCAGAATTATTCATTAAAGGTACAGGAATAAAATAATCTAATATTTTTTCACGATTAATATTCTTTTGTTGATAAATAAACTTTTTTAGTGGTGTTAGAACATTATCTCTGATAACAAGTTTTACTTTTTTGGTTCCATTATTTTCACAAAGTTCGTTTAGATATTTTAATATAAAAACAAGTGCTGATAATACTGGTTTATCTCTCTGTATGGAATGACCAATAATGTAACCATTAATAATAGTCCTGTGAATGATAGAAGGTAAATCTGCACCTTCATTTTCATAACCATTAGGAAAATCAATCATAGGTACAGGAAGTGTTATTGACGTAATTGAGTTGATTCCATGTGCATCTATGATAGATTTCTTTTCAAAGTTTGGAAAAAGCATGAAAGAACTTAAAACGTTCTTTAAATAGTTAGAATTACAGCAGTAAAAATCTATTAGAGGATTAGCTAAAACACTGCCTGGGTTTCCTCTCAGTCCATGAAAAAAAAGAATGTTTTTATGATTATCCCTCTTTAATGGAGTTTTTATAGCTAAACCGTGGTCATCATAGAAGGTAATATCAGGTATATTTTCCAAACTTATTTTATGTATTAATGAATAGATTTCAAGTGGAATTAATCTTTGACCAGGTAAAATACTCTCTGTAACTCTTCTTTGATGGAAAGATATTAATTTATATCCGAATTTAGATAAAGCATTTTTCCAGTAATCGTTGATTATTCCACTTGATTTATGAAATGGTTTGTTAGTATCAACTCGAAAAATAAAATGTGCTGTTTTTGTCATGACTACCTCATTAACCATATTCTTTCAAAGTAAATGTCCAATTGTTTACTAATAGATAACATATAATTTGTTATATCATCTATCCATTTTTCAGCAAGTTGGCTTTGATAGTTTTGTATAAATAATCTCTTCTTTTCAAGATTTACAGGAAGTAAAACAGAATTCATGTTATCACTTATTTTCTCAATGTAAGAATTTTCAATCGCATATGGTAAATCTTCGTAAAAACCAATGTTAAAACCATTTTCAACTTTACTCAAACACTGCCTCACAATTAAGTGGTCTACATGGTTGCCAATTGATAGAGGAAATAAATGTAAGACTTCTTTGTTATTAACTAAGTTTTGTCTCACTTGATTCACAACTTTGGAAATTACAGACTTGTCATATTCCAATTTTATCTCATAAGGGTATCTTTTCAAACTATTTTTGTTTGTTTTGTGCCCCCTAATGTTTGCTTCGTAATTTTCCCAAACTATTAAATTTCCAGAAATCAAGTCAATATTTTTTTTCTCTTCCTCACACCTAATTGAGCTTGCATATTCAATTTTATCTTTTGGTAGCTTTGTTTTATATACATTATTCGATTTTCCAAATACTATGATACTTGTTATTTCCTTTCCAAATTCATTACTTAAACCTAGATAACCTCCTAACGATAAAAAAGTATCATCGTAATGCGGTGAATAAATATAGATTTTGTTATATTTTTCTATCGGGTCTTTAATCATTTTTTGATTCCAACTGGCTTCCAACTTTAAACGGGACAAATAGTAGTGGCTGTTGTAAATACGCAACAGTAATATCCACCCGACGCTAAGCTAATGATTGCCAAGGTTGATATTGATTGACCACTTTCACGATATTGTCACGATCGGCCAATTCTAAAAAAATAGGCTCAGTTCGGAAACCAGTGATTGGGTGCAAATGACATGGCTGGCATTCCTGAGCATTTCCAAATTAGGAAAAATTAATTCTTCACGGATTTTGTCCGGTACGGCCCGCCTAAAAGATGCTCAATTAAACGACCAATTGGGAACTAACATTTTAGGGCCCCGCCTTTTATCGTGGCTGGGTTATGGTCGCAAAGCATGTCATAAACTTTACCGTCGTGAATTCTAACATATTCTATTAAGCCATGTTCATTACAGCAGGGACATTTTTCTGTTGTAACGGTTGGCTTAGCGGCGGCTTGATGGGCGGGTGCGTCCATCGGTAATAAAGGCGCAGGGTCATAAAAAGGCGGTGGAGTTAGAAACCTTCAAGGTTTTGGAAACGCTTTACGGTTTTGCCCTAAATATGTTTCGGGTATTTCAATTTCTTCAAAAGGTATATTGGCCGGTTCTAATTTTTGCCAACCATTGTGTTGAATGGCCCCTCGGACTGATTGGACCGCGTGCGTATATGTTGTTGTCTTGTTGATGAGTAATGTGGATAAAGTGATTTTTTTAAAGGAGTTGCAGCGCATGTATGACCGTTCTTTTGTCCAAAGCACATTCGGCTATCAATTGGGAAACCAGCGGAAAAGTTTTATTGTGCATGGTGGCAAGGTGCAATACAAACCAACAGGGCTTCGTTACCAAGATATTCGGCAATGCCATAATCAAAAATGTCTGTTTCTAATCGAAACCCAAAAGTTCGTTAATATGCGATTTGCGATTTTATGAATTGCCATTTAATCTATTTAACCATTAAAAACTATTGGCATAACGCCTTGGAATTTTTTTGTGCTTAAAAATTGCCATTGACGACTACCACATCCTAACCTCGCCAATTTCCGTTCTTTAATCCTGTCAATCCTTAAATCCGTTAAATCCTGTTCAAACCTTTTTCCTTGAAATCACAATCGCCTACGCATCATACACCTATCCATCAGCAAGTGCAATCTTTTGCCAAGTATTGATTTTTTTCTCACCTTTTTATCTCCGGCTCGTCCCACCAATTTTCCATCACGCTCTATCTATAAATTGTAAATAACCATTATTTAATAAGGAACGTGCATGAAATAATTAGGGCAACCATAAAGGATTGCCCCTACGTAACGTGATGATTTGTAGGGGCAATCCCTTGTGGTTGCCCCAAGTTGACTAAGTTGTTTCATGCACGTTCCTAAACATGTAATAACGCGATGCGAAACGTATATTGCTAAGTTATTGATTTTTATGGTAGGTAGATATCGCTGCGCGTTTCAAAAAAAAATTAATCCTTAAAGTACAATAACTTAAGTTGAGCATCGCGTGTAATATTATGGTTATAATTCTTTTATTGGCCCGTAATTCGTTGTACTTAACCTTGTCGTAGGAATGCGCCCGTTTCACAATTAAGCTGATAGAAACTAACGAAAGCCATCCGGTATTATCTTTTCTAAGCATTAGTGCTAACTTAACTGGCTTTGATAATCCCCATCAAAGTTGAAAAAACGTCTTCCGTATGTTCCGGAATAATGTAACTATGAATATTTTTGACAATATGTTTCTTATTTCTATCTAAAGTACCAAATTTCCACAAATCGCCCAAAGTCACAGCACCATATAATATCTCAATACAATCATTATCTTCATACTTGTCTAGCGCGATTAACTCGGCTGCTAATTGATTAAAACCATTATCTATATCTTTCTTTTTAGCTTCAATAACGATTATCTCTTGATTAGCTCTCAACAAATAATCTAAATATCCGCCCAGTTTATCGTCAATATTTAACGGATATTCAATATTGATTTTTACCATACTATTTCTAACGACTTCCAAAATAAGAGGGGCTATCAAAAATTCTCTTTTTGCCATTTCGGAATTTAAGGGTATTCTAGGAAAAACCGTGTAATAGATATCTTGAAGATTTTTTATCACATTTTTATCATAATCAGTTGATTTTGGTAACTCTATTGTTTTAATTTCATAAGAGTATCCAAACTCGCCAACAATTTCATCAGTTGGATTATTCATTTCAAAATAATCACTGAAAGTATATTTTTGGTTTTCTTTGAAAATGGATTTTTTGTTCATCCTTTTTACCTATACTGGAAGTACAGCGGATTGACGGATTTTACGGATTAATTTGATTTTTTAGGATGTCGTTCAATGTCAACAGAAATGCAAAAGTAAACCGTAACCTCTTATTTCATTTCTCACCGTTTTCAAAGGAACGAAGTATACGACTGAAAACATCAAGTTCAAGGGTAACTGTTTTGTCTATTTTATCAGATTAAAGGAGTGCAAGGTTGACTTGCACGAAGACACTTTTCAAGAAGTGGTTGGCCTATCAATGATAGGTCAATTTTTAGGAGGGAGGCGGACGCACCTTCCATCGAAGGTGCGTCCAAGGCGCAGACAATAGGAATCGAACCTATAACCTCCAGATTCTGAAGCCGGCGCTCTGCCAATTGAGCTATATCTGCCGGAATTTTTGTGCTTTTTCTTAGGCATTTAACAGTTTGGAAACATAGTAATCACAGTGTTCTACCATTAAACTAACCGTTATGTACAGCGGGGAGTCGAACCCTCATTTCTGTGGCGTTTCCTGAAAAAACATCACCTAAGTCATAAGCAAAATTCTGATATCAGTCTTTGGGTTTTAACCTAACAGAATTTGTCAGACATGACGAATTCTATATCAATCTAAACATAACAATAAATCTAAGCCTATACCCAATTCTATTTTACATCATTTTTCGGTTTAATACACGCACGAATTTGGACTTACCACCTATCAGTTCAGTTGAGTACAGCTTCTTTCCGAAATAAACGAATTATTAATACTTGAGCTAAGGCATAACTTGAGCTTTTTAAGCCCCCAAAGAATTCTAGGAAACGTTTCGGACTCAGTTGCAAACTAAGGCCTGCAAACTGCTCATTAATAATTAAACCGGCAATATCGAAACACTGGCGTTGATTCCACCATTTTCCATTCGTTTTTTTCGCAAATTCGCTGTACTGAACTGTACTGAACTGAACTGATATGTGCTGAGCAAATCTGGCATTTAATTATTCATTCATTGGTTTCAATAAATAATTAAATAGTTTTTGTGCAATTTTTTTCTCTTTATCAATCTCGACGATATTGGCACGAGAACGTGCCGTTTTAACAGCCGACAGTAATTTTTCCAACTGTTCTAATAGTGCGGTTTTTTTACCGGGAGAAACCATCCCCGTCCAATCATACGAACGGATTTCGCCAATAGGCTCCTCAATTTCAACAATATCGACTTGCGCCGGATGCTCTTTCGTCGCTTCATACATCACGTTGTATTTTTTAGTACGTTGCTTACGAATCGTAGTCACCGGTTCGGCACGTAACATATATTTTTTATCCGCACCCGGATCAATATTCCATAAACGTACTGGATCAAAGCTGGGTATTTCTTTTAATACCGCACGAATTTCACGTAAACGTTTTTCTAATTGTAACAAAAAGGTGGCCGGTACATCTGTAGCAATCACTTCATCATCAATAACAATATCCGCTTTAGCCCTAGTATTCGCATCATCAATTTTGTAGCCAATATCGATTGCGTCACTCACAGATTTTAGCATCTGCTCTAATTCTTCTGGCACAGTCTTTACCAGGCGAGTTTCTGCCTCTAAACGCTCACCCCCTTCTTCTCCCAGTTGCTCATCAACCGCAAAAGGACGAAAGGTGCGCCGCATACCCGTAAAATGCTTTTGCTTAGAACGAAAAGTTTCTATAGATTGGTTTCTCGCCCGTTCAGCATTGGCTTTACATTCTTGTTCAATCGCAAGAATTTCATGAAGTAATGGTTTTTTCTTTTCTGACATAATATTTTGTTTACACCTATAGCTTTTCAGGTAAATCATTTTACACTGACATCAATTAAGCAATTGAAAAATTAGCACTTATTTTTTTGATTTGTAAAACGATTTATCTGAACGTCTAAGTACTGAAGCACAAATAAACCGATATTTGAGCGCAAAGGGCTTGCGCGGGGGATTGCCCCTACAGAGCATTGCGTAGGGGCAATCCCTTGTGGTTGCCCTATTTCAAAATACCTGAAAACTTATGCTTCAGTACTTATAACACGTTTTAAAAGGGTTGTCCGAAAATAAGGCTTTTATGAACCTAACTGATTGTTTTTATTGGGCTAAAATTTATTGACGGACAAGTATAGTGAGTGAAGTAGGTGGGCGGGCCAAACTGGTTGCCCGATTTGGGAAAGGAAAAATGGCGGAGAGGGCGGGATTCGAACCCGCGTGCCCCATTGGGACCAACCGATTTCGAGTCGGTGCCGTTATAACCGCTTCGGTACCTCTCCAAAATGGAAAAAACGCAAGGATACACACTAATGGACTAAATAGCAAGTCATTTTTGAAAAAAACTTTTTGAGAATGGGGAAAATTGGATTGGTTAAAAAGTTTAGGGGTTCAATTCAAATCCAATAATATTATCCTTAAATCAAGCGGCCCTCAAAAATCGCTAATCGCGAATAACGATTAACTCAGGCCCCAACAGCTCATCAAAATTTTGGAGGGCAACCCAAATTCCATAATAACCTAAAACCTGACAAATATATATCTATTAAGTCAAGTGCAAGCGGCCGTTATATCATTGGTTATTCGCATATATAGAATACACTAACAGGTATCAAGGTTGGGGTGACAAATCAAATAATTGGCTCAGGAATCGGCCAACTTCAGTTTGGGCAGTTCATCGAAAAATCTGGCCGACTCCTGTCACCTGTCAATAGAAAAATGACAAGGTACTCATAAGTGTTCGGGATTTTAAAATTTCTCATTTAATGACTCATTAAGAATGATGAATGGTGAATGACTCATTAAGAATGATGAATGATTAATGATTAATGGTGAACGGATAATTATATTTCGTGATTATTGCCGTTGAAGTTAATGTTGTCAAAATAAATTCATTCTTAACCATTTATTTTAATTAAAATTAAAAATCAGTCATTTACAATAATCCCGAACACCTATGACAAGGTACTAGGAGTCTGTCGGGCTTGTTGTGTTAAGTAATTGATATACAAGTGATTTACCAAATGAGTCCTAAATTAAAATTTCAGTATAAACAATAAGTTAGCTATTAAGTCCGACAGACTCCTAGTACACGAAAGCGGAAGTTTCGATACCACCCCAGCGCCAACGGCTAAAGCCGTTGGCTGAGGTGGTCTGGATCCTTCCGCGATCGTGCACTAGAACTAGGGAATGTGGGAAAAGTGAAAATGGCGGAGAGGGCGGGATTCGAACCCGCGTGCCCCATTGGGACCATCCGATTTCGAGTCGGAGCCGGTATGACCGCTTCGGTACCTCTCCAAAATGGAAGAAACGCAAGGATACACACTAATGGGCTAAATAGCAAGAAATTTTGAACCGGATGAAACTTTTACGAGGCTCTTGCAAAATAATGTAACTTATTGATTTTATTGATATTAATAAAAAAATCGTAACTACTCAGCCCTGAAAGGGCGCTTTATTAAAGCCCAGGGCAACGCCCTGGGAACTGGTGCCATTTTCACCAGAATAACAACGAACAAGCCCTGAAGGGGCGATTTAAAATTTTAATGTGCCCTTTCAGCACCTGGGGCGTTGCCCCAGGCTATAATAATAAGCCCCGTTGGGGCTGAGTAGTTACAAAAAATCAATAAAATCAAATTGATAATTTTGCAAGAGGCTCTAGTATTTACATTGGTATCTTAATTGTTTGAAGCAGCCTTACAGATAGCAGGACGATGTTTCGCTAAACGCGACGGTGTGGCGGTTGGACGACTTTTATGCACAAAATTATGACGGGCCGTATCAAAATTAGCGCAGGCTTGCGGGTAAATATGGCTTGGATCATAAAAACACTTTTCGAGGCCAAAGTTTTTGCTGAGCAAAAACTTTGGCCTCGAATTCATTTCAGCCAATTCTTCAGCCCGATATTCGGCCAGTGGTTTTTGCTGTTCATCTTGATGCCGCTGCTCAGCCTTTTGTTCGAGTCGCTTTTGATAATCGGGGTTGTGGGCCTTCTCCTCAGCCAGCCGGGTAATATGCCTATGAAAGTCATACCCATCACTGTAGACAATCCCATCAATCAACCCAATCTCTTTAGCGTGCTGAGTGCTGATTGGTAAACAATTCTCTGTCAATTCAAGTGCTTGCTCTTGACCAACGCGTTTAGGCAACAAATAGGTCCAATATTCCGAACCATACAAACCCATTGTTTTGTAATGCGGATTCAAAACAATGCCAGCGCGTGCATAGATTTTGTCAGCCCCCAAAGCCATAATCAGCCCGCCTGCTGCGGCATTGCCCAACATGGCTGATATGACAAAATGCGTTTCAGTGGTAATAATGGCTTGAATAAGATCATCAATCGCATTGATATTACGCCAACCTTCATCAGCCGGATTTTCGGCCGCCTCTATCACATTGAGATGAATGCCATTTGACCAAAAGTCCATACCGCACGACAAAACAATCACTTTGGTGGGACGCTTACAGGCCGCTAGATACGCTTCCTTCAACCGATTGCACTTTTCGGTGTCCATCGCACCATTGTAAAAGTCAAAGGCAAGGTAGCCAACATCATTTTCCTCTCTATACCATATTTCGCGATAGGTTGTGGCGGCCCCAGTGTAAAGTTCGTTATAAGTTGTGGCTGTAACGGTACAGAGTGCCTTAATGGGTGCCTCATGCACGTTTTTCAACTTATCGCCTAAAACCATCGTTGCTGGCAACTTAAAGTATTTTTTCTTGGGCGGTTCCTCGGTGGCTTTCTTTTTCACCGGCACGTCTTTTAGGATATTGCCCAACCCCAATACCTTCGTTGCAAATGTCTGAGTTTCAGCCGCTTTCTTCCTCAAATGTGTTATCCACACAGCACCATCTATTGCTGCCAGACAAATTGCCCCATGCCGTTTAGCGATAACTTTGCCCGGGTCCCCCAATAATTTACCTTCCCGGTGAACGTCGTAAAGGTAATATTCATCATCATAAATCGTATCCAACAAACCCGGTTGATTATCAGCAGAATAGATTTTTCTGATGATAGTATCAACGTCGTCTTTTAACCAGTCAATACGCCTATCTGTTTGAGTCATCGCGGGACGCAACTTACCCTTAACATCTTCATTGGTGTAATCAAGCGGTTCAGGCAAATAAATGCCACTGTCAAAACGCTTAACGGTTTCCAAAATAACCGCTATCCCCGCTTCCATGATCTCATGTCTGTACATTCGGGCTTTACAAACGGGCCTCCTTTTGAAAATGGCCGAGGCCCAAATATCACCAGCATCCATGATTTCAGCCGCCTGTAGGGCCGTCACGCCCCATTCTTCAACACCATCCATCATTGCCCACTCCATAGATGATGGGCCCCGATCACCCTTAATACCGGGATGAATAACAATACAAACATGATTACGCCAAATATCCTCGGGTATTTTATTTTTTAGGAATGGGCAGATAATCAAGTTTGGCTTAAATAACGTAATCCCTTCCCTAATTTTTTTTAGCACTCAAAGACAATTCGGTGGAAATCTCGTGTCCTAAAGCGGTGAGTTCCAAGTGGGCGCGTTGAGTTAAACCGTTGTATGCAGTAGAGAGCAGTAAAATACGCATATTTGTTGGATATTCATGTAATGGTCAAAAGGATATACAATTGTGAATTGTGAATGAAAGAAAACGCCTGATATTACCGGTTTCTCTTTTATCACAGAACCCAACTCATTTGCATGGTTTTGAAGTACATTCAGTAGATTGAAAATTTCTCACAGCAGTCAAGTAACTGTTCCTAAAAAGTTAGACAAAGCTGGACATTTTTAGGTAATTCGCTCTCTGTTGATAATTCTTGCGAATTGCAACTAGAGTCCTGGTTGAGCAGTCCCAACCGTTGATATCAGTCCTTATA
>Ga0164315_10004399_pt1 | contig 10925 bp, 14 predicted proteins | sample GuaBasSedimGuay6_FD_113737 | JGI IMG/M metagenome (GOLD analysis project Ga0164315, IMG submission 113737) | Subseafloor sediment microbial communities from Guaymas Basin, Gulf of California, Mexico - Guay6, Core 4569-2, 0-3 cm | ecosystem: Environmental > Aquatic > Marine > Hydrothermal vents...
GTTCAGGCATGGTTTTAGGTTTTAACCTAAATCCTAAAACCTAAATCTTAAAACAATCTCGAATAGTTGCAAGTCTCTAACCAAAATTTAAAAACTATATTTCTGGCTTTTCATTCAGACATTATTTACATTTGCTTTACAAATTCTATTTTTGATGTAATGTTATTTTTAATCCATGACTTATCCCACCATTCCACAGGATTCACAAAAACATTGTGAACAATCATTGAATAATGAAGATGGTCCCCCCCGGCAAGACCTGTTTTTCCAGTCAAACCGATTTCATCACCTTTTTTAACCATATCACCTTTATTGACTGAAATCCGGCTTAAATGTGAATAAAGACTACAAAGGCCGAATCCATGATCAATGACCACTGAATTACCAAAAATACCAACAAATTCTGTGAATATAATCCTGCCTGAATTAGCCGCTTTCACAGGTGCATTAGCCGTCGAAGCCAGATCAACACCCATGTGTGTTGCCCTGTCAATCTCCTTGCCTTTATATTTGTAAATCCTTTTATCAGCAAATCCAGCTCTCCTTGCCGACCCTTTAAGCCTTAAAAATCTGCCGTCCCAGTATTTTTTATTTTCAGAAATCTCAGGAATGCTTAATATTTTTTCAACATTATTTTTTCTTATCTCACCATTGATGTATAAAAATTTCTTGAGCAGAGGATTTTCTTTTTCCTGAAAAAATCCATTTTTTACACCCACATCAAAATCAGGCATTTTTTCTTTCAGAAACTTATCAGAAATATTTAAAATATCCGCTGGAAATTTTTTATCCCGTATATAATGATGGAATCCTCTTTTTGTTGTATTACCTGCCATATCTTCGGCCAGAACCGATATCTGAGTTCCCGGACCCTGAATATGGCTTAATGCAAAAAAAGCAGTGTAGATATTCTTGTCCTCAAAAAGGCCGGAAAGGCCAGGAAAAAAATTATCCCCTACTTGAATACCACTTTTTATATTTTCCTCAAAAAGTTTATAAATAACAAGACCTGTGCCGCCGGATTCAATATTATGGCGATTTGTTAATACATTGACTTTAGGCGGTTGTGAATCAATGATTACTTTTGTTTCACTATAGAAAATATTGCCTTTGCCCCACCCTCGCCATGAATAGTCAGAAACCGCTATTCGAATAATGGCATCACCATCTATCATTCCATATTTCCGGGAATGAACGGGAATGATAAAATTGTCTTCTATGATTTTTGCACCGGGAAGCACCCCTAAAAAACCTGTGGATTCATATTGCTTCTCAAGTAATATTTTTTCTTTCCCCGATTGCATGGTCGGTTGCATGATGGATACCATGATTTTACGAAGACCTGTTTTAGGGTCTGTCACTTTAATGGACATTTCATAGGATTTTTTCAAATATAAAGACGGCAAGGTCATATCAACAACGGGTTTTTTACCTTCAAATTTATAAACAAAAAGCCAGGTAACGGGAATCAGAACCATAAGGATGAGGATTAAAAAAAAACCTCTTTTCATAAATAACACCTATTTTTTCAGCAGGTTAGTATTACTTCAAACAAAATTAGAATAAAATAGCAGCTCTGGTCGAACTTATCAAGCAATTTTGTATTCTTGACTTTTTGGGTTTCAAAATATAATTTGATCACAAAAAACACTACTGAGGATTTATTTATGAATAATTTTTTCTTTGATTTAATTGACAGACCTGAGCCTGTCTTTTTTTTTATTTCAGGCCCCTGTGTTATTGAAAATTATGAAACCACCCATATGATTGCAGATCATTTAAAAAAAATTACCCATCTGCTTGGCATTCCTTTTATTTTCAAAGCCTCCTTTGACAAAGCAAACAGGACATCCATTAAATCTTTCAGGGGCCCTGGATTTGATGAGGGGTTAAACATTCTTGACGCTATTAAAAAAGACTTGAACATTCAGATTATTTCAGACATTCACTTACCTGACCAGGCAAAAAAGGCTGCCCGGGTTCTGGATATAATCCAAATTCCCGCCTTCCTGTGCAGACAAACGGATTTGATAACGGCTGCCTGCAATACGGGCAAACCCGTTAATATCAAAAAAGGGCAGTTTTTATCGCCCCTGGAATGCCATAATATCTTTAATAAGGCTAAAGAATCCGGCAATACAAATATCTGTATCACTGAAAGAGGGTCGTCATTCGGGTATAATAATCTTGTTGTGGACTTTAGGTCCATACCAATCATTAAAAACCTGGGGATACCCCTTGTCTTTGATGCCACACACAGTGTTCAACTCCCGGGAGGAGCCATCGACTCTTCTGCCGGAGAACGCCAATTTGTTCCCACTCTGTCAAAAGCTGCCATTGCTGCAGGAGCCGACGGATTATTTATTGAAACCCACCCTGACCCTGACAAAGCGCTTTGTGACGGACCCAATTCTTTGCCTTTAAACGATATAAAAGATTTTTTATCCACCCTTCTGGCCATTAAAAAAGTGGTTGGATAAAAGTGATTGGATAATAGATATGAAACCTGAGCTTGCAAACATTAAACTTTTGCTATTGGATGTGGATGGTGTATTAACTGACGGTGGTATCACCTATTCAGACACAGGAGACCAGATAAAAACCTTTCACTCAAGAGACGGCTTTGGGATAAGACTTCTATTGGATTCCGGCATACGGGTAGGTATTATTACCGGCCGCAAATCAAAGGCTTTGGAATACAGATGTGAAAATCTTGGCATCACCTTATTGTTTGCCGGAATAAAAGACAAAATAAACGCGTTTGATAAAATCATCTCCCAGACAGGAATAATGCCTGAACAGATTGCCTTTGTCGGAGATGATCTGATGGATCTTCCTGTAATGAAAAGAGTTGGTGTTTCTTTTTGCGTTCCTGACGCGTGTCAGGAGGTTAAAACCCATTCAGACATTATCACAAAAAAGAAAGCAGGTCATGGCGCTGTAAGGGAAATATGTGAGCTTATTCTAAAAGCGAAAAACCTATGGGATGATATCCTGAATAAATACCTGTCATGACAAAATCTTTAAAACAAAAACTGACCCTTCCTTTGATTGGGTTGTTGATATTGATAATGTTCATTATCTATGGTTTTTTTTATTTTAACAGGGTTTTTTCAAAACCAGTACAATTCCATGATGTTAAAATAGACACCAAAGCTTTTTTGAAATTGGATGTTTTAAAACAGATTTCAAAAAAAAACGGCATAACGGAATGGGAATTGAAAGCCTTTTCTGCTACACTTTTAAAAGATGAAGACAAGGCCGTTTTAATTGATGTCTCTATAATTTTTTTTACAAAAGATAACAAACGAGTTCATCTGACGTCAAAAAAAGGCGTTATGAATACAAAGACTCATGACATGATATTTTCAGACAATGTGATTGTAAAACATGAAACTTTTGTGCTGAGAACTGATAAGTTGCATTATAACAAAAAAGAACATATAATATATTCCAACAGCCACGTAAGGCTTGAAAAGGAAAATTCTGTTATTGAAGCGGATTCAATGACAACTAAACTGAATGAGAATATAACAATTTTAAAGGGGCATGTCAGGGGAAATTTCAGTGAAAACTTTAATATTCAATAAATCAGTATTCAGTTTTTTATTTTATTTTATTTTTTTGGGTTTTACCTTTGTCTGGCAAATAACAGCGACCGAGGCGCAAACCCAAACCAAGGTGAAAGAAGTTCCACTTCATATTGTTTCCGATAAAATGGTTGCACAAAAAGACACATCCATGGTCGAATTTATTGGAAATGCCAAAGCAACCAGAGAAGATTCCATTGTTTTTGCAGATTCCATTAAAATTTATTTTGAAGATGATAATAAAGATAAAGGCAGGAACTCTCAAAATAATATCAAAAAAATTGTTTCAACGGGGAATGTCAGATACACGGCTGGAGAACGAAAGGCATTTGCTGATAAAGCAGTCTATACAACAAAAGATGAAATACTGATTCTGACAGGTGAATCTCCAAAATTAATAACCGGCTCAAGTTTTGTGACCGGAAAAAAAATCACACTCTTCAGAATCCAGGATAAGGTACTAGTGGAAAGCGAGGGCTCAAAAAAAGTCGAGGCATTTTTTAATCCTGAAGATAAGATCCTTGAAGAAAAAACCCCTGAAGAGAAGATCACAAATAAACAATAATGACACAACTTGTACTTAAAAATCTTGTAAAAATCTATGAGGGCAAAAAAGTCGTAGATGATGTCAGCCTTACAGTGAAACAAGGGCAGGTAACAGGTCTTTTAGGGCCAAACGGGGCAGGTAAAACAACCAGTTTCTACATGGTAGTGGGATTAATCAAGCCTGACAAAGGAACTGTTCTGATAGATAAGACAGATATCACCCATCACCCCATGTATATCCGGGCAAGAAAAGGGATTGGCTATCTTCCCCAGGAATCAAGTATTTTCAAAAAGCTGACGGTACTACAAAATATCACGGCCATACTTGAAGCGTTACCCAACCTGAAGCTCACACGTAACTTGAAGGTTACAGGCAAAAATGAATTTAATATTAAACAAAAAGCCATGGATCTGATGAAAGAACTTGGCATTTATAGTCTTGCAAATCAAAAAGCCAACTCTCTTTCCGGGGGAGAGCGACGTCGTCTTGAGATTTCAAGAGTCCTTGCCACGGATCCTTTGTTTATTCTTTTAGATGAACCCTTTGCCGGTATTGACCCTTTAGCCGTCATTGATATCCAGCAAATAATTTATCAATTAACTAAAAAAGATATCGGAATTTTAATATCTGATCATAATGTGAGAGAAACCCTTGGCGTTTGTGATAATGCATATATTATGAGCCAGGGCAAAGTGATTGAATCAGGAACTCCTGATAAAATCATTTCAAGTGAAATAGCTAAAAAAATCTATTTGGGAAAAAATTTCAAACTATAATATGGAACTTGGATTACAACAAAGTCTTATATTAACTCAGCAGCTTGTCATGACGCCTCAGCTTCAGCAGGCAATAAAGCTGCTTCAATTGTCCCGCCTTGAGCTTGTCGAGATGATTCAACAGGAAATGGAACAAAATCCTGCGCTGGAAGAATCCGGGATAGATGAGCTGTCTGACAAAAATATTACTGCTCTGGAAAGTAAACCTGATTTTCCTGAAAAAGAAACCCCCGCAAAAGAAGTCACCATTGAAGAAAAAATAAGACCTGATACAGACTGGGGAGATTATATCAATGAATATAATTCAACAGGAAGACTCTATTCTGAATCAGAGACATCAGAAGCGCCAAATTATGAGGCATTTACTTCGGGGAAAAAGACCCTGAAAGACCATCTTCAGTGGCAGTTGGGGCTCTCCGGACTGAGTGAAGAACAAGAAAAAATCGGCATCATGATAATCGGCAATCTGAATAAAGACGGTTATCTTTGCCTTGATGTTGAAGAAATCGCAAAGGCGTGTAATGCAGATATTAAAATGGTTGAAAATGTGCTTTCAATTCTTCAGACCTTTGATCCGCCCGGTGTTTGTGCCGGAGATCTTTGTGAGACCCTGTTAATTCAGGTAGAACAGCTTGGAATGAATAATCCCATTATAACTGAAATCATAAAAAACCATTTAAAAAACCTGGAAAACAGGAACACCAAAAAAATTGCAAAGGCCTTGAAAATATCCATGGATGATGTCAGAGCAGCCGTTAATATCATCCAATATCTTGAGCCCAAGCCCGGCCGGAAATTTTCAACGGATGAGCCTGCCTATATTATACCTGATATTTATATTTATAAAGACGGGGATGGTTTTAAAATTGTCATGAATGATGATGGGATGCCAAAATTAAAAATCAATCGATTTTATAAAGAGACCATTTCCCATGGCCGCAAAATTTCAAAGGACACAAAAAATTATCTTAATGAAAAAATGCAATCTGCATCCTGGCTTATAAAAAGCATACTCCAACGTCAGAAAACCATCTACCTTGTCATGGAAAGTATTCTTAAATTCCAGAAAGAATTTTTTGAACACGGGATTGCATATCTAAAACCGCTTATTTTAAAGGATATCGCAGAAGATATTAAGATGCATGAATCCACGATCAGCCGTGTAACGACCAATAAATATGCCTATACTCCCCAGGGACTTTTTGAACTAAAATATTTTTTTAATTCATCCATCGAACGTACGAGCGGAGAATCCATTGCATCGGCAAGTGTAAAGGACAAAATAAGACTGCTGATAAAAAACGAAGATCATGAAAATCCTTTAAGCGATGAAAAATTATCCAGCATTCTTCAGGATGCAGATATCCAGATAGCCAGGAGAACGGTTGCAAAATACAGGAAAGTACTTAACATACTTCCTTCAAATAAACGTAAACAGCTTTAAGGAGGTTTTTATGCAAACAATAGTTAATTTCAAAAAGATTGATGCCTCTATTCCCTTAAAATCCTACGTTCAAAAAAAACTTGATAAATTTGATAAAATGTTGGACAGTCCTGCTGAAGCATATATTGTGCTGTCAGTTGAAAAAATAAGACATATAGCTGAAATTACACTGACTTGTGACAAATTAAAAATCCATGCCAGGGAAGATTCAGAAAATATGTATTCGTCTATTGATGCGCTGATGGATAAAATTAAAATCCAAATTAATAAAAATAAAGAGAAAAGCCGGCGATATATGTCAGGAAATAAACAGAGTATTAAGAATAAACCATTGCAGCCGGATTTTATCCAGACCGTTTCAGAAAACCTGATCACAGATCAGATAATTATTGAAACAATCGACTATAAACCTATGGATATTGAAGATGCGGCAATTGAACTGAATTCGGGTAAACAATCTTTTTTTGTTTTCAACAATGCCAGGACCCAGCAGGTAAATGTCCTGTACAAACACAATAATGGTAAGCTGGGATTGATCCAGCCCAGAGGATAATGTATTAAATGAAAATAAGCCGGCTTCTCAGCAAAAGTTCTATTATTGCAAACCTTAACGCGCGGGACAAAAAAGGAGTCATTGATGAACTTGCACTGACAATTTCAAAAACGACAAAAGCATCTGCAAAAGAAATCGCCATAGTTCTCATGGAAAGAGAACAATTGGGCAGCACAGGTATTGGTGGCGGCATTGCCATTCCTCATGGTAAACTTGGCTCAGTGCAATCGATTATTATTGGTTTAGGGCTCAGCCGGGAAGGAATTGAATATGAATCCCTTGACAATAAACCGGTCCATATTTTTTTCCTTTTACTGACCCCTGAAAACTCTACTGGTGGACATCTCAGGGTATTAGCCCAGATTTCCAAACTTTTAAAAATGGATCAATTTAAAAAAGAATTGATCGCTGCAGAATCTGTTGATGATATTTATAATACCATAATTGACCAGGATGAAGACTTTTAACCTAAAGGTCAGATGTACTTAAAATGCAAAAAGTTTATATCATAACCGGGCTTTCCGGCTCTGGAAAAACAACTACCATTCAGGCATTTGAAGATGCTTCCTTTTATTGTGTTGATAATATGCCCCTAGAGCTTCTGCCAAAATTTTTGGACCTGCCGTTAAAAGAAAGCCCTGATATAAAAGGACTGGCCTTTGTGATGGATATGAGGAGTAAAAACTTTATATCAAATTATGCAACGGGCATCAGTTCAATTGAGGCTTTGGGCATATCTGTTCAGATCATATTTCTTGAAGCCGATATTGATACGCTGTTAAAAAGATTCAGTCAAACCCGACGTCAGCATCCTGTTTCTAACGAAAAAAGCCTTTTGGACAACATCAAGCTGGAAAGAAAAATGATGTTGCCCATAAAACAAAGTGCATATCATATTATCGATACAACTGGATACAATGTCCATCAGCTCAAATCCCGAATTCTGGATCTGATTAATGATGGGGATAAATCCATTAGTTTAACAAAAATCAACATTATCTCTTTTGGATTTAAATATGGCATTCCAAATGATGCCGATCTTGTTGTGGACATGAGATTCTTATCAAACCCATATTTTATACCGGAACTTAAAAATCAGGATGGAGAATCTGAGGATGTAAAACAATTTGTATTATCGAATAATGAAACCAGGGCTTTTCTTGAAAAGTATTTAAATCTTCTTGATTATTTAATTCCTTTATATAAAAGAGAAAATAAGGCATATTTGACCTTTGCCATTGGTTGTACAGGCGGCAGACATAGAAGTGTTGCCATTGCAAGAAAAATTTTTGAACACCTTAACAAAAAAGGACTTAATCCCGAGCTGATCCACAGAGATATTGACAGGGATATAAAACAAACATGACAGGTATACTATTAGTCACCCATGCAAATTTAGGATGCACTCTGATTGAAACTCTTGAATTTATTTTAGGGAAAAGCCAGGATAACCTTTCCTGTGTTTCAATTAATATTCAGGAAAATCCTGACAGTCTAAGAAAAAAAATCAAGAAAGAACTCTTAAAAGTCAAATCAGACAATGCAGGAGTTATCATTTTGACGGATATGTTTGGCGGAACACCTTCAAATTTGAGTTATTCTTTTCTGGAAGAAGGACAGGTCGAGGTTATTTCCGGGGTAAACCTTCCTATTCTTTTAAAAGCCGTTACTGTAAGATCTAAAATGGATCTGGAAACATTATCCTTATCCCTTGTAGAACATGGGAAAAAGAGTATATCCCTTGCCAGCGGAATTTTAAAAGGAACAAAAAGAACATAAATTTTTTATTACCAGAAATAATATTAAAGGATGGCAGAAATGACGATCAAAATAGGTATTAACGGATTTGGCAGAATTGGCAGGATGGTCCTTCGTGCAGCATTAAAGAATCCAGATGTGGAAGTCACGGCTATAAATGACCTGACAGATACAAAAACAGCAGCCCACCTTCTCGAATATGACTCTGTTCATGGACATCTGGCAAACAAAGTGTCTGCAGACAAAGACGCTGTTATTGTTGATAATAAAACCATAAGGGTCACAGCGTTTAAAAATCCCGAACAAATTCCATGGAGGGATGCCGATGTGGATATTGTTTGCGAGTGTACAGGTTTTTTCCGAGATCGGGAAGGCGCATCCAAACATTTTGAGGGAGGGGCAAAAAAAGTCCTTATTTCAGCGCCTGCAAGTGACCCGGACATTACCATTGTGATGGGTGTAAACCATGATATGTATGACCCTGGATCTCATAACATCATTTCAAACGCTTCCTGCACAACCAATTGTCTTGCACCAGTTGCCAAAGTTTTGCTTGAAAATTTTGGAATTGTCAGTGGAATGATGACAACCATTCATTCTTATACAGGTGATCAGCGTATTCTTGATTTCCCCCATAAAGATTTGAGAAGAGCCCGGGCAGCCGGCATATCAATGATACCAACCACCACCGGTGCTGCAAAAGCAGTATCATTAGTGCTTCCTGAGCTTAAAGGAAAACTGAATGGATTATCCGTTCGGGTACCGACACCCAATGTTTCCCTGGTTGATTTTGTCGTGGTGACTGAGAAAGGGGGCCTTGAAAAAATACAAGTGAACCAGGCTTTAGAAAAAGCATCCAATGAAAACCTTAAGGGTATATTGGGATTTTGCGATATTCCTCTTGTGTCCATTGATTTCAACTCTAATCCCCTGTCCTCAATTGTTGATGCCGGATGCACGGATGTTATTAACGGCAATATGGTAAAAATCTTTTCATGGTATGATAATGAAGCCGGCTATTCCAGTAGAATGGTTGACCTTGCATTATTGACAGGCAAATCACTATAATTGATCCGGAGGCATAAAATGAAACGAACCCCTTTAATTGCCGGTAACTGGAAAATGTATAAAACCGGTACTGAGGCTTGCGAAACAGCCACAACACTTGCCCGGCTTTGTTCAGATATTAAAGATACAGAAGTCATGATAGCCCCGACTTTTCTTTCTTTGCCATTGGTTGCGGCATCCCTTGAGGACACCAATATAAAAATCGGCGCGCAAAATCTATATTTTGAAAAACAAGGGGCTTTTACAGGTGAAGTCTCAGCAGATATGATCAAAGCTGCCGGAGCCCAATATGTTATCATCGGGCATTCTGAAAGAAGATTGTATTTCAGAGAAACCGATACATCCGTATGCAGAAAAATCAAAGCTGCCGTTGAAGTCGGGTTAAAACCGATTCTCTGCATCGGAGAGTCGGAAACCCAGAGAAATGAAGAAAAAACGTTTTCAGTACTTGACAAACAGGTGTCGGATGGGTTAAAAGGCTTTGGTCTTGATGATCTTGCACATTTAGTTCTGGCTTACGAACCTGTATGGGCAATCGGTACTGGAAAGACAGCCGGTGTTGATCAGGTAATGCAGGTTCATCAACACTTGCGTTCTTTGCTTGAAAAATTATTTTCAAAGGACTTTTCCGACCAGACACGAATATTGTATGGCGGTTCGGTAAACCCAGAGAATGCAAAAAACTTAATGGATATTGAGGATGTTGACAGAGCTCTTGTTGGTGGAGCAAGCCTTGATGCAGATAAATTTATTAACATTATAAAATACAATAAATAACAAATATGACAACTTTATTCCTCTCATTACATGTTACATGTTGCATCTTATTGATTTTGATCGTATTGCTTCAAAGCGGTAAAGGCGCTGAAATGGGCGTTTCTCTTGGTGGCGGATCAGGCCAGACCCTTTTTGGTGCGGGTGGTCCTGCAACCATACTGACTAAAATCACGACAGGGGTTGCCATTCTTTTCATGATAACCTCATTGAGCCTGGCTTATATGTCAGGTCATCAGTCAGACACATCAGTGATGAAGGGCAACGCGATTCCCGTCGAACAGACCGGTAAATAAGCAAGAACTTAAGACCGAAATTGAGTAAAGAACCAATGCCGAAGTGGTGGAATTGGTAGACACGCACGCTTGAGGGGCGTGTGGGGCAACCCGTGGGAGTTCAAATCTCCCCTTCGGCA
>Ga0164315_10004400_pt1 | contig 10924 bp, 8 predicted proteins | sample GuaBasSedimGuay6_FD_113737 | JGI IMG/M metagenome (GOLD analysis project Ga0164315, IMG submission 113737) | Subseafloor sediment microbial communities from Guaymas Basin, Gulf of California, Mexico - Guay6, Core 4569-2, 0-3 cm | ecosystem: Environmental > Aquatic > Marine > Hydrothermal vents >...
GACCGTGCCTGTCTCATTCCCCTGGTCGGACGTCGGTTCCTGGCCGGCACTGAGGGAGATCCTTCCTGCTGACGATACCGGCAACGTCAGTCGAGGCAGAAACGTCGTCCTCGATTCAGGTCGAAATATCATCGTCAGCGAAGGCCCCGTCGTGTCCCTGATCGGCGTCGAAGACCTGGTCGTGGTAGCGACCCCCGATGCCGTGCTGGTCGTTCCCGCCGACCAGGCCCAAAAGGTCAAGGCAGTGGTGGAGGAACTCGAAAACCGAGGCTGGGACGACGTGCTGTAGCGGCACGGCGTGCCGTGCCCGTGCTCCCTGTCCGAGGACATTCAAAAAAGAGAGCGCCCAAAACCTCCAACGGGACGTGCCACTCTTTGCATTGTCCCCAGGGTAACCTCCAGGTATTCAAATAGTCGCGGACAATGCATAGGGTGGCAATCCCCGGGGAGCGCCTCAGCAACCGCATCTCGGCCAACGCCGTAGGCCGCCGAGGTCCTTTCCTGGAGGGGCGGTGCTCTCCCGATTCGAAAATGTCGCCCCTCCGGGAAAGGACCGAGCGGGAGCGATCGGCAGTCGTTTGAGCTCACGCTGGCCTCAAGGCGCTCCCGAAGGCCGGGGATGGAATTCAGCGGCCGGAACCACATCCGGAAACCGGAGACCGGGGCCGGATCCGGAAACCGATGACCGCGACCGAGTCCGGTGGCCGGGGCCGGGCCCGAAACCGGAACCGCAGCCGAGGCCGAAAACCGTCTGCCAGGCGGCCGCTAACGCGGTCAACGGCCCCGGTTCGCGGACGCCGTCCCGGACCCGGAAACCGGGACAGGGGCCGGGGTTGAGGAACAACAGTTCCATGCCCCCGCCGCCTTTTCCTCTCAAATCGTCTGAACCGTCTGACCTGACACCGGTTGTGCGGGCCCAGGTCCGACACTTTGATATCTGACAGTCCGGCCGCGTGGCTTAACCAGGGTGATGAAAACTCACTCTCCAAATTCGCCGCAAGAACCATCCCCTGCGGCATGGGGATCCTTTACCCCCGCACCCTCAAACGACCCCCTCTTGACAAAGGGAGGCTAATGGGTGGCACCGCTTGGGATTTATCAACACCGATGAATCAGAGTACGGTAGTGTCCCCTATAAATTCAATCAGTGGCACCTATCGCACCTATCATCTACGCTAGAATCCGAGTACTTCCAATAATGTATCGTTTCCCTTTGGGGGCTCCTCTTCTACCCACTCGTCTCCTATTCGCCTCTCAAAATACCGAAAATTTGGTTGCTGACCGAACGGAACGAGCCCTGGCATCATACCCGAAAAGACAATTTTCTGATCCCAGATACCGTCGGGCTCGAGATCCCTGAAGGCAGATGAGGATCTAATTTTGTCCTCATTTTCTGGTTTGAGAAAAAGAAATACAGCGAAGCACTCAGCTATCGGTGGCCCCTCTTGAACTAACATCCGCGAGGGATAAGATTTACCCTCCTCAAAGAACACCAATCTCGCCATTTCCCCGCATGAGTAACTGTAAACATGTTTCCCATAAGGGAAAGTCTCGACGGTCTCACGATTCAGTTGTTGCCATCTAATATATCCAAAAATTAAGAAAATGAGGAAGACACACGAAAACGCAATCCACCGAGGGTGATTGATACTCATCAGGAACCTCTATTCCCTATTGGCGCGTCCGAAGTAATACTCCAAGATTGTCTTATCTTCACTAGAAAAACTGAATAGCCCAAGGTAGGACGGATTTTCATGCTTATCATCCATCACGGTTTCAAGTGGATCAAGGTAAAACCCAGCCCCCAGCGGCTGAGAATGATAGAGCCGGAAATATTTTGAGATTGCCGCCATCCCCTTCGGATCGTGCCAGCCATATTGCAGAAGAACACCCGTCCCATGTCCGAGTTCGTGACCAGTTGCGTTTGAGAGGTGGAAAATTAATCCCCCTGCTGGTGCATCCTTGGCCATCGACCGATCGACCAAAACAACCGAGTGAGACTCCCGGGTGTATGTACCTGGGCCCGAGGTAGAATTTTCGGGAGAAACAAAATCCAGTATTTGGAGTCTATCATTGGATCCAAGGTCCCCAGCCGAAGGGGCGGTGCCAGACCCCTTCGAATGGAACACAATGTCCACACCAGCCTCATCAAACATGATTCCGACATTTTGGAAAACTCCCTTAAGCTCCATATCGGTCAGGCCCGAGCCATTTGCGTCATAGACCACGTGAATAGTCTCTCCCGAAAAATCCGTAAACCTCAACGGATTATTCAAAACATACGAATACCCATTCCAACTCTGGGGCCTGAACGAATCACCCCCCACCGGGTCAACACTCAAAAACCGGGCAAGATTCAAGTTGTAATGCCGAGCATGCATGTAATCGAGATCATCGGTCGTATGCGTCGGATCCATCAAATCCCGTTCATGCCCGGTGAAACGGAGCTTCTGGTCGGTACCGAGGACATCGTTGGTGAACTCCGAGCCGAAAGGCGAGTAGTTGTTGACCTCGACGATGTCGGTCCAATCGTCCCAGTCAGTTACCAGGCGAACACTGCCGAGGTGGTCTGCGAACAGCCGGAAATCCTGAGTGGGACTTTTAGCGCCCATCAGAACCCGGCCTCGGTAGAGGTAGTCGCGCTCCCACTCTGCGCCCGAATCGCCCAGTCGGAGAGTTCGAAGAACCTTTGCGTCGAGATCCCGCAACATCAACGAGGTCTCCAACTCGGCCGAGTCGTAGACAACGACTCGTTCGTTGTCGGCGGAGTAGGCGTAGAACTGATGCGGGCCATTGGCCGAGTACTTTTGGATCTGATGAAACGGCGTATATTGATAATCGTAATCAAACCACTCCTTCTGGTTTCCGGCCAGGTCGTAGGTTACGCCTGCGCCTGAGAGGTGGTTGTTGGACGGATCGGTCTCGTAGGTATAGGTTTCTCCGTCAAGGGTCCGGGAGACTATATTGCCGAATGGGTCGTATGAGTAGGCTGTCTGGTAGGAGTATTCCGGCGAGGGATCGCTGGTCGAGGTCATCAGACTCTTCAACCGACTGACTTGGTCATATTCGAAAAACCGGCTTCCCTGTTCACAGTTTCCATATTCATGGAACCAGTAGCCCTTTTGTGCTGTGAGGTTTCCAAGGCCATCGTATTCGAATTCGCCACTGTCCCAAAAACTCAACCAAGAGTTTGTCTTCGGGGGCGGTTCAATACCACCATCAGGTGAATCACCGGCCGCTGATTTCCCGTGACCATGGGGATACCCGATGAAAGAGATCTGGCGCGGACGCTGCATCCAGTCTGGATCCCGTTCAAAACCGATCCCGATCAGTGGATCCTCGCCCGGGTTTCCAACAAATTCAATCATCCCATTAGCAAAGTACCAGATCTCCTCAACCCCCGGCGTCACCGAAGTCAACCAACCATGACTGTATCCGTTCTCAACCACAAGATCGGGCAAGGCCGCCGCATCAACCTCCTCAGGATAGGTCGTCGTCGCGACATTCCCGAGATCCGTATAGGTCCACGATTGCTCAAACGACTCCGTCGTCGTGCCGGTCCCCAGAGTTATATCGGTCTGTTTCCGAGACACGGCCCCGCCGAGCCCGTTGTACTCATACGTCTCGGCCACATCGACCTGATCCCACGGCCCTCCTGCCTCGAACAGATTGACTCGAGTCGCAGAAGCCAACTTGCCCTCGGACCACGCCCCACCATCCCGGTCGCCAGGAATGCCGCCTCCCTCGCTGTGGTACGAAAACAATCCGATGAAAGGCACTCCGGCGACATTGTTGTCAGTGATCGTAATCAGCCTGGAGGCGAAATCGTAGCCGTAACTGAGATCGCTCGGCCCATCGACTACAGTCCCGACGTTACCCATCGGATCGTAACCGCTGTAGATCGTGTCGGCAGATTTCTCCGGGATCAACGACGAAGTCAAGAAGCCCAATCCGTTGTAGTTGAACTCCCGAGTCTGCGAAGTGCCGGAGGCCGTAGTCTGCGCCCACTTGAGGTTTCCGCCGACATCGTACCGATAGTCGGTAGGGATCATCAAGCCGTTTGTGCCGGAAGGCTCTTCTACCTTGAGCGGCCGCCCGTTACGGTCCAATGTGGTCGTCGTCGTTGTATCTACTTCGGTAACGGTATCGACGTCGTCGAAGGTCGTCCCGACGGTGGCTGTTCGGCTCACCAAACGACGTCCGGTGTAGTCATAGTCGATCTCATGGCCGTCCGGAAGAGTCACAGTCCCGACCCGGCCAAAGGCATCGAAATCGGCATTTTCGGTCTTTGAGTAGTTTGCAGGAGTCGTGCCATCAGGCTGCCATTCGGTGATCCAGGTCAACCGGTCGAGCGCGTCGTAGCCACTGATCCGTTGATTCCACGTTCCATCCGCCAAGAGATGACTTTCTTTCTCACCTCTGCCGAAGGCGTCAAAGGTGAAATCCGATTCTGCAAGGACCGAATCATCCTGGGCGATAGCCTGTTGGTGGACCGTCGCCTTTACGAGGTTGACCCCAGAGCCCGAAGCCGGGGTGTAGGTTAGGGTGGTCTTGGCGCCGTCTACGGGGACTGCCTCGGTCAGACGGCCGAGTTGGTCGTAGCTGAAATCTGTCGAGTAGCCCGATGTGTCGATCTCCATGGCGGTCAGACCGGTGTTGGAGTCTATGGCTCGCGTGAACAACGTAACCACTTGACCCTCCTGAGCCGGAACAAGATTGTACGAAGACGCAGAGAGGGCCCCATACGAATATTGGTGAGTGATCTTGTATTCCGCGAAGAGACCATCGACGTCACAGGCTGACATCAACGGATCTATGGGAATTGCCTGGGCCTCTGCACCGTAGTATCTTTCCGCCCCCACCCGGCCCGGGAAAATTGAACTCTCGGTGAATCTCTTGATGATGTCGTTGGGCGAGCGATCATCCGACGCCGGGTCCTCATCGACATGGATGCGAAGGCCGTTCAGAAATCCGGTGGTCGGGGCGAGGAACGCCCCGTGGGTGCCCCGGTCGAAGCAATACTCGGTTCGGTTTTCCTCGGGTGGGTTTGGCGATAGGTGCTTTTGGGTCCACTTGAAATCCACCGTATTGAGTATCCAAGGTGCATCCACGGGGTATCCCGCACTCGGGAAAGTGTGGACCTCGGCATCAGGTTCATTGGTGGCTTCGTCGATCGAATACTGGTAATAACCACCACCGGGCGCAGGGTTATACCCGGCAAACACCAGTTGACTCGGGGCATCAAAAAAATTTCCATCGGAGAATTTTCGTCGATAGTGGCCCAGCCCGTCAAAGTTGTGAAGGGTGAAGCCTTCCCACCTTGGAAGATCGGGCGCCCGCTCATCATCCAGGTAGTCCTTTGTACGGGATTGAAGTCGCCTGTTGGTGTTGTGGAATGACTGAGGCGATACCCCGGATGTATAGCTTGGAAGCTGATCGTGCCTGTAATTAACTGAGATTCGTCGAATCGGCGGGTCGGTAGTACCAGCATCCGGCGCATAGATCTCTATTGAGATGCCACCGGAGTCAACGGCATTTCCCGGTAAAAACGGCAGGCCGTAGGCCCATCCACGCCAGTCGCCTTCATCAGCACAGAGTTCGATGCCGGTGTTGAAAAAGTGGTCGACCCGCGTACCGTCTGGGGAGGCAACGGACCTGAAGATTGAGATACCACCATTATCAACCGGCGTGTACGACCAAGTCCCATCAGAATCAACGGCATCGCCGAAGAGGCGCCTTCGTGTCACGCCAGTCGCTCCCCCCATGATGGCGTGATTCCAGGGCTCACCTTGATCGTAGCAAGACACGTTTCCCTGTGGAAAGGTGTAGAGGCCATACTGCCAGTCGACCACACCACCGGTCGGAAGCCGCATGGATTCCAGCAAACCGGCAGGATCCCCGGTGAGAAGGTAGGTGAAATCGGTGGTGGTGCAATCCGAACAACCGGCGATGTCACAGGGGTTTGAACCCCCATCCGGGAAAGTCACCGATTGAAGCAGGGGGACCACAACGTCATAGTCCATCCCGGGATCATCATGCTTGTAGGACCTCTCGATTTCCTCCTCGAGATATTCGAAGGCAAAACACGCCTGATGGCCGCCAAACGCCGCCAGTGACATGCTTATTAGGCTATACCTCGGCAGACTATCATCGGGATGACTGTAGCGCTCATAAAAGAGCACATGCAATCTCCCCGTTTCGTCGGTGATGGTGCACTCAAGGTCACCGACCTCTCGCCCATTGGGAAAAACATACGAGAAATCTACCGAGTTCCCAAATCGATCTCTCATTTCCGTCAGGCGCCAAACGTCCCAATCGCTTTTCAGCTCGAAGGTGTGGGTATTGCCCGAGGGCATCTCAATGTCGATCTTGATCGGATCCTCGGAAGCGTCGAAGGCGACAAATTGCAAACGAAGATAGGATCCGTCGCGCGTATAGAGGCCCCCGCCCGACGCCTCGCCCCGGTGCAGTAATGAGTAGAAACGGTGACTGGACCCGTCAGGCGCCAGGTAGACCCAAGCATTGGAGGGATTTCCCGTGTTGTACCAATCTCCTGGAGCCAGAAGATCTCCGAGGGACAACCTCCAACCAGTGCCTGCGTTCGAGAAGAAGGCCGGATGGGCCTGGACAACAACCTCACCATCCCATCCCTCGGTAAAATCCCAGATATTCGAGTTGTAGCGCAGAACAAACGAGTACGACAACGTATCGCTGACCGGGTACGTCTGACCCAGCGGTATCGAAAGGCTCAGGTTTCCATTGAAGAGGTTGATGTTGTCCGGGCCGCTGAGCCGCATCATGGAGCCGGGAACCATGCCCCTCTCGAGGTTTGGGTGGGAGTTGGCGAAGACGAGTGTTGCTAAGACGAGCAAAACGAGTGCGGTCAAGATTGTACGTTTCATGGTGTGTGCTCCCGTCAGCCGTCGATAGTTGTTGTAGAGAGAATTCCCCGCGAGGTATCAAGTGCAAGGATCACGTCTCCTGTTTCCAAGAACTTTGGCGCCTCAGGGCCATTGTCGATCGGGCGGAAACTCCCAATCTCCGCCCGAACCCAGCCGTCTGACTGTCCGTCAGCGTCGAAGGCGCTTCCATCGCCGGCGGTGTACGCCCATGCGGCCTGGCCCGGCCGAATGACGACCACTTCGAGATATCCTGCCTCAACATCGAAGGCGAAGATCGACCTTTGGCCGTCCCGGGCGAGGTTTTCCGGGGGAATGGTCTTTTCTTCCAGCTGCTTGTTGGTTCTGGCGGCTACCGTATAGGCCCCCGTGGAAAGATCCGCACCAATCCAGTAGGACGATTCAGGCACTCCGATATCGGGTTCAAACCAGGCGGTGTCATCGCCTTTGGCAACCATCTCAATCGCCCTGAGAACCGAAATCCGGGCAACCCACGGTCGTTCTTGCCACACAAGCCCGAAGAAAAGAACGTCAGTCCCGGGCTCAAGGCAACACAGGCCAACAGCTGCATCGCCCTTGAACTCCAGGTCGAGTGCACCAGAGGGACTGGCGGCACCGATCAGACAGACAATTACGAGAAGAAGACTGAGTCGAATATGCATTTTTGCTCCCTTTGGGTGACTTGAAACCGCTTTCTCGGTTCTTTTCCCTTATTGAGAATGTTTCTTATCAAGACAATATTTTGATTTCACGAAGATAATCTACAAAAAAAAAAACACTTGTTGTCAAGGGGCAGTGTTTTCAACCAGGCGAAGGCGCCCCCGAAAGCCGAGGGCGGGATCCCCCAACCCGTCCATCTCGCTCAACCTCCCAAGACCGAAATTTTGGCACCATCTCTGTACTTGATCTTTTCGCCTTCAGGCTGGTGTTTTGGCGCACAGGCTGGTGGTGGAGCGTTATCGGTATTTTTCGATACGGATGCGAGCAGGGGCAAGGTCGCTGATGCTGCCACCGACGACGACGCTGTCCCGGTCCCGGTCTTCTGGCGCTGTCCCGGGCCGGACCATCAACGCAGATTTCAAGGCGTAATCGTCTGCCCGTCCATGCCTCTATTAAGACTGTTCATAGTCAAAAACAGGCCGTTCATTCCCTCTTATGGATGGTTCGCAGACTTCGACATCATCGGCGGGGGCCGGGTCTGGGACCGGAAACCGATGGCCGCGACCGAATCCGGTGGCTGGGGCCAGGACCGTTGGCCGCAGCCGCGACAGCCCCCAGGCAGCCAATGCCGATGAACAACCCAAAGAGCGCCCAAAACCTCCAACGGGGGTATCGCTGTTTTCCCAATGTTCCCGGGCAGACGATCCGATACAGCTGTCGATGTGGACATTGGGAACAGTGATACCCCTGCGGCGAGCGCGTCTACGATCGAGTCTCAGCCGACACCGTAGGCCGCCGAGGTCATTTCCTCAAGAGGCGTCTCTTCTCCCACTGCGAACAATGTGGCCTCTTGAGGAAATGCACCGAGCGGGAGGGCCGGAGGTTCTCCCGAAGGCCGGGGCTGGATTCCAGGCCGGGACCGGGACCGGGGATGGGAACCGGGCCGGGGCCGCGACCGCACAGCCAACGTCGGCGTAACCTCCCCCCCAGGCCCGAAGGGCCCATGCAATTCGTCCGACGAATTGCCGTTCTACGAATTACCCAAAGTCAACAGCAACCAACCCGGCACGGCCTCCAGCGAGTTTCCGGGGCGCCGAAGCCGTCGTTCGATCTGGCCGGCCTCAATCAGGCTCCGGATCAGATCTTCGTCCGAGTAGAGGGATGCGCCGCGAAAGAGCCGCTGCATTGCCCAGGGAGTTGGGGCCTTGGTCTTGGTCTTGCCTTTGGGGCCACTGCGAAAGGGTGCGCCGGGATCGGCCTCGATATGGGACTTGAGTTTCGGCCCGAGGCGCGGCTTGAAGGTCTGGGAGTACCACGATCGGGCCGAATTCTTCTGTGGATTGAGTTCGTCTTCGGCGCCGATGGCCCGTGCTGCGCCCCGCAGATAAAGCATCCGGGTGAAAGTGTCGATTGCAAGGTTGAAAACCCTGATTCCCAGTGCGCCGTCATCAATATGGCCCCCGGACCAGTCACGGATTGGAAGACCCCTCCGGCCCTCGTCGAGAAAGGTGACGGCGGTCCGAATGTCTCTACCCAGGATGGCATCCTGGAGCTTTTCAAGTGAGCCCTCCAGGGGCAGCACCAAGCGCCTGACCAGCGCTTCATCAATCAGAGCATCCGGTCCTGCGGCAACGGACAGTTTTACGGTTTCCTGGACAAGGCGCCGGGGAGCAAAACCCAGGCGCTCAAAAAGAAGTGCCTCAGCCGCCGGTGCGAACCGGGCGTCTGGAGCTGCTCGCACCCTCAGCCGGCGAAGTACCGTTTTCTGAGCATCGGATACAGCACAATCCTCCCAGGGTTTGGGGGGCTCGGGCGTGGCAATCCAATCCAGGTGACCGGCATCTTCCACGGCCGTAACCAGGGAACCGGTTGGCTTCGCGCCACACCAGACTCCCATAACCAGGGCCACGCCATCGGGCATGCCGTCCTCGAGCGCGCTCAACAGCGGTTGCACCAGGGCATCGACTCCCTTGGCGTCTTTCCTGGATGGAATCTTTGGGCCACCAGGGCTTGTCGAAGCGACGACCCACTGGCTGATATCCGGCACCAGGAGCACACGCTCGGGATTGAACAGGGAAGGAGAGTTCAGCTCGAGGGCCACATCTTCCGGAGTGACGTCGTCGGACAGGGTTTCGACTGCGGCTTCGGGCATGCCGCCGACGGCCCTTTCGGTCGCATCCCTGAAGGCATCCTCCAGAAGAAGGTCGTCTCCGGCGGCGACCAGGATCAGTCGCGTCTCGGGGCTCAGCTGTCGCCCCGGTCCAGAACTTCCTGGCACTCGATGCAGTGGCGAGCCCACGGAACCGCCGTCAATCTGGCTTTCTGGATGGTCTTGTTACAACCGACACACTTGCCATATGTGCCCTTTTCAATCTGGGCGAGAGCCCTGTCAATGCGTCGCACGAGATCACGTTCATTGATCCTGACGCTATAGGACACTTCACGGTTGAAGGCATCGGTCGCCCGATCGCCCGAATCGGGGGTTTCGGTTTCACCGTGTTGGCTCTCGGCCGTTCTTGCGGCCTGGACCAACCCCTGGACCTCAAATCGTTTCTCTTCCAGTAGTTTGCGGAAACGGACCATTTCGGTACTTCTCATGAGGCCGGTCCTCCCTTCATCCCCCAAGATGGGAGATATCTAATTGTACAACCAACCCGGCGGAGCCGGAACCAAAAGAAGATGGTGCGCCTTCACCCGAGCCCGGGTCAAGAAACGCCGCATCGGTGGTAATTCCCCGGCCCGAGGATATCGGTTGCTCGGTAGAGTTGTTCCCAGAGCATCAGCCGGGCCAGCAGGTGGGGAAGGGTCATCGGGCTGAGCGACAACACGATATCGGCCCTGTCACGCAGGGACGGCGCGATGCCCAGATCAGAGCCAAGAGCGAACGCAACTCCCTGTGGCGCCTGACCTTCAAACGACTGCAGGAGATGGGCAAATTCGACCGAAGTCCGACTACGACCCCGCTCGTCGAGCACAACCAATTTCCATCGCTGTGGCACTCGTGCCAACAGGGTTTCAGCCTCCCGATCCAGGGCGGCCTTCGGGTCTGCTTCGCGAAGACCGCTCGCGGGTTTGAGTGCGATGTCTTCAGCAGGCCACCGGCGGGAGATCCTGCGACGGAAGTCTTCAACCTGGGTCTCGTGGGGGCTGCGGGCCGGCCGGCCAAACCAGTAGACGTTAACCCGCATCACGACACCGAGGCCCACGCCGCAAAGAAGAAGAAATAGCCACAAAAAGGCACGAGAAGGCTCAGCTGATTGGTCAGAGCTCTCCTTCGGTATCGACAGTCGCCTCTTGAATTCCGGCCCCAACGGTTTGGTCCTCGATCAGAGGCGCGTCGCCCCAAAGACCCTCGAGATTGTAGA
>Ga0164315_10004401_pt1 | contig 10924 bp, 10 predicted proteins | sample GuaBasSedimGuay6_FD_113737 | JGI IMG/M metagenome (GOLD analysis project Ga0164315, IMG submission 113737) | Subseafloor sediment microbial communities from Guaymas Basin, Gulf of California, Mexico - Guay6, Core 4569-2, 0-3 cm | ecosystem: Environmental > Aquatic > Marine > Hydrothermal vents...
AAATCGTAAGCGACGTCACCAAAGCCGGATTCCTGGAAAACCGGGGCCATATTATAAATCGCTTTATGATCGAGGTTTTCATCCCCGATTTTTGAATACACTGCTTCGAATGCCTCTTCAAACATTTTTACGTGGTAATCATCGTTGGGCATTCCAATGCGGGCCAAATAATTTCTTGCTTCTTTCCAGAACCACGAACCTTGAGGAATAGTAAAAGGGCTATTATCAACAAAGGAATACAATTGGGAACAACCCGAAGGGATCAGGTTTTTCTCAACTGTGGGGTCTACCGTCATGGTTTCCGTTGCCTGAGCAATTGAAACGCCACCCGAAGTTAATAAAAATATTGCGACAAATGCTGCAACGAAATAATCGAGAGTTTTATTTGAAACCATGTTTTCCAGGGCCATGTCAGTATCAAATAGAAGAAATGAATATAACTACTCAATGAGGATTCTAGCTTAAGAATCAGGCAATTATCTGAGTTCTTCGATTATTTCCCGTGAATTTTTTCTTATTCGCTTATCTCACAGGGTGCGTACGCCAGCATCATCTTCCGTTTTCAGATGCTTCATGCCCGGTCGAGCAGCACCTTCAGCTGGAACAGGCTGTTACGCTCCTCCTCCTCGAGGCTCGACTGGACATACTTGATGGTGCGTTCAAAGCGCGGAATGACATTGTATTTCAGCGCATTGACCCGTTTTTGGGTTTTGCGCTGTTCTTCGAGTAAGCGCCACAACGCGGTTTCGACCTCGGCCAGTTGCGCCGCTTTGACAACCATATCGGCAAGGCTGGAGCGGGTTTCATCGAGGCTGGCATCGGTACCGAGGATTCCAACCGGCAGCAGGGGTAATTTCTGTATTTCGACGGAAGGGTATTGCACGCTCATATTTCGTCTCGGCAGGATCCTGGCCTCCACCGCTAATGGCATGCCGATGGCCAGTTGTTGAATACGATTACTACCCATCCGCATCTGCGTAATGCTCAACCAGCGATAGGCCTCGGTATATGCCTCCCGGGTCGAGCTGTATAACTGTCGGTACTCAGACAATTTTTCATAAACCAGGCGGGTCAACAGCTCGCGCTTGCGCTCCAGTAATCGATATCCCTCGTTCAGAAAAACCAGCCGGCGCTTCAGATCGAGCAGCGAGCTTTTGGTTGGTGGTATGTTGAGACGATCCTGCATTCAAGTCGAGCCATCCCAGCTGTGATACTTGCGTAGATCTTCCTCTGAAACCCGGCTGAGCGCGTTCGCCGGCAACAGGGATAACAGTTCCCAGGCCAGGTCCAGGGTTTCGATAATATTGCGCTCTTCATCTTCACCCTGTTGTACAAAATCGCGCTCGAAACGATCGGCAAACTCCAGGTAGCGGCGATCCCGCGCCGACAGGTCTTCCGCGCCAATGATCGAGGCCAGGTTTCTCGCCTCCAGCGCCCGCGTGTATGAAGCGTAAAGCTGGTTGGCGACGCGTGGATGATCCTCGCGGGTGTCGTCCTTGCCAATGCCGTCCTTCATCAACCTCGACAAAGAGGGCGGCACATTAACCGGTGGATAAACCGACTTGCTGTGTAGTTCACGACTGAGGACAATCTGCCCCTCGGTGATATAACCTGTCAGGTCCGGGATCGGGTGGGTAATGTCGTCACTCGGCATCGACAGAATGGGTATCATGGTTATCGATCCATGACGATCTCGCAGGCGTCCGGCGCGCTCGTATATTTCGGCGAGATCGGAGTACAGGTATCCCGGATATCCTTTCCTCGACGGCACGTCGCCTTTTTCGGTCGCCACCTCGCGCAGCGCTTCGGCGTAATTGGTCATATCCGTTATCACCACCAGCACGTGATGATCGAGTTCGTAGGCGAGGTATTCGGCGGCCGTCAATGCGGTTCGCGGCAGTATCAGGCGCTCCATCGGTGGATCGTTGGCCAGGTTGGTAAACATCACCACGTTACGCAGCACGCCACTGCTTTCAAATTCCTGCTCGAAGAAGCGCGCATCGGAATAGGATACGCCCATGGCGGCAAAAACAATAACAAAGTTCGAGGTGTCACCGGGCAACCTGGCCTGGCGTACGATTTGCGCCGCAAGTCGGTTATGCGGTAAACCCGAGCCTGAAAACACCGGCAGTTTCTGGCCGCGAACCAGCGAATTGAGTCCATCGATGGTTGAAATCCCGGTCTGAATAAATTCGCGTGGATAGGCGCGCGCCGCGGGATTGACCGGCGCACCGTTCACATTGCGGCGCAGGGTCGAAATAATCGGCGGTCGATCATCCCGTGGGTCACCGATTCCGTTAAAACTACGCCCCAGCATGTCGGGCGACAGCGCCAGTTCGAAGGGTTCATCGAGAAATCTTACCCAGGTATTTTCCAGGTCCAGGTTCTCGGTACCTTCGAATACCTGCACCATGACAATATCTTTTGAGCTGCGAATGACCTGGCCGTTACGCCGCAAACCATCACGGTCTCGAATCACCACTCGGTCACCCAGGGCGATGTTTTCCACTCCTCGCAGAAACATTAACGCGCCGTGAATCGAGCTTAGCCTGCGATATTCGAGTTCGCTCATGACGTCACCCGGACACCATTGTGTTCCAGTTGTATGGCATTGAACGCCGCCTGGAACCTTTGCGCAAAGTCCTCGAGTAGCTGTAACTCGTCGTTGGCGACCGTCGATTTGAGTCGTTTAAGTTCCGTAGCGAATTCAAGTTCGATCAATTGTTCGACGGGTACGCCCAGATCGATCAGTTGATTCCCGCCGTCGTGAAACTTCAACACCAGATCCAGTAACAGGAACTGCTTTTGCGGCGCGCAATAACTGTCGACAGGATCGAGCGCGCTTTGTTGCAATACTGCTTCCTTGATCAATCCGGCGCTTTCCAGCATCCAGCGCTGCGATGACGATAACGCTTCCGGGCCGACCAGGTTGACAATGCGTTCGAGTTCATCGGCTTCGGCCAGCAAGGACAGCGCCTGCTGGCGTCGTAAACCCCATTTCGGACTCACGTTTTCGGACCACCACTGCGCTGCCCTGTCGGCATAATCGGTGAAACTTTCGAGCCAGGACACCGCGGGATAATGGCGCGCATCCGCCAACGGTTTCGATAAGGCCCAGAAGGTGCGAATAATCTCCTTGGTATGGCTGGTCACCGGTTCCGAAAAATCACCGCCCGGCGGTGACACGGCGCCGATCAGGCTCACCGAGCCGTGATTGCCGGACAGCGTGTTCACGCTTCCGGCACGCTCGTAAAAGGCCGCCAGGCGGGATGCCAGGTAGGCCGGATAACCTTCTTCAACCGGCATTTGCCCGAGCCGGCCGGCAACTTCACGCAAGGCTTCAGCCCAGCGACTGGTCGAATCCGCGACCATGACCACGTCATAGCCCTGATCACGGTAATACTCGGCCATGGTCACGCCGACGTAGATGCTGGCCTCCCTGGCAACTACCGGCATATTCGAAGTATTTGCGACCAGGAAGGTTCGCTCCATTAACGAGCGCCCGCTATGGGGATCAGTTAGCTGCGGGAAAGTATGTAGAATTTCGACAAGCTCGTTGCCGCGCTCGCCACAGCCGACGTACAAAACGATATCCGCGTTCGCCCAGCGCGCTATCTGTTGTTGCACGATGGTCTTGCCGGCGCCGAAAGGACCTGGCACCGCCGCCTTACCGCCCTTTAATAGTGGGAAAAAGGTATCCAGGACTCGCTGACCGGTAATCAGGGGCAGACTCGAGTTGGCGCGCGATCGATAAGGTCGCGGCTGACGTACCGGCCAATGGTGATACATCTTCAGGCCCTCTACCGAGCCCGCATCGTTTCGCAGCCTGACGATAATTTCGTCAACCGTGTAATCACCTTCCGGTGCGTATTCGATGACTTCACCGCGACAGGTCGGCGGCGCCAGTATGCGGTGCGTAATTGTTTCCGTTTCCCGGACCGTACCGAGAATCTCGCCACCGCTCAAGCTGCTGCCCACGACCAACTCCGGATCCGGTACGTAATGCCAGATTTTTTCCCGGTCGAGCGCGGAGATTTCCAGCCCCCGGGTAATGTGATCGCCGCTCAAACTCATGATCTTGTCGAGGGGGCGCTGTACGCCATCGAATATCTGCCCCAGCAAGCCGGGTCCCAGTTCAACCATTAAAGGATGACCGAGCCCAACAACCTGTTCGCCCGGATGCAGCGATTCCGTCGATTCGTAAACCTGCACCAGGGCGTCATGCTGGCGGATATGGATGACTTCACCGATCAGCTTGAGTCGACCGATCTTGACCTGTTCTCCATTGCGTATTCCTGGCTGGCTGATGGTTACTATGGGGCCGTTGACTTCGATTACTTCACCCATCGAACACGCCTCCCATGGCCGACGCGGTCGAAAACAGCCGCTCGAAAATCAGTCGCTGCAAGTCTGCCTCGCGGCGTGCAATAATTCCCTCGAAGGTATTGTCGATCATCACATCACCCTGTTCCGTTACCAGCTTGAGACCACCGCTGCACTGGCAGGCTTCGGGTGACAACTTGATCTTTACATCGCTTCCGCAACAATCCTTGACGATAGCCTGCCAGTTATCGCGAAAGCGTGATCGATCATCGTTACTGATCGACGCGACTAAACGAGGACAACCGATACTTTCGACAGCCCGCGTAAGCAAGAATTCAAAAATCGGTTGGTAACGCAGATCATCCTTACTCAGCTCGACGAGTTGACGCGTGATTTTGTCCATCACCGATTGCACCAGGCCCCAGCGATTCCGATCGAGTTCGGCCTGAATCCGTAACTCGTTTGCCTGAACCTGTCTTTGATACTCCCGCTCCGAGTGGAGCCTGGCGGCCAGCAATTCCTTTTGTTCCATCAATTTAACTTTTTCGTGCGCGTCTTCGAGGATCTTGTTGCGTGTCATTTCACCCTGCGAGACGTGCTCTGCAGACAGTTCACGGGCGCGCTCCAGGATCGATTGTTGTAACGCTCTTACCTGCTCCGATTCACTCGCCAAGTTTCTTCTCCAGTACCGAGGAACCGAGCACTCGCCCGATCAGCGCTTCTACCGCCGGCTGATAATCCGTCGCGGCGGACAGGTTCGGAATTTCACAAACAAGAATCGAGCCGCCCTGCATGCGTAATTGCTGAATCATCGGGATATCGGCACGCATTAAATCCTGCTGAATAAAAACCAGCGCGCGTTCGTGGCTACGCACCAGCTCCGTCAATACCGCATTGATCTTCTCTGCGCTTTCGTCGGCATGGATTTGTATGCCCAGCAGCGCAAAACCGTCCATTAATGCCGAATCGCCAAACGCGATAATTTTCATCAGATCTTGCCCAGTAGCAGGATACTGACGACCAGGCCATAAATGGCAATGCCCTCGGCCAGACCCAGGTATATCAGGGTGCGACCGAACAATTCCGGCTTTTCCGCGATGACGGCCAGCGAGGCGGATCCGACCGAACTCACCGCGATCCCCGCGCCAATCGTAGCCAGGCCTGTCGGCAGACCGATTCCGATCAACGCCAGTCCGTGTCCGAGGCTGATCTCCCCGACTCCCCCGCCAACCGGCTCGGCCGCCATGACTTCATTAACGCCGCCGACCAGCATCGCGGCCAGCCCCAGGGTGAACAGCAGCAGATTCAGCATGACGCCACCCTTCATCCAGCGTCGCGGTAAGCGACGCATCGATTCGGGAAATATCAACAGGTAAATTCCAGGTAATACAAGGCTCAGGGCGATGGCCGTGAGCAGGATTGATAGTGGTGTCATGACATGCTCCATTTCTGCTTATCAAGTTTCGATTTTCAGCGGCTCAAAGGCCTTTCCCTTGCCGCTGTAAAATCGTGAAAAACCCTCGTAATACTCGAGGCGCAAACACTGTATGGCAACGATTGCGCCTTCCAGTACGATGATGAAGATGTTGCCCAGTATCACGGTAATCCCGTGGCCGAAGGCATCCATCATGCCCGCGATCGCAAACACCGCCGCGGCCAGGGCAACATGATTCAGGCTGAACGCGGCGACCCGCAGGAAAGAAAGGGTACCCGAGACATTGCTGATGATATGCTCGAGGCCTTCGATCAGGACCACCAGCACGCGCTCCATTAATCCACCCTCGGCCTGGCGCCACTGAAACTGCAGAATGACCGCCATCGGTAACAGCAATAGCAAAGCTTCCAGCCAGGAAAAACGACCATGGGCGAGTGACTGGAAGCCTGCATAACAGGCTGCCAGGTAGAAACACATCCCGGCCACGCCCTTGCCGCTGTACAGGGCCTGATCGGGCAGGCCCGAGGCAATATAGTTTCGAATCGCCAGCAGATTGGTGATCAGGATAAAACCCGCGCCCCACAGCACGGCCACCAGCAGTATCCTGACCGGATCATGCATCGGTGACATCCACAGGGGTTGCACGACATGTTCATAACCGAACAGGCTGCCGTAGACAAAACCGAAAAATACCGATGACATTCCTGCCAGGGTGCCGACGATGGTCACCCCGGGAAACCGCCTCCACAGTGCAAGGCTCAACAGCACGATCACCGCCCCGTGTCCGATGTCTCCGAACATCATGCCAAACATGAAGATATAACTGAGCGCAAACAATCCGCTCGGGTCGATCTCGCGATAGCTCGGGATGCCGAAATTTCGTACCAGCCCCTGGAAGGGCTTGAGCAACCAGGATCTTTTCAACAATGAAGGTACGCTGTCGAACTCATTTTGTTCGGGTGCGGAAAACTCGACATGGAAAGGAAACTGGAGATCCCGTTCCAGCTTGCCTTTGATTTCCCGATCCCGCCGTGCGGGCACCCAGCCCTGTAAAAAAACCAGGCCTCCCTTGCCCCGTAACACCGTCGCCAGGCTGGCATAGGGCCTGGCCAGTATCAGCAAATCATGGGCGCGCTGCAGGACAGGCATATGCGTCGACAATAGCCCGGACAACTCCCGCTTTAACTCGCCTTCAATCTTGTTTTCCTGTGCAATCTGGCGGTTCAGATCTGCCTGCAGTTGCGATGGGCTGCCGGAAAATTCCTCGGGTATCTTGAGCCCGCGGAAATCGGCGGAATTCAGAACATCGTGAACCTCTTCCGCTAGCTCACTCGAGCCGAACACGACGACATGATCGATACCCTCGCTCGAATAGAATCGATTGATCATGTAACTGGCCAGCGACAAGGCGCGTTTCAACTGGTCGAAATTTACCGCGGGGACGGTGCCGACGACTATTCTCAAAAATTTACCGCGTCGCCGTAACCGCGCCAGATCCAGATCCAGCGAGGAAAATTTTTGCAAACTACCAGCGAGTTGGCGCGTGGCATTGATTCTTTCGTTCTGGCGGCGTAATTGTTCCTCCAGCCTGGATACCTGCGCCCACAACTCCTTCAGTTGCGCATCCAGACCCTGTAATTCATCGAGCGTCACGATACCGGTAGTCGTGGCGCTTTGCTCAAAAGGCGCCTCGATATAAGCGGCAATTTTACCGAAGCGCGAATTCAGGTCGTGGTAAACCGAAAAATACGGCGCCGCCGGATAGTCCTGTAATTCCTGATCCCCGGCCTGCGATTCGAGCGGATGCATCACCGCCATCTGTGCGAGCGTCATGGCCGCCCGCTGGGCATCCACATCGACCATGTACAGGCTCACTTTCTCCATGGCGATGGGCGACGACCACATCAGGATCGTACCCCCAGGGCCTGCTCGATCAGCCCGGCATCAAACTCGAGTTGTTTGCCCTTGATCAGCGCCTGCAGAAAACGAACCTCGGCCTCGCGTAACAAAATATAGGCGAAGCTGCTGGCTAACAGGCTGGACTTTCCATGCAGAGCAGTGGCGGCGATCGACATGCTGTAGTACTCCATTACCATTTCCATGTCGGCGATCACGCTGATATTTGCCAGCAGGTCGCGGTACGGATCGGGTAGGGCGGCGACTACCTCCTCGATACTGCCCATCCTGGCCAGCCGCATCAGTTCCGACGAGTACAACTTGTTGCCGGTGGTGGTCAACAGGTAAAACGACTTTGCGGCCGACAGGCCATAGGAAAAGCGGTAGCGTAACAGCCATAACAGATTGAAGCGGTCGAGCAAGCCTCCCATCACCCGGCTTACCTGTTCTGCGTCCTCGTCCTGAAGAAAGCGGGTGCGTTGAACCAGATCGATAAAGAAGCTCCGATCAATCGTCGCATCGAGCAGAAACAGATCATTTCCGTGCTCCTCGTACATGTGCCTGGCCCGCCGCACGATACCCGCATAGGGGGTCGTCTCCAGCAGGCGCAGCATTTCGTAGGGATCGTCGGTTTCGAGCAGCTTTTTTATCGGCAAATCGGCAAATTGACCGAGCTCAATGAGCTCTTGCTCGATTTTCGTGGTTTCGGCGCCGCTGAATTTGCCGCGAATCAAGACCTTGAGGTTGGACAGTTCGAACCAGCGTATGGCAAAGTAAAAAAAACGCCGTTCGCTGCCGGAAAAGGGCCTGACCAGAATCAGGAAATCATCCAGCGCCCTGTTGGTCAGCTGATTTGCTATCGGCGTTGAATTGCCGCCATCGAGTTGATAGTAATGACCGGTTAATTCCTGTACCTCTGCAACAATCCGTTCCAGGTCATACTGAATAAAACCCACCAGTCGATCAAAGCCGAGCAGGCGATTGCTGTAAATCGTTAGCCGGGTTTGCAGATAATCGCTGGAAAATCCGCTCATGAATCCGCTTTATCGGTATCCAGAATGAGAGCCATGGCGCGTTCGAGCGCTTCCTTCTCATGCTTGTCCGCCAGTTTACGCAGCATCTTGTTGCGTTCGTCGTAACGCAGCTTCATTTCCGCAATCGTCTGGGCTGCTCGCTGTTGCGCCTTGTCCATAAATGACTGCTGCAATTCAGGCAGGCGCGCCTTGAACTGCCTCTCCATATCGAGGGCATCATCGAGAGATTTTTGAATAATATTATTGCGCTCGACTTCACCGCTGCTGACGATGGCTTCGGCCTCGGTTTCCGCTTCCAGCAGATCTTTCAACGAACTACTCATGCATTGAATTCCGCGCTTAGAAAATCAGCCTGATTCTAAATCATGGAGTCAATAAGCTCCATGATTTGCATCAATGCAATCCGGTGATGTAGAAATCGCCGCGCCTGGCGATCGAATCGATTGCCAGTTAAATAGGCTGTACACCGGAAACACTGTCGAATATTTTTCCGCAAGATGAAATAATTCGGCATTGAGGATAGATTGAGAACCAGCAGATGACGACCAACAGCGAAGTCTACCAGCGCCGTGAGCGAAGCGTCGCCAGGGCAGTCGCTTTTTCATCCACCTTTGTAGCCGCACGCGCCGAGGGTGGCGAGGTGTGGGATGTCGAGGGAAATCGCTACATCGATTTCTGCGGCGGAATCGGCTGTCAGAATGTCGGCCATGGGCATCCCCAGGTGATCAAGGCGATGCAGGATCAAATCGGCACATTCACGCATGCATGTTTCCAGATCAGCCCCTATGAGGCCTACATCCACCTTGCCGAGCGCCTGAACGCACTGCTCCCCGGCGACTTTGACAAGAAATCGCTGTTTTTCTCAGCTGGCGGGGAAGCAGTCGAAAATGCGGTAAAGATTGCGCGCTACTACACCAGGCGCCCGGGTTTGATCACCTTTACCAACGGCTATCACGGCCGCTCGTACATGGGGATGGGCTTGAGCGCTCGGCTGCAGCCGTTCAAGGCGGGATTCCGCCCTTTCCCCACGGAAATCTATCGTATGCCATTCCCCGATGCTTACCATCGGATCTCGCTAGATGACTGCAGACGCGCGATCGACAGCCTGTTTCGCAGCGATATCGAAGCCGAACAGGTAGCGGCTGTTTTCTTCGAACCGGTGCAGGGTGAAGGTGGCTACAACATCGCCCAGGCAGACTTCCTCGGTTACCTCCGCGACCTCTGTGACCGGCATGGAATCGTCATGGTGGCGGATGAGATTCAGACCGGCTTTGGCCGCTCGGGAAAAATGTTTGCCATGGAACATTTTGACGTTGTCGCGGATTTGACCTGTGTCGGTAAAAGCATGGGCGGGGGCTTGCCGCTTTCCGGCATCGTCGGCAAGGCGGAGATGATCGACAGTGTACCGCCCGGCGGCTTGGGCGGCACCTTCGGCGGGAATCCGGTGGCCTGCGCCGCGGCGCTCGCTGTGCTGCAAGTTATCGAAGACGAGAAACTGCTCGAAAAAGGTCTGGTGCTCGGGCAACAGATCGATCGTCGCTTTCGAGAAATGGCCGAGAACCCCGGATTTGACTGTATCGGCGATGTTCGCTCGCTCGGATGCATGAATGCGATCGAAATCGTCAGCGATCGGGAAACCCGCGAACCGGCGGGCGAGTTGACCGATCAGATCGTTCGACGCGCTCTGTCCAGAGGTCTGATCCTGATAACCGCGGGACCGGCCCGTAACGTTATTCGGGTACTGGTGCCGCTATCCACAGCCGGTGAAATCGTTGCCGAAGGACTGGATATCCTCGAACAATCGATCGCCGAAGCGATCAGGGATCGGTGACACCGGGCCAGAATAAATAGGGCGCACGCGTTCAATTTGTGAATCAATAAAGGCGAATCAATAGGACACAGGCTTTACCATCCGGGCTCGATGCGCCAAAGAAATGGCCAATATAATCGGTTGAAGAAAAACTGATACTCAGGTGGTCGGTAATATTGTCTGCATCCGTTCTTGCTTCCGTATCAATCCCTCGATCGCCATGCCGTAGTCCAGCGTATCGCCGGGAATGATCCAGGATGAGGCATCGATGGCCTCGCCTGTCTCCCGGTTACGGCGCAGCAATTCTTCGACGCTGCCGCTGGCCGGTAGTCGAGGATGTTCCTCGATGAAGCGGCCATTGCTCAGGCTGAAGCGGATAAGGCCATCGGCGGTCCGCTCGACGCCGAATCCGTCTTCGTGCACCAG
>Ga0164315_10004402_pt1 | contig 10923 bp, 8 predicted proteins | sample GuaBasSedimGuay6_FD_113737 | JGI IMG/M metagenome (GOLD analysis project Ga0164315, IMG submission 113737) | Subseafloor sediment microbial communities from Guaymas Basin, Gulf of California, Mexico - Guay6, Core 4569-2, 0-3 cm | ecosystem: Environmental > Aquatic > Marine > Hydrothermal vents >...
GATTCCAAATATTTAACACTATCCTTTTTGGATTTTTTAACATTGGATTCCATTTTATTAATCGTTTTCTGATACTTTTTAATATCATCCCGCTCATAAAAGTCTTTATCATTTATACCTATTTTTTTCAAATCAGATTTATTATCTGTTAAAATAACACTCTCTTCAGATTTTTCTACAATATCTGGAATTTTAAGATACGCATCTGAAATAATTTCAGCGGATTTCAATCTTGCAGTATTAATTATAAGCGCAGCTTCTTGCTTCGATAACATAACCAAATTATCAATTTCTATTAAAGCCTGCTCATATTTTGAATTTAGCATTGCCCCTGCATCAGGATTCATGTCTTCTTTTAACTCTTCAAGTTCTACTTTTTTTTCAGAGACTTCTTCTTCCTTAGCAATTTCCTTATTCTCAGCCTCTTTCACTACTTCTGAAAAATCTTCCTCACTTTCTATAAACAGGCCATTTTCATTAATTGCAAAGGCAGTTTCGTATTCTTTGGTTTTACCGGGAATAAAAACATCGAGAGAGTTTAATGAAAAAATAATAGGTTTTGTCGTAATTCCATTACTTTTTGATTTATCAAGTACAGTTGAAATTAACACTTTTTTTACAGGAAGGCCTGTTTTTTTAAATGCAAGTACATATTCCTTATGGGTTTTAAGTGTAATCCTAAATTTACCGGTGATACTTGTCTCAGTACTATCAATAAATTTAGAATTTTCATAAACCAATACTTTGGCATTTTTAACAAGCTTATTGTCCATCATTACAACACCTTTTAATATAAAATTACTCTGTGCTTTTAATGGCCAAACAATAACTATTATTAATACGAATAATACGATTACTTTATTCCGGTATTTTTTACTCATAATACAATGAAAACAACATAATTAAATTAAAATTTGAATTTAGTATAATTAATATAAATCAGACTAACTTCTACAAATATTTATCCAAATATTATTAACCCTTTATACTTCTTTCATAACGGACATAAACAATAAATTAATACTTTTACACCTAAATTTTAATATACAAATGTAAAAAAATGTTTGATTTATTTTCGCAGGGATATATAGCGCTGTTTATTATAATTGCCTTTGGGATGATTATTGGCCGAATTAAAATATTTGGCTTTTCATTTGATATTTCTGCAGTTATTTTTGTAGCTCTTCTCCTTGGTCATTATGGAATGGTTGTCCCTGATGACTTCATGAAATTTGGACTGCTATTATTTATTTTCACAATTGGTATACAAGCAGGACCAGGTTTTTTCGAAGCATTTCAAAAATATGGCAGGGCATTAATAATTACCACTATTCTAGCTTTAAGTAGTGCAACAATAATGCTTGTATTTTTAACAAACATTTTTGATTTAGACACAAACCTGGCTATTGGAATTTTTAATGGTGCTTTAACCAGCACACCCGGACTCGCTGCTGCCATTGAAAGCACAAACTCATCATTAGCAACAGTGGGTTATGGGATAGCCTATACCTTTGGGATAGTTGGTGTTATTCTTTCAATAAATATTCTGCCTTTCTTTTTAAAAATTAAAATTAAAGATGAGGAAATCGAATATCAAAATAATATAAAAAAGATAACCCTGAAATATTTAGTCAAAACCTGATCGTTGAAAATCCAAACCTGAATAATAAAAAAATCTCTGAAATTCAAATCCAGAAAATGGCTAATATCATTCTGGCAAAGATATTACATAAAGGTAATGTAATCGCTGCAAAAAAAGACACAAAAATATTTAACGGGGATTTAATAAAAGTAACAGGTTCAAAAGAAGCAATTGAACAGGCCAAAATTGTTATTGGGAAAAATAGTACTGACAATTTCCCCGCTACCAAAGAAATTGTTACTGAATGGATTCTTATTACAAACAAAAAAATTATTAATAAAAAATATGACCAGCTTGATTTAAGCACCAATTATAATGCTACAGTACTTAAAATAAAAAGAAGTGGGATTGAGATAAGCCCCAAATCCTCAAGTGTTTTTAAATTTGGTGACCGTCTACAAATTACTGGGGGAGAACCCGGTATCACTGCAGTAAAAAGAGTATTGGGCAATGACACAAAAAAACTATCACATACTGACTTTTTACCTATTGCACTAGGAATATTATTGGGCGTTTTATTAGGGAATATTGATATCCCTTTAGGGAACTTCCATATTAATCTGGGAATGACCGGTGGAACTCTTGCTTCAGGAATACTTCTAAGCAGACTTGGTAAAACCGGACCCGTAATATGGTCAATGTCCGGATCGGCAAATCAATTATTAAGAGAATTAGGATTATTGCTTTTTATGGCATCTGTTGGTACAAAAGCAGGAACCACCTTCATAGAAACCATTAGTGTCTATGGATTTGAATTAATTTTATCCAGTATACTAATTGCCATAACTCCAATTCTTTTTGGTGCGTTAATTGGTAAATTTATATTTAAAATGAATTTCTTAACATTACTTGGAGTTATAACCGGAGCAATGACTAGCACACCTGGTTTAGCTGTAGTCAATTCAAAGAGTGATTGTAATGCAGCACCCATTGCTTATGCCACTGTTTATCCTGTCGCTTTGGTTTTTATTATTATAGTATCACAAATTTTACCTAAAATATTATAAAAATCTTATCTCTTTTGATAGACTTTCCTTGCAAAACAAATTTAGCCCCAATAATTTATAGAATTATTGCTATCACAGATAGCGACTAAGATTCACTATGTTTGGGTTAGCCCAAAATTGTGTTATATAAGGCGGGTTAAGAATAAAAACAGCTTCACCAAGCTGGTCTACTCCCATTCTATGGTTGCCGGTGGCTTAGAACTAATATCATAAACAACCCTGTTTATTCCTTTTACCTGGTTAATAATTTTATTTGATATAGCAGCTAAAAACTCATAGGGTAGATGTGACCAATCAGCGGTCATACCATCAGTTGAACTAACAGCTCTTAAAGCCACAACCCGTTCATAAGTTCGTTCATCACCCATCACCCCTACAGATTGTACCGGAAGTAACATAGCGCCTGCCTGCCAAACTTCATCATATAAATCACTTTCTTTTAAGCCGGAAATAAATATATAGTCAACTTCTTGTAAAATTCGAACTTTATCAGCTGTTACATCACCCAATATTCTTATAGCAAGACCAGGGCCTGGAAAAGGGTGACGATCCAGGACAAAGTCAGGAATTTTTAATGCCCTACCTACCCTACGTACTTCGTCTTTAAATAATAAACGAAGTGGTTCCACCACTTTCAGTTTCATAAAATCAGGTAATCCACCCACATTATGATGTGATTTAATTGTTGCTGAAGGTCCTTTAACTGAAATAGATTCAATTACATCAGGATAAATTGTCCCTTGTGCTAACCATTTAACATTTCTCAACTTATGTGCCTCTTCATCAAATACTTCAATAAAAACACGGCCAATTACTTTTCTTTTTTCTTCAGGCTCGGATATTCCTTTCAATTCATTCAGAAAACGATCTTTTGCATCGACACCAATAACATTTAAACCAATTTTATTATAGATTTCCAATACTTCATTATACTCATTGTATCTTAACAGACCATTATCTACAAAAATAGCCTGAAGATTTTTCCCTATGGCCTTATCCAGCAAAACTGCCGCAACAGAAGAATCAACACCACCAGAAAGTCCAAGCAAAACTTTATCATTTCCAAGTTTTGATTTTAATTCAGCTATAGTAGTTTCAACAAATGATGCTGGTGTCCAATCCTGGGTGCATCCACAGACATCCACTACAAAGTTTTTTAAAATTTGTTTGCCTTCTTTTGTATGATAAACCTCAGGATGAAATTGTATACCAAAGGTTTGCTCATCCTTAATTTTAAAAGCACCAACTTTCACATCTTTAGTACTGGCAATAATATTATAATTATCAGGAAGTTTTGCAATGGTATCACCATGTGACATCCAAACCTGCGTATTAATTGTGATATTCTTAAAAAGTTCATTCTTAGTATCGACATACTGCAAGTTTGCCCTTCCATATTCCCTGTGTTTTGAAGGCAAGACTTCCCCTCCATAGATATGTGCAAGGTGTTGGGCACCATAACAAACTCCTAAAAGCGGATAGTCAACTTTAATACCCGTTAAAACTGGCACAGGTGCTTTCGCATCACGTACCGAAAATGGACTACCTGACATAATGTATCCTTTAACACTTTCATCTTTTTCAGGCAACTTATTATAGGGATGGATCTCACAATAAACATTTAGTTCACGCACTCTTCTAGCAATTAATTGAGTGTATTGTGAACCAAAATCCAGAATAATTATTTTCCCCTGCATATATTTTAAATTAATTTTTTAAGCTTTTCTTTTAATATCAACACTATAGGTTTTTCCTTCAATAACCGTTTCCGTGTTTTCAAAAACTTCTTTTGCTTCATTTTCAATAAGTTTCTCATCTTTATATCTCGAAGAGAAATGGCCAATCAACAACTTTCCCACATTCGCTTTACTGGCAATTTCAGCAGCTTGTTTTGCTGTAGAATGTGTTGTTTTTTTTGCCATTTCTTTCATATCTTCAGCAAAAGTAGCTTCATGATACAAAAGATCAACATTTTTAATAAACCCAACAACCTCCTGATAATAAGCCGTATCAGAACAAAACGCATAAGATCGCGACTGATCAGGTGGATATGTCAAGTGATTATTTTTAATTAGCTTTTCATCTTCCCATAAATAATCACTCCCTTTTTTAATTGCTTGAATATCTTTAATTGAGAGATTGAATTTTGAAATTACATCTTTACGTAGATTTAATTCACGTTCTCTTTCTTTAAATAAAAATCCATTTGCAGGAATCCTGTGTTTTAAAGGGAAAGTACTTATTTTCAAAGTTTTGTCCTCGTATAATACTGCAACCTTTTGTGGAGATATTTTATGAAAAACTATATTATAATTAATGGTATTTTCCTTGAACTGACATTCAATCATTTTTTCAAGCCCGGTATGTGCATAAATATGTAAATCGCTTTTTCTTCCCAATAGAGAAAAACTAGAGATTAGTCCAAATAAACCAAAATAATGATCACCATGTAAATGACTAATAAAAATATGGTTGATTTTTGAAAATTTTAACCGAAACCTTCTTAATTGAATTTGCGTACCCTCACCACAATCTATTAAAAAAAACCGCTCATTTGAATTAAATAAATGAGCGGTTGGAAATCGATTGGAAGTAGGCAAAGCTGAGCTACTTCCAAGTATCGTAACTGAAAATGTCATAAATTACTTTAACCCATAAAAGTTTAAGCTCCTTTAGTTATTTCCTGTGCAATAAATTTCTCTGAATCCTCAATGTTATCTTTAATATTCAGGACAGTATCAAGCTGAGAAATAGTTATCAATCTTTCTACGGCAGTTTGCAAACCTGTTAAAACAAATGTACCTTTCGAATTCTTACAAAGACGATTAGCTACCAGTATTGCACTTAATCCAGAAGAATCACAATATCTGCACTCACTTAAATCAATTACCATATTCTTTTCACCATTTCCGGCAATTAAAACTAATTCTGATTTTAAGGCAGGTGCTATGTTTGTGTCAAGTTTCTCAACCAAAACTTTTATAACTGTATGAGCATCCTTTTTTTGAATATCATATTTTCTATTCTCAGTATCCATTTTTTTAAATATTAAGTCAATAAGATTCAATTAAAGAGTTAAAAATACAAATTGTAATTTAATTCTCCTAATTACTTGTCAGAATTTTTACCCTTCCCTTCAAGTTTTTCTTTTAAAGCAGCTAAGTCTGTAACATCTCCAAGTGTTGTTTTTTCAATATTAAGATTAACTTTTTTCGATTTAGGAGCCCCTTTCTTAGTTTCTGGACCTTTCCTTTCTTCCTCAAATGTTTTTGTATGTGAAAGAATAATTCTTTTAGCAGTTTTTGAAAACTCCATTACTTTAAAATCAAGTTTTTCATCAACTTTAGCCAAAGAACCATCTTCTTTTACAATATGTTTTACACCGGCAAAACCTTCAACACCATATGGAAGAGAAACCAATACGCCTTTTTCAATTTTATTTGTAACAGTACCTTCATGAACAGAACCAATTGTAAATATTGATTCAAATACATCCCATGGATTTTCTTCAAGTTGCTTATGACCAAGACTTAACCTTCGATTTTCTTTATCAATTTCCAATACAACAACTTCTATATCTTCACCAATTGCTGTAAACTCAGCAGGGTGCTTAATTTTCTTAGTCCATGAAAGATCAGAAATATGAATTAAACCGTCAACACCTTCTTCAATTTCAACAAACACACCAAAGTTTGTGAAGTTGCGCACTAAAGCTTTGTGGTTAGAATTCATAGCATATTTTTTATCAACATCTGCCCATGGATCAGTTTTAAGCTGCTTCATTCCAAGTGACATTTTCCTTTCTTCACGGTCTAAAGTTAAAATTTCGGCTTCAACTTCATCACCAACTTTTAAAAATTCCTGTGCACTACGTAAATGCTGCGACCATGACATTTCTGAAACATGTATTAGACCTTCAACGCCTGAAGCAATTTCAACAAAAGCTCCGTAATCAGCTAATACAACTACTTTACCTTTAAGTTTATCTCCAACTTTCAATTTCTCATCTAATGAATCCCATGGATGAGGTGTTAATTGTTTTAAACCAAGAGCAATTCGCTTTTTAGCATCATCAAAATCAAGAATAACAACATTCAATTTCTGATCCAGCTCAACAATCTCTTCCGGGTGACTAACTCTTCCCCAGGATAGGTCAGTAATATGAATTAGACCATCTACTCCGCCAAGGTCAATAAAGACACCATAGGATGTAATGTTTTTAACAGTTCCCTCAAGTACTTGCCCTTTTTCAAGTTTTGCAATAATTTCTTTCTTTTGTTGTTCAAGTTCAGCTTCAATAAGTGCCTTGTGTGAAACAACAACATTTTTAAATTCGTGGTTGATTTTTACCACTTTGAATTCCATTGTTTTACCTACGTATATATCGTAGTCACGTATTGGTTTAACATCAATTTGTGAACCAGGTAAGAAGGCTTCAATTCCGAATACATCGACAATCATACCACCTTTTGTTCTACACTTAATGTAACCTTTAATAACTTCTTCTTTTTCAAGCGATTCATTAACTCTATCCCATGATTTAAGCGCACGGGCTTTTTTGTGAGAAAGTACTAATTGACCATTTCTGTCTTCCTGACTTTCCACGTATACCTCTACAGTATCACCAACTTTCAGCTCCGGGTTATATCTAAACTCGTTTAAACTGACAATACCTTCTGATTTATAGCCAATATTAATAACTACTTCTCTGGGGGTCATTGCAATTACTGAACCTTCAACCACTTCGTTTTCAGTTATTGTTGATAAAGTGCCATCATACATTTGTTCGTACTTTGATCTTTCATCAACAGAATAACCATCCTGTTCTTTTTCGTAATTGTCCCAATCAAATTCTGCCTCTTCAATTACCGCTTTAGGCTCTTCTTTTGCTTCGGCTAGATTTTCCTTCTTGCTTTCAACGACTTTTTCTTCAACAGTCTCTTCTTTCTTTTCAGCAATTTTTTCTTCTGTTTCTGCCACTTTTTCTTCAACAGTTTCGTTTTCTTCCTTCTTCAATTCTGTTTCGTTAACAATCTCTGTTTCATTTTTTTCAACCTCTTGATTTTCAACAGTGTTTGTTTTTTCTGCGTTTTTTTCTTTTTCTTCCATGTTCTTTTAATTCCTTTTAATTTAATAAGTTAGACAATATATATAGATATTTTTGAAAGCGCAAAGGTAGGTTATTATTTCTAAACCTACAATAAGTTAATGTTTTAATTAGTCTCTGCAAGAAAACACCAATAATTGCGTTATGTTCATCTTAAAATTCAGTTATTTACAACAGTAAACGCCTGAATTTTAAGATTTCACAAGCCTTATTCTTGATATTTTCTTATCAGACACATAGTTTTCTTGCAAATAATTATAAGCGTGTAGTTACAAAATTTTCATTCGTCACTGAAGAACGAACATTTAACAAAAAAAATATGCAAATCATTAAATGCAATTGTTAGTCGGAATATAAAATTCTATTTTTGCCACCTGAAGTATACTTTTAATAAATTATTTATAAATAAAAACAGAAAACAAAAATGAGTGCAACATTAACAATCGAAGATAAGATAAAAGAATACGTAAAAGAAGCTGCAACAATCCCTTCAGGTTTTGAACTTGCAAATGACACTTTACTTTTTGATGAGGGTCTTTTTGATTCTATGGGATTCATGGCTTTAATCAGTTTTTTACAAGAAGAATACAATATTCAACCAAATGATGATGAATTGGTTGTTGAAAATTTCGAATCAATAAATTCAATTGTTGCATATCTCTCAAAAAAACTTGCAGCTTAGGAACTGTACCGAAATAACTTGACTATTTAAGCTTGTTCTTTTGCCCTTGTACCTTTCTCGAAAAAATCCTTAAATAGTACACTATTTGCGAATTTTTCGAGTTGTTAAAGAACAAAATAATTTCGCTTTAATTAGTCAATTTATTCCTTAACAGTTCCTTAGTGAATGGTTATCCGTAAAAAGCAGCTTCTCTAAATCCTTAAACTCGGTTCAGAGTTTAATATCCGGCCTTCCATTGTTTATGGCAAACAGGCTTTGATATCTGAGGACTGTAGTACAAACTTTAGTTTTTTAAAGGTTCACAACATTAAATTAAATAAAAATGTGTGGTATAGCAGGTGGAACAAAGTTCCATTCTCAAAGTTCGATAAATACTGAAATACTTAGCAATATGTTAGCCAGCATCCGGTATCGTGGGCCTGATGAATGTGGCATTTATAATGCTGAAGACCTTATAATTGGGAATGTACGCCTTAGTATTATTGATATAGAAGGTGGGCAACAGCCACTATCCAACAAATCAAATAATATATGGATTGCATATAATGGTGAGGTATTTAATTATATTGAACTAAGAGACGAATTAGTAAAAAAAGGCTATACATTTAAAACCAAAAGTGATACAGAGGTTATTGTTCTTCTTTACGAAGAATATGGTATCGACTTTTTGGAAAAACTTAATGGACAATTTGCAATTTCAATATGGGACAAGCGCAAAAAAGAACTTATCCTTGCGCGTGACAGAATGGGAATAAGGCCTCTATTTTATACTGTAAAAAACAATGAACTGTATTTTGCTTCTGAAGTAAAGGCATTTTTACAACATCCAGATATTGATATTAAAATAGACCATAAGGCGCTTGCCCAGATTTATACTTTTTGGACGACAATTAGTCCCGACACTGCATTTGAAAACATATATGAACTTCCACCAGGTTCGTATATGATCTATTCAAAAAATAAATTTGAGATAAAAAAATATTGGGAGCTTTCTTTTGCCCGAAATGAAAAATATCTGAATTTAAGTTTTAATGAGGCTGTAGAAGAATTTGGCCAATTATTAGAGGATTCTGTAAAAATACGTTTACGAGCTGATGTCCCGGTTGCTGCGTACTTAAGCGGAGGATTAGACTCAACTGTTACCACTTCAATTATTAGGGATATTGCACCTGAAATGTTGCAAACTTTTTCAATTGGTTTTGAAGAAAAAGACTTCGATGAATCTAGTTATCAAAACCTTGCTTCAAAGTATTTTCAAACTAAACATACCGGATTTAAAATTAGTAGTGATGAAATTGCAGCAAGTTTCCCTGAAGTGATCTGGCATAGTGAAATGCCTTTACTTAGGACATCACCGGTTCCAATGCATGCATTATCAAAAAGGGTAAGGGAAAAAGGTATAAAAGTGGTGATTACCGGTGAAGGTGCCGACGAACTACTTGCCGGATATAATATTTTCAAGGAAGCAAAAATAAGGCAATTCTGGGCAAAAGATCCAAAATCTAAATTTCGCCCCTTACTTTTAAAGAAACTTTACCCCTATATCCCACAAATTAGCAATGCGAATAGTCAAATGTTGCGTTTCTTTTTTGGTTATAAATTAAATGAAACACAATCACCAATTTATTCACATCTTTTAAGATGGAATAACGGGAACCATATAAAAAAGTATTTTTCGGATGAGCTCAATAATAATTTAAAGGGCTACGACCCAGTAAAAGAATTAAGTTCAAAGCTAAATGACCAATTTGAAGGTTATGATTATTTGGCAAAAGCTCAATGGCTTGAAATGAATATATTCATGTCAGGTTATTTACTTTCCTCTCAGGGGGATCGAATGGGAATGGCTAATTCAATTGAAGGACGTTATCCATTCTTGGATCATAGACTAATTGAATTCTGCACAAAACTAAATCCTGATTTTAAACTAAAGGGATTGGATGAGAAATACCTGATGAAGAAAATGGCAAAAGGCAGGATACCTGAAGAAATTTTAAGCAGAAGCAAACAAGCATACAGGGCACCTATAAAAAGCAGTTTTATTTCTGAACAGGCACCAACTTATGTCAAGGATATTTTAAATCAAAAACAAATTAAAGAGTCCGGATTTTTTAATGCTGATTTAGTAAAAAAACTACATGAAAAATTCACATCTGGGAAAGAGGTGTCTGAACCTGATAATATGGCACTGACAGCAATTTTATCAACGTCACTGTTATCAGAACTCTTTGAAAAGAACAAAGGATTTACAAAATCAAAAGATTATAGTAAATGTGTAATTATAAATGATATACCCTAAGGTATTTACCAATACGGTTCATATTAAAAATAAAGGCTGTAGTTTAGAATAAATGTGTTTTTCACATTTAAATTCTCTATAAAATTAAAAGTCATTGGTATATTGGTCATTGGTAATTAGCGTTGAATTCATTTATTTTAATTACCAATTACTAGTGACTAATTACCAGTCATTTAAAGAAGAGGA
>Ga0164315_10004403_pt1 | contig 10922 bp, 15 predicted proteins | sample GuaBasSedimGuay6_FD_113737 | JGI IMG/M metagenome (GOLD analysis project Ga0164315, IMG submission 113737) | Subseafloor sediment microbial communities from Guaymas Basin, Gulf of California, Mexico - Guay6, Core 4569-2, 0-3 cm | ecosystem: Environmental > Aquatic > Marine > Hydrothermal vents...
ATTGAATGTCATTTCTTACCGTAAACTCTTTACGAAATATGGGGCTGGGATCATCATCATACAGGAGGGAATCGATACAGGGTAAATCTTCTTGGACACTGATCCATGCTGCATACGCTAAATCAGAATTTTCGTCAGCAGGAAGGTCATTGTTAGCATTCCTTATACAGGCTGAACACCCCAGAAAGACCAGAGTTTGAATGATCAAAATAATAAAATTCCTTTGTCTCTTAATAAGCATAATATGCTTGGAATCACTCAATTCCTGGGTGGAACCTCAAATATGAAATTATTAATATATTTCTTCTTTTTTCCCCATCTACCTTTTACTAAGTCTTGATGAATCTCAGCATTAAATTCTTTTACAGGCTTTAGCTCATTATTCTCAAAGAAATAACCACAGTAATCCAATTCAAATAATGTATCAAACACATCAGACATACTTGTTTCCGATAAATGTCGATTTTCACACTCCATTACTATTTTAGGCTTACAGGATTTTAATAGATTCATCCCTCCCAGTAAAACCTGCTGTTCATGTCCTTCAACGTCAATTTTAATGAGGTCTGGGTAAATCTGACGATCAAAGAAATATTTGTCAAGTGTGGTTATCTGAATTTTTGATTCTTCACACTGTGTGCCATTATTAAACTGATCGATTCGTGCTCCTATTGAAATTCCATTTTTTGATATTGGAATATAAAAAATGACTTCTCCTTCTTCGGATGACATACCCAGATTTTCAATACTTACATTTTTGAATTTTAACGATGCAGCTATGTTTTTCAAATAGTTATACAATTTTACCTGTGGTTCAAATGCAAAGACCTTTCCTGTTGCTTTGACACTCTTTTGCATCCAATACAAATACCCTCCTTTGTGGGCTCCGATATCTACAGCTACACTACCTTCTTTCAGATTTTCCCTTATGTAATTTATTTCACTGGGATCAACTTTATTTCGATACCTGTAAGCTCTAAAGATGTATTTAAATCTTTTTCTCATTCGCTAAATGTATAAGTTAATAAAGTATGTTCTGAAACGTTCAAATATAGTTGAAGCAAGTTACTGCCAAATTTCAAATATACTGTAGGTTTATATGCGATATTATTTAGCGCTGCATTCAGGTCCATTCCCTTTGGATTATCTGGATAAGATGCTTATTTTTAGGTAACCCTAACAAGCCTTATCTGATGAATTTCAATCTTGATGTATTAAAAATAGACCCGGTTCAGGAATTAGCTAAACTTTCAGAATTTGTTGTGGAACAAGTGGGTGCATTTCGTAAAAAAGGTGTGATAGTGGGATTGAGCGGCGGCATCGATTCTGCCTGCATAGCAGCTGTTGCAGTTCATGCTTTAGGAAAGGATAAGGTAGTAGGACTTCTGCTTCCTGAATCCGAGTCTAGTCCAATTAGCAGTGAATATGCAAGCTTACATGCTCAAGCCTTAGGAATTGAACATCGCGAAATCGATATCACTTCCACTGTTGATAGCATAGTGAAGTATAAATGGAGGGATGAATTTATCCAAAAGATGATTCCCGAATATAAGCCCGGATACAAATATAATATAACTCTTCCTACAGATCTTCTGGATCGGGCTAGCTTCAGCTTTTATCGTCTTCAGGTTCAAATGCCAGATGGCGAGTTAAAAAGCAAACGCTTAACTCATGATGAATTACTCACCATAACATCATTTGCAAATATTAAGATCAGGGCTCGTATGTTGCATCTTTATGCAGAAGCAGAAAGACGTAGCCTTCTTGTTGCAGGAACTACCAACCGCACTGAATTTATATTGGGGGATTTCTGCAAATATGGGGATGGAGGCACTGATATTGAACCATTTACCCATCTGTATAAAAATCAGATATACCAGCTTTCCGACCATCTCGAAGTAATCCCGGAAATTATTGAGCGTCAACCCAGTCCTGATACATTCAGTCTTCCTGTAAGCGATCAGGAGTTCTTTTTCAGGATTGCATTTGATAAGCTGGATTATCTTCTTATTGGATGGGAGCATGAAGTTCCCATAAATGAGGCTGCAAAAGTATTGGATCTTTCAGAAGATGCAGTTGGAAGAGCATATAAGGATTTTGCTTCAAAATTTCGTGCTACTGCTCATTTACGAGAAGTTGCAAAAGCGTTCCAATAATAGGGCGCTAAGGTAAGGTGTTGCTTTCATATTCGTCAACAACTATTCTTGCTTTTTCATGATCTGAACTCGAGACAAATACCTTCACGGCTCCAACTCCCCCGGGGGTAGTGTGCCAAGGATATAAGGTTCCGGTGAATTCATCTTTTAGATACCCATCAATCTCTGCATTTTCCAAAAGACTTTTTACCAGAGTGGCTTGCACTGCAGTACCAGCAAAAACTTCAACCGGGGTAATATCTTTGTCCTTTCTCATAAGCTGTTGTCCATTTTTTCCCTCTTTACTCCCACTCAGGGAATTGAGTAATATTGAGATCTAGTTTGGCTATAGTCTGTATATCCGATTTTGAAAGCTCAAAGTCGAAAATGTCTAAATTCTCTATCATATGTGCTTTCTGTGTAGATCTTGGGATAGCCACAATACCCCTCTGATAGTGCCACCTTAAGCATACTTGAGCAATGCTCTTATTATACTGTTTACCAATGTCAGCCAGGGTTTGATTGCTAAAAATATCATTGCGACCTGCAGCAAAAGGAGACCAGGCTTCCATTTGCACTTCAGATTTCTTCAAAAAATCATATGAATTAGGCTGCTGAAAGAAAACATGGGTTTCGATTTGATTGAGTGCAGGTTTTATTCAAATATAGCTTATTCTTCAATATGCATTTAAGCTTATAGGATACAATGCTTATAATACCAATTTACAGCAAAACATGTATATTTCGAAATGTATCTCAACGCTGAAAACAATGAAAGAAAAACTTAGTCTTCTCACAGAGCTCATCAAACTTGCACGATGCGATCACGAAGTACGCGAGCAAGAGTATAATTTTTTACTGACCATTGCCCAATCGCTCAATGTAAGTAAGGAAGATCTAGATTCCCTGTTCGACAAGTATATTGATTTCACTCCCCCCGAATCTGAATTTGAACGTATATTACAATTCCACCGTCTGGTTCTGTTAATGAATGTCGACATTGAAACCAGCGATATAGAAATTGAATTCTTAAAAGACATCGGCATACGTATTGGACTAAATCCCATGGCTACGAACCGGGTACTTGCTGAGATGAACCTTTACCCCGATAAGGTTATTCCTCCGGAAAAGCTGATAGAGATATTTAAAGAACAATATAATTGAGGAAAAAATCGCACATCATTTTGAAATACTCTTCTTCAAATAGACCTGGCCCATGTCCAGCCTGAGGAACTAAAATAAATTGGGAAGAGACTCCCGCATCTTGCAGTCCTTGAAAAAGCTTTTCACTTTGACAATGTGGTACCAGTGGGTCAGTGTCTCCGTGAAGTATGAGAAAAGGAGGATCATCAGAATCAATATAGGAGATAGGATTTGCAAGAGCGCACCTTTCATCATTATCCTGAATGGGGCCACCAATTAGAATTGATTCAGGTGAATCAGGGGCATCATGAACCATCTCACTCCCACAGGAGTCCATGCTCTGAAAATCGGTAGGTCCGAACCAATCAACCACGGCATTAACCGAACTGCTGTAGCTTGTGTAATTACCTACCTGTCCTTCTATTTGAGCAACTGACCCGGAAGTTCCCATCATCGCAGACAGATGTCCCCCCGATGAGTAGCCTGTTATTCCCACAAAGGAAGTGTCGATCTGATACTTATGTCCATTGGCTTTGATGAACCTGACAGCTGCTTTTATGTCCTGAATCTGTGCAGGAAATATGGCATCCCTGCTTGACCGGTGATTGACTGTGATGACTGCAAATCCACTGTTTAGTAGAGGTGCCCCAAGGGTCTTATAGGCGATCTGTTTCATATCATTGCCAAAAAAAGCACTTCCATATACTACAATTACAGCCGGATAGTGAGCTTTGGTGACCCTGGGTAAATAGATGTCCAGTCTGTGAGAAACCAGCGTGTCATCAGCATAATTAATATTTTCCCAATTTTTTGAATATGGCTGTGTGATACAAGAAACAATTCCGAGTGCTAAAGTGAATAAGATGACTGATAAGTGTTTCATTCTTGGGCTTTCTGAATATTATATTGTTATAACTACATTTCCTTTTTTGTGGCCTTTATCAACATACCTGTGGGCTTCGACTATTTGTTCCAGGGGATATGTGCTGTCTGTGACCGCCCTAATTTTTCCTGCTTCGCATAGTTCTGTAAGTTGTATTAGATATTCGGAACGCAACTCGAGAAGTCCATCATCTACTGATATGTATAAGCCATTCTCCTTAAGAGCTGTTTTAGAGGCTGTTTTTAAATCTGATTTTTTGTTCTTGCCGGCTGCATCTAAAATCTTATCATACACTTCCAGCTTGTTTACAGCGCCTTCGTCTGTATAATCAATAAACTTATCGGCTCCTAATGATCTTACCAATTCAGCATTAGAGGAACCACACACTGCGGTAACTTCTGCACCAAGAGATTTAGCAATTTGTACCGCCACGGTTCCTATGGCTCCTGAAGCTCCATAGATAAGCACCTTTTGTCCAACCTGGATATTCATCTTTCTCATATAGTGTATTGCCAGAATGCCTCCATATGATACTGAAGCTGCTTCCTGATGGCTCATATTTTTCGGTTTAATTGCCAGGCAACCGTTTTTCGATTCTTTTTCGGTCATGCATTTATACTCAGCATACCCCCCGAAGCTATAGCCGGTCATTCCATAGACCTGGTCTCCTGTCTTAAATCGCTTAATGTCTTTGCCATGTGATTCAATTTCTCCAGAAAGCACCAGCCCAAGAATAGGGTTTTTCGGTTTTGTGAAACCCACATACAGCCGCATCATCAGTCCCATAATTTGTCTCATTGGGAACTTATGATCACCAGGCATATTAAAACCCCGGATGATACAATCACTCGCCGTAACTGCAGTTGCATGAATTTTGATGAGTACCTCATTGTCTTTAGGAATAGGTTTTCCCACTTCTTTTAGCTGCAGGACTTCAGGTGGTCCATACTTCGTACATATAACAGCTTTCATTTTTTCCATATCAAATAATGTATTAATTCATAGTTTGTTTTGCTGTACACCGCTTTTAAATCAGTTTTACATCTGCTTGTACTTCCAAAAGAGCTGGTCCCTGATGATCAAAAAGTTGTGCAAAGGCAGTTTCTAAATCTTCTTTTGCTGTCACATTAATACCCAAACCACCACAAATACAAGATGATGGTCTTCCATCAAGTGGTTTTCATGAATTTTCCCACCAAGTAATACAGCATAGAGATATTGGTTATTCATAAATATTCAGCTTAAATTAATAGACGATTAGCAATAAAATAGAAATACATATTTCCACTAACAGATACTGATAAGATCAGTTATGCCCCCCGAAAGCAAAGATAAGGAAAATGGTTCGGCAGAAGTCGTCTGGTTTTTTATTCAAACATCCTTAGAAAAATAGAGTATCTTTACAGGAGGTTTATACCATTTTTGATTTCAATCAGTCATCACTCCATTTTGCTGATTAAGTAATATAACCCTTCACTCCAGCAAATAATTTCTTATTGAATTACGGATTGTCGAGCCGACATTAATTTGTTTAATAGCAAAATTAGCAGAGGAGAACTTATGAAAAAACTTACCCTGGGAGTTATTGGAACTTCAAGAAAAGAAGATGAAAAACGTGTACCAATTCATCCAGATCATCTAATACGTCTCCCAGAAGACATTCGGAAACAATTAATTTTTGAAAAGGGATATGGTGCACCTTTTGGTTTAGATGATGATTTTTTTGTTTCTCAAAGCGGAGGGGTTGCTTCTCGTCATGAATTATTAACCAAAATTGGCTCAGTTATTATTGCTAAACCAGTGTTGGCCGATTTACAAGAAATACGTGAAGGAGGTTTTATTTGGGGTTATCCGCATTGCGCCCAGCAAGGTGACATTACACAAACTGCAATAGATCGAAAATTAACCCTAATAGCCTTTGAAGACATGTTTGTTTGGTCTCCTAATGGTCAAAAAGGCAGACATACATTTTATAAGAATAATGAAATGGCAGGTTATTGCGCGGTTATTCACGCATTACAATTAAGGGGTATTGATGGCCATTATGGTAACCAGCGCAAAGTAATTATTTTTAGTTTTGGAGCCGTTAGCCGGGGAGCGATTTATGCTCTTAAAGCTCATGGATTCAGAGATATTACGATTTGTATTCAGAGACCAGATCATGCAGTACGTGAAGAAATTTTAGATGTTCATTATGTTCGTATTCGTGAAGGTAATAATGGGGAGGCCAGAATGGTAACTATAGAACATGATGGCACAGTTCTACCTTTATCCGATTTAATTAGTGAATCTGAAATCATTATTAATGGCACCTATCAGGATACAGACAATCCTATCGATTTTGTAACAGAGGATGAAAAAGATACTTTAAAGCCAGGAAGCTTAATTATTGATGTGAGTTGCGACGAAGGAATGGGATTCTATTTTGCCAAGCCTACAACTTTTAAAAACCCAATGCTGAATATAGATAACATCGACTATTATGCAGTAGATCATACACCAAGTTATCTGTGGGAAAGTGCTTCAAGGTCAATATCTGCAGCGTTAATTGTTTATTTATCAACGATTCTGGAAGGACGTGATAGTTGGATGAAAAATAGCACCATTCAAAGGGCGATTAATATCGATGATGGTGTGGTTAAAAAAGAGTCTGTTTTAACTTTTCAGAATCGAATGCCAAATTATCCACATGATTTTATAAAAAGTTAAAAATCAGAACTTATTAAGTGTATTCCATCTAGTTTCTCTCCACTCTTTTTGTTCTTCTCTGGAAAGGAAAGTCCAAGCTACAATTCGACTAGATTTATTACCCGTTCCCATGGGAATCGTTTTGATCTGATTAGCTTCAATTTTTTCTAATAACTTATAAATTCCTTTAAGATTAGATTGTTTTGATACTAAAGATGAAAACCAGTAACAGTTTTTAGAGATTTCTTTACTTTCTCTAATCATATTCTGAATAAATTGATATTCTCCACCATCACATATAAGTTCATTGCTGATTCCTGCAAAATTGAGTTCAGGTGTTTTTACTTTTTTCCCCGATAGATTCTTTATTTTTCTTCGAGTTCCTTTTTGAGCATCTTCAATCGAAGAATGAAAAGGAGGATTACATATGGTTAAATCAATTTTATCTTCTTTGCCTATTATGCCGTGAAAAACATCTTTTGGATTATTTTGTAATCTACATCCAATCTTATCTTTAAGTGATGAATTAGAATTGACAATATTCTGCGCTGATGCAATCGATTTTGGATCAATATCAGATCCGATAAATTTCCAGGCGTATTCTGTAACTCCAATAATTGGGTAAATGCAACTAGCCCCTATACCAACATCAAAACAAGTGATTTTATCACCAATTGGGATCGTGCCAAAATTGTTTTCGCCTAATAAATCAGCAATATGATGAATGTAATCTGCTCTTCCGGGTATTGGAGGGCATAAATTTTCATCTGGGAACTCCCAGCTCTTTATTCCGTAATAATGATTTAGTAATGCTTTATTTAAAAGTTTTACCGCAATTGGATTTGAAAAATCGACTGAATCGACCCCAAATTTATTTGGTTTCACATAATTTTTTAATTCAGGATTAGAGATTGTTAACGCACTTAAATCATACCTTTCTCGGTTTTTGTTTCGAGAATGTAGCCTTGCTTTGTCTTGTTGATTTTTTTCTGAAGACATGATTTACTGAGGTTTCTTATATAGACTTTCAATTATTCCTACCTCTTAATTTCTTAATTGTGCATAACGGTTTGCGCTATTAATAGTTGCCGATTACATTGTGATTTTCCTTCGGGGACTCCATTTACAACCATCGTAGCAATTCTTTTTTCTTTATTACCATTCTCAAACTCTGCAATTATTTCAATGTGTAAAATAATCATATTTTTTTCACCTGGTGCATATTGCGTTTTTTCCAACATCCTGTTCAAAAGGACATCAAGATTCGTCCCTTTCTCGAATGGAATAATGGAGTCATCAAATAGTCCAAGCCATTTTAAACGATGAATTATATCTGAGCTTGATGCTACTTTTAAATAATTTGCTACACGTTGCTCAATATTCTGAGATGACCTTGCACTGATAAGTGATGCTGTAAATTGGAGGAAAGTCTTATCACCGAATCTGAAGTAATCACTTATCGCACCGACTGAGCACTTGACAGATATTTCTTGATAATGTACTTCCTCATTCAACAGAGTTAAAATCTTGAAAAAAAGTAAAGAATATTTGGTTTATATTATAAACTTGTCTACATTTGCATTATGATAAATTTATAAACACATTCAAATGGAGAATACAACTTTTACACCTGAAGAAAGTCTATTGTTGATTACGAAGACAATAGAAGAAACCAAAGAGCGATTTAAGGAAAACGGCCACATACTTGTATTTTGGGGCACCTTGATTTTTATTGTATTTGGGAGCCAGCTTATTCTTTCACTATTGGAATTCTATAAATATACTATGTATCCTGTTTACTTATTTCCGATTGGAGGAATTTATATGCTCTACATTTGGATAAAAGATAAGAAGCAAAACAAGCCCAAAACCATCATCGGGAATATTTTAGGAAACCTGGGATGGGTAGTTGGAATGAACCTTATGATAATGGGGTTTATATTTTCTGGTAAACTTGGAGAAGCCATGGCACCTGTATTTTTAATTCTATTCGCCCTCTTTATAATTGTTTGTGGATTAACCATCAAATTCAAACCACTTACCATCGGAGGTGTATTGCTAAATTTAATTGCACTCGGTTCTTTCTTTTTAGATAGAGACTATCATGGATTTAGCATGATGTTAGGAGCATTGGTAGGACTGATTATACCAGGATTACTACTTAATATTGCCAGAAGAAAAGCTTATGTTTAAAAATTTAGATCCCATACTGCACTCGCAACTGCGATTATCAATTGTATCCATTTTGATGTCGGTGGATGAAGCTAATTTTAACTTCATCAAGGATGAAACGCAGGCTACGTCGGGTAATATAAGCATCCAAATTAAAAAACTACAGGATGCCGGATATATAAAGGTTAAAAAATCTTTTAGAAACAATTATCCAAATACTTCTCTTTCCATTACCAAAAAAGGAATTGAAGCATTCGAGAACTATGTAAGCATTTTGAAAAATTATATCAATCCTAAATAATTTTTTTACCAATATAGTTTATGTTATAAACTGCTTTATATTTAATAAGTATGAAAAATACAGTAACTTTTTTAATGATTTTCATCCTGACAGTAACGGGATGCTACGCACAGAAAAACACAGATGAACAAGATGACAATTCCGTTCTAAATTTCTATCAGCAATATAGTGCATTTACCGATCCTGGAGAATACGCCTATTTGTACGCTTACCTCCCCGATTCCTTACCAGAGCTTTGCAGTTTAATTAAATCACAGTTTATTCATCCGTATGGTGAATTGAATGAATATCGTGAACAAATTCCCAAAGAGAGATGGAATGAAATGTTTAGGTACCCTTGCGTGAAATCAATTTTGGAAGGCCTGGTATCCTATGACTCCTCTGGTTTGACGAGAAAAAGGAAACCTGAAGATCGACTTGTATTGGGGTGCCAGCAGAATGCAATTTTACTGGCATCGATATTAAAGTATCGTGGAATTCCTGCCAGGGTGCGTTGCGGACATGTTACTTATTTAATACCTGATTTTCATACGAGTCACACTATTTGTGAAGTATGGAATGAAGATGAAAACCGTTGGATGCTAGTGGATCCTAGTACTGATAAGATTGATTTTAGCCATGAAAAATTTGACTTCAGTTACGATGCATGGTTACAAATGCAAAACGGGGAAATAGACCCTAACCAATATGGTATACCACGCAGATATTCCGGATTTGTTTCGATAGTAGGAAAAGTTAATACAGATTTGGCATCCGTATTGGGAACCGAATATCCAATCAATCAATATGCACCAATGTTGGAATATGCTTTCGAAAACGATGACCAATTAACAGCAGAGCATATAGAAACGTTAAATAATATTAGCGAATTAATGAAATCGCTTGATGCTGATAATATTTCTAAATTACGGGAAATATACTCTAGCACTCCTGAAATTCAGATTACAAAGTCATTCGAATAGATTTCTGAAAATTAGCTATGCTGAGCTAGTTCAAGCAGACTCAGGAGCCCGCAAGTGCGGAACAAAACCGGAGCGAACCGAGCTTGCGAGTTCAGCGTAGCTAACCGGAGCTCGGCGAAGCCAATTGCGTTTAACGGCATATTCAGGGAATCAAGTTTTGCTTTTCCACCTTCATTATCAGGATTGATTCCCAGTGATTTCTTCATAGTACCTCAAAAATTAAAATGAAAGTTTATTCTCTAATTTTTGTAGGCCGAAGTTTCGGGAAGCTGACAGAGCGACTTCACCCTGGCCGACCTCGATACCGGCGGTCAGGATGTTGTTCTGGTCTATGCCGAAAAGTTGGAAAGGGGCAGCAGAATACCCACATCCACTGTTGAATGCAGGTAGGGCAAACTCCTGGCTATTTGTGTTTTTTTTAAGGAGTGTATACTGTCTCATTCTGACTGGTATTCGAAGGCGCCGATATCTCGGGTTCCAACTATTGGATTACCATCCAAATCCATATCATAGTGCCCCTCATCAGCTCCGCTATCCCTGGCAGGGCTCGAAGATGTCAGGTGGTAGTCCCCGCCTTCAAGGTCCTCGACCTCGGGGTTTGCAATAATGGCTGTTGCCCCAAGCTCGATATTTTCCGA
>Ga0164315_10004404_pt1 | contig 10920 bp, 5 predicted proteins | sample GuaBasSedimGuay6_FD_113737 | JGI IMG/M metagenome (GOLD analysis project Ga0164315, IMG submission 113737) | Subseafloor sediment microbial communities from Guaymas Basin, Gulf of California, Mexico - Guay6, Core 4569-2, 0-3 cm | ecosystem: Environmental > Aquatic > Marine > Hydrothermal vents >...
AAGAATTAATTATTTATAAAATCCTTCGTGCCTTTGTGCCTTGGCGGTTTTCTTGTGTTTCAGTTGCCATTATTATGCTACGTGTGGATGATGTTGACTAAGAGAAAGGGAAAAGATTAACCGCAGAGTCGCTAAGACGCAAAGAATTAATTATTTATAAAATCCTTCGTGCCTTTGTGCCTTGGCGGTTTTCTTGTGTTTTTAATTATTCGAGTTCTTTTCTAATTCTCCCTTTCTGATTCTCTGGTGCTAACTCAAGTGCCTTTTTGTAATTTTTAATAGCCTCTTCACTTTTACCATCTCGTGTTAAAGCCTCTGCATAGCTATCAAAACAATTCCATGAATTTGGATGACGATCAATATTGAACTTAAATATTTTTAATGCATCATCCATCTTATTTTTATTTAATAATTGATACCCATAAACGTTTAATTCATTTTCAGAGGGATTTTCAAATGCATCTTTTTCTAGTTCTTTTGATTTCTCAACATCTCCCATTTTCAATAAGAGCTCTACTTTAATAATTTTATTCTGGAATGATGGATTTCGATTAATCGAAATATCTATCCACTTTAATGCCTCTTCGAAATTAAAATTATTATCTAAACAGAAAGTAGCAGCTTCCATTGGTCCTTCCCAACCGAATCCTGGAAGAGATAATAACTGTTCCCTAATATTATTTAACACAATTTCTTTTTCATTAAAAGATATTTCAAAATTAATTTTTAGTTTTTCCCATTTCAAATAAACAGAAACAGAATTTGAAGTAATATTTTCGAAGCCATATTCTAACCATTCTGTAAATTCATTTTTAGTTGGTGTTACTTTAACTCTTAACACGTCGAACGATTCATCGTAAAAGAAACTACCCCATGATTTATTATGATTATTAAAGATTAATACCCATTCTGATTCACTTGGAATTATGTGAAATCCATAAACTCCTGCTTTTATAGATTTACCATTAATTTCGACATCATCTGATATTTTAATTATTGTATTTTCGTTCGCCCCAGCACGCCATGGAAATGGGATCCCATTATTATATGGGACTAATCCGTCCCAGATTTTCCTTCCTTTCACTCCTGGTCTGCTGTAGTTAATTTCTACTTCACTTAATCCAATTTGTTGAGTTACTTCAGCTTTTGTACTTTGTCTAGGTAACTGAAGTGATTGAGCAAATATTGATGAAATTCCAAAAAGAAATAGAACTGCACTATATATAATGTGTTTCATACTTTTCTCCAAGTTTTCTTAAAAAGTTTTCTAAAATAGTAAAGTATTTTAAAATAAACATGAATCTATTTATTTTAATCCGCTACTACTAAAAAGTACTCCATTATTTGTTATATTTCTAAATTAAAAATTTAAATTTTTGTGAGTAATTTTATGTCAGAACTAGAAAAATATTTTGAACCTTTCCGAAAAAATATAATTGGAATTGACCAGACATTTACAACTCCATATGGTGAGAAAAAAATAATTTACTCCGATTGGGTTGCAAGTGGAAGATTATATGGACCAATAGAAGATAAGATTAAAAATGACTTTGGGCCCTTTGTCGGCAACACTCATACAGAAACATGTATAACTGGAACTACAATGACACGTGCATATCATATTGCTCAGAAAATTATTAAAGAACATTGCAATGCTAGTGATGAAGATGTATTAATCACAGCTGGTTCCGGCATGACAACAGTAATTAATAAACTTCAACGTATACTTGGGTTTAAGCTACCTGAGCAATTAAAGAAATTTATAAATATACCTGAAGAATATCGCCCAGTAATTTTTTTAACACATATGGAACATCATTCAAATCAAACAAGTTGGTTTGAAACAATCGCAGATACAGTAGTTTTAGATCCAACAGAGGAAGGCTTAGTTGATGTCGAAAAACTTAATGATACTCTTGAGAAATATAAAAATAGGAAACTGAAAATTGGCTCTTTCTCTGCATGTTCAAATGTTACTGGTATTAGATCACCCTATTACAAATTAGCTAAAATAATGCATCAGCATGGAGGATATTGCTTTGTTGATATTGCAGCTTCTGCTCCGTACGACACAATAAACATGCACCCAGAAGATCCTGAAGAGAGATTAGATGCAATATTCTTTTCACCTCATAAATTTCTTGGAGGTCCTGGAACATCTGGCGTTCTAATATTTAATAAATCTCTTTATAAAAGAAATGTCCCAGATCATCCTGGTGGCGGAACAGTTGAATGGACTAATCCTTGGGGCGGACATAGATATGTCAATAGTATTGAAGCTCGTGAAGATGGCGGCACCCCTGGATTTCTGCAAGCCATAAGAACTGCACTTAGTATTAAACTAAAAGAAGAAATGGGTGTTGAAAATATTATTGCTCGTGAAGAAGAGCTTTTACCGATTGCTTTAAAACGTTTTAGAGAGATTCCAAAAATTCATCTTCTCGCCAATAACATTGATGAGAGATTAGGAATAATTTCATTTTATGTAGAAGATATCCATTTCAATTTAATGGTAAAATTATTAAATGATAGATATGGTATTCAAATGCGTGGTGGTTGTTCGTGTGCTGGTACATATGGTCACTATCTTCTTCATATTGATCCATCTCGTTCCAAAGGTATTACTGATATGATTGATCAACAAGATTTTTCTGAAAAGCCCGGGTGGGTCCGTTTCTCTATACACCCAACAATGACAGATAATGAACTTGAATTTATAATGAATTCGATTGAAGATATCGTTTTAAATATTTCTGAATATGAAAAGGATTATACCCACAATTTAGAAAATAATGAGTACTATCATTTATCAGAAACCGATAATAAGTATGATTATTTATTAAACTATTTTCACCTCAGTGAATAATTACTCATTTATTTCTTTTTTCACATTAAATATTTGGAATTTTTATAAGTGTTTTATGATTAATAATAAATACTTCATTCTTTAACGATACACTATGATAGTATGGCTTATTTAATTTTTATTCTATAAAAAAAACTTTTAATAAATATACTAATTAGTTCATTTTTAATAACCTTCCACTTGACTTTAAATCTTAATTTTGCAATCTTGAACAAATAGTTATAGTTAATGTAACAATTAAAAATATGTTCACTAAATCAGAGGTTTTTAATGAGAAAGTTTTACATTTTTATTGCACTATCCCTTTCAATTTTATTATCATTTTCAACAATAACAGCTCAAACATTTGATGGTGAATGGACAACCGCTTATGTAACTGATGATGACAACACTAATGGAACTAATCAACGAACAATGTCAGTTGCTGCAATAACAGGTCAAAATAATTTTGTAGCTTTAGTAAGTAGAAGTTCGAATGAATCCTATTATTTGGTAGGTTATCGAGACGCTGATTCATCTAGTGGAAGATTTGATGGAGAATATGGGGGAGGAATCCAATCTTTCTGGGCTGTAGGTTTTGAACCAGCAATTTATTTTAGAAAACCAATGGAGCTAGCTTCAAATGGCGATCAAATATTTGTTGCCAATAATGATGATGAGCATAACATTTTGGTTTTTGACGTACTAGCTGATGAAATCTCGCCAAATTCCAAAAGGTTGGCAACAACAAATAGTGATTCTTTATGGGCGATTGATGTAAATGATTCAGGTCATGTATTTGTTACAACTCAAGGTAACGATTCTGTGTCGAGTAAGGTTTTAGTATATGATTCAAATGATTCAGAATGGTCATCAGGTCATTCGGCAGAACCTAGACAAACAATTATTCTCCCGGATAATGGATTAGCTGAAGGTGTTACTTCAAATTCTGATGGAACTTTACTTTATGTTTCGAACAAAGATAATGGCAAAATATATGCTTACACAGGAAATATTACTGATGGATATTCTCTTGCTCCATCTTTTTCTTATGACAGGCTTGATTATGTCGATTCTGCAAATGTTGCTGGACCTTTAGGGCTTTCCTTTTTGGATGGAAACAACATTCTTTTTGTAGCAGTTGATAGTGATCCTCTTGAAATCAATTCATATTGGTTTGGTAGAATGTACGCATTAAATCCAAATACGGGTGAAATATTGGACACTATTGATGTCGCGGAATGGAATGCATCACATAATAATGGAGCTTATGATAATCATAAAGGTGGAATAGCTTCTGGATTTACTTCTACATTTAGCATATCAATTGATGAAAATAAGAATGTGTATAGTCAATCATATTATGGATGGACAGTTGAAAAATGGATTTATTCAGGAACTCTTCCAACAATTGATTTAACAATTACAAGTGTTGAAAAAACTGATAACAATCTTCCAACTAATTTTACAGTTTCTCAGAATTATCCAAACCCATTTAATCCTTCTACAACAATTGAATTCGCTGTAACAGAAAGAGCTCCAATAACTTTAGCTATTTATAGTATTACCGGAGAATTAATTACAAAATTAATTAATGGGGCTGAGTTTAACACTGGTAATTACAAAGTATCTTTTGATGCTTCAAGATTAGCTTCTGGCACATATATTTATAGTATAAACAATGGAGTTAGTACAATTTCTAAAAAAATGACTCTACTTAAATAAATGAAACGTAATAAAGTCTGGTGGGAGGTACCCAGACTTTATTTATTTTTTTACACTAATCAATTCTCTCACAAATCATAATGGAGGTATTATGATGAAATTTAGAACTACACTATTTTTATTAACCCTTCTTCTTTCAGTAAGTCTTGTTGCACAAGATTCTTTTGTTAGAAGTACAATCATCGATCCACCAAGTACTTATGCATCTGGATTTGGAGCTACTGTATCTGGTGTCGATTTAGATGGTGACGGAAAAATTGAAATTTATTCTGTTGATGGAATGTCAGATTTTATGACAGGTGATGAAATTCCACAAATTATCAAGTATGAGTTAAACGGTACATCTTGGGATTCTGTTTGGGCTGCTTCTTTCCCTACCGAAAGACAAAATACTTGGGCTGCTCTGACTGTTGGTGATCTTGACGGTGATGGCAAAAAAGAAATTATTTGGGGATATGCAGAGAGTTTTTCTACTAATACAACTCCAGATAGAGTTGTTGTTTTTGAAGCAGATGGTGATGACGTATTAGGTATCGCCGATGGTGATAACTTTTTACCAAATACAGCCTGGAATATGGATGTTACTGCTTCAACAAGTATGCGTCCTTTAAAATGGGAAACATTTGATATTGATGCTGATGGAAAAGAGGAACTTATTTTCGCAGAAAGACGAGACTATTTTAATTTTGCAATCATTTCTGTAGATGATGTTCCTGATGCTGGTACTGGTTCTGAAGTTTGGACTATGGAATTTAATAAAGACACTGAACTTTATGATCAGTTTTTACGCAGTAATGTTATTGAAAGTCCTGATGGCGGATTTGGTAATATAGTTACTGGCGTGGATTTAGATTCTGATGGTTTAATGGATCTATATGCTGTTAATAATAATTGGGGTGATGGTCCTAATGGAGAACTAATTCCAAAAATGTATAAATATGAATTAGTCTCTGGTGCATGGATATTAAAATGGACAACAATAGTTCCTGGAATATCTGATCAAAACACATGGCCTGTTTTACTTTCTGGCGATATGGATAATGATGGACTTGGTGAAGTTATTTTCTGTCCAGCAAATAATCTGGCTACTGGTAATGAAGATCCTTCAAGAATTGTTGTATATGAAACTGCAGATGACAGTTCTGATGTATTAGGTATTGATAATGGTGATGGAACTTTTGCACCTAATGCAAGATGGAATATGGGTGTACCTTTTGATACAGAAATGAGACCTTTTTCTGGTGCTTTGGCAGATGTTGACAATGACGGAACTGTTGAATTTGTTTTTGGAGAAAGAAGAGCACATTATGGTTGGGGTGTTGCATCTGTTGATGACGTTCCTAATACTGGAGATGGTTCAGAAACATGGACTATGGAAGCCGCCGGTGCAAATATTTTAGGTGGCATGAACTTAAACATCACTTTTGAAGATGATTCAGATATTGCTAATTGGAGTCATTGGGATGAAACAAATTCATGGACTACAGAAACTCATAGCCCCGATGGTGGAGTTGATAGTTCTGGTGCATTAGAGCTTGGCGACGCTGGATATGCAATGTTAGCTAAACGCCCACTCGAAGGAGCTATTGGCGCAACATACACACTTTCTATGCATGTTAGAACAGAGAATTGGGATGATTCAGCAACATATCCTATTTATGTTACAGTTCAAAGTCTTGATGCTACTCCCGATACAGTTTACATTAATGGTTTATCTGATTCAGTTATCACTTTTGCAGGAACGGTTGCTGCAGATGCTGGATTTATTAAGATTCATGGGGAGAACACATTATTAGCTAATACAGTGTGGGTAGATAACGTAGTCTATACTCTTGATGATGGTTCTACACCTCCATCAAGTAATACATACCATAACGTAGCGGTTGATAGTACTAACATATTCATGTTTAGAGATGATGGAACTATTCTTAACATTGATGGAGCAAATTCATATGCTATCACTAAAACTCAAGTTAATCCTGTTGCTTGGAACTTCCGTTCTAACAATAACGGTTATGATGTTGATGGTGATGGTTTATTAGAATTTGTAGTTGCTGATTACTCTTCTGGTGGTTCACATTCTGCTTGGTTATTTACACAGGATACTGATTCTCTAAAAGGTGGTGCAATTGCTGATTTCACTGCAAATACAGCAAATAGACCTACTGGTATAACTATTGGCGACATTGATGGAGATAATCTAGCTGATATACTTGTAGGTTTTAGACAATCCGATGAGGTACAAAGAGCTGAGTATAATGGCTCTGGAGACATCTTAGACCCAGCTAATTATACTTTATCTATATTAGACAAAGGTGTAGTTGGTGATGCTTTAGGACAAATTGATATTATTGTAACAGCAAATGTAGATGGCAATGCTGGTGATGAAGTATTTTATTCTGGACCACCAAGAAGTATTGTTTCAAATACACTTCCATTAACCGTTGGTAATTTCGTTGATACATTAACAGCTGACGCAGGTAGAAGATGGGATATGGTTGTTGCTAATGATAGAGCACATTTCTTTGATGGTAGCGGTAATCTTCAATCAGTTTACGATGATGGAAATGGATACAAATTAACAAAAACTCAACCAGGTCTTGTTAATGGTGCCTTCCTTTCTGCTTCTGCAACAGATGTAGATGGAGATGGTACTGAAGAAATCATAGTTGGTAACTGGTACGATGCTAAAGTTAATTTGCTTAGCTGGGTTAACGGCGCATGGGTTGCATCTGAAGTTGCTGATTTCACAGATGTAGGTGGAACAAGACTAAATGGTGGTGCTGTTGGTGATATTGATGGAGATGGTAATGTCGATTTTGTTACCGGTTCCAGAGGTAGTATTCCTAATGGACAAATCTACCGTGTAGAATATGCTGGTGGCGATATAATGGATGCAGCTAGTTGGAATAGTGATGTTATTGATTTTGGTTTGGATGATAAATTCAGCCAATACGAAGTAATTAATATTGCTAATCTTGATGCTGACGCAGATCTAGAAGTACTTTATACTTCTGATTATGCTAGAGGTCCTAATACTGGCGCTGATGCTCCATTCCCAATTGTAATACTAGACCTTCAAGCTGTACCTTCTGAACCAATTGCAGATGCTAGAGTTGATGCTGATGGTGATGGTGTGCCAGATAGATTTGGTGAAACTGTTACTGTTTCTGGTGTGATTACATCACCTACTATTAATTCATTGTATTCGCTTAGTATTAATATTCAGGATGAAACTGCTGGAATAAATGTTTATTCAAGCGAAGATTCGATTATGACAACTGTTGGTGATTTAGTACAAATTACTGGTGAAATTGGTCAATATAATGGATTAACACAACTAGTTGTTGCTGATAGAAATGATATCGTAAGACTAGGAACCGGAACTATTCCTACCCCGATTAATCTTTATGTTGCAGAGTGGTTGGAAGATGGTGAGAAATATGAAAGTATGCTCATTAAAATTAGCGCTGTAATGGATACTGGCGAAGGTGATGCATGGCCAGATTCAGGAAGTGATGCAAATCTGAACATGTCAGATGGCTATATGGACTTTACAATGCGAGTTGATAAAGATCTTGATATGGATGGTCAACTAGAACCTGTCTACCCAGCAGATATAACTGGTGTAACTGGTCAATATAGTACTGCTACTCCTCCTTTAGATGGATATCAACTATTCCCACGTTACTATACTGATATTGCACAAGATGTAGCAGCTGCTCCTTCTCCATATTTCTTCTTCACAGATGAAACTGCTGCATTAGATAGTTCAGTATTAGAAATCACAGATGCTGCAGCTGATTATCCATTTATTTGGCATCCATCTGTTGATTTAAATGATGATGCACTTATCTATCAATTTGTTGTTATAAATCCAGCAGATGATGCAATACTTGTTGAAGAAGTCTCTGACAATGGTGGTGCTGATACAACTTTCACACCTACTGGACAAGATATTATGGATCTAGTTATTGCTGGTGGCGGTGAAACACTTGATGTTTTAGTTGCACTTAGAACAACAGATCTGACAAGTGGAGTTATTGCAAGTGTTGATACAATCTTTGTTACTTTAAAAGATATGGTAACTGATGTGAATGATATGAATATGATTCCAAAAGTATTCTCTCTCTCTCAAAATTACCCTAACCCATTTAATCCAGCAACAACAATTCAATTTGGGTTACCAACACAAGCAAAAGTTAACTTAATTATTTATGACATTTTGGGACGTGAAGTTGCAAGATTAGTAGATAATCAAATTATGGCTGCTGGAATCCATCAACATACTTTTGATGCTAGTAGATTAGCTAGTGGTACTTATATATACAGATTACAAGCTGATCAGAAAGTAGCTGTTAAGAAAATGATATTGTTAAAATAATATAACTATCGTTTTCATTTTTTAAGCCCGGCTTAGTCCGGGCTTTTTTTTTGATCTTTCCCATTTCAACTTTTACCAAACTATACTATTCTCTCTTCATATATAAATAAACTTCTTTAAATTTTAATTTTTGCAACTATTATTATTTTACCTATCATTTGCATTATTTACTATAAAATAGTTATCTTTATTTAGTTTTTTTCATACAAATAATAAAGTTATTGTTTTATGAACAAAAGAGAAGAAATAAAGCATAAACTCAATTCACTAGGAATCAGTATAAACTGGTTATCCAATAAACTCGAAATAAAACCACAACAACTACTATTCTTTCTTGAAACTGATGAACATTTTGATGATGATTTCTATAATGCAATAAATGATGCTATTGAATCGTATCAATTTGAATTATCATTTAATGTTGATGCCAATCCAAATGACCCTAACTTATTTGATGAAGATAAATTAAAAAGTGGAATTGGCGAACGAATCAGAATTTTTGCTAAAAGAAAGTACAATACTTTAAAGGCTTTGGCAGATGCTCTAAATATTTCACCTCAGCAGCTTCAACAATATATTACAAATAACCGTGAACCAGGCTCCAAAATTCTAATTAAATTTATGAAAACTGGATGTGATATTAATTGGTTACTTGGTGGTTCAGAATCAATTGAATCATACAGAATATTTAAATTGGAATCTGAAGTAAGAGAATTAAATAGCAAATTACAAAAAATAACCCACATAATCTCATCCCCACAGAAACACTAGAAATGATGCTCTATTATTAAAAAAGATAGAAGTCTGTTAATCAAATTACCCTTCTAAATAATAATTATCACAATACTTTCACCTTAACAATTTCATGACTATATTAGCACTCTTAAATTCTGAGTGCTAAATATTTATTATGATTATGAATCCATTTCTAATATTTTACATCTCATCTACTTAGATATTGAAATTTTTTACAACTAAATAATATAATTATGGAGGACGAATGTCTGGAAAAGTAATTGAGTTTGGCAATGATGCTAGAAGCTCACTAAAAAATGGTGTTGACAAATTAGCAAATGCAGTAAAAGTAACATTAGGACCTAAAGGACGTAATGTTGTTTTGGACAAAAAGTTTGGCGCACCAACTGTTACAAAAGATGGTGTATCTGTTGCAAAAGAAATTGAGCTTAAAGATGAAGTTGAAAACATGGGTGCACAAATGGTTCGTGAAGTTGCATCAAAAACTAGTGATGTTGCTGGTGATGGAACAACAACTGCAACTGTTTTAGCTCAAGCTATTTATCGTGAAGGCTTAAAAAATGTTACTGCTGGTGCAAATCCAATGGATTTAAAAAGAGGTATCGATTTAGCTATAAAAAGTGTTGTTAAACACCTAAAATCAACTTCTAGAGAAGTTGAAGGGAGAGAAGAAATAGCACAAGTTGGATCAATTTCAGCAAATAATGATTCAACAATTGGAGAATTAATTGCAGATGCGATGGATAAAGTTGGTAAAGATGGTGTTATTACTGTTGAAGAAGCAAAAAGTACTGAAACAGAATTAGAAATTGTTGAAGGTATGCAGTTTGATCGTGGATATCTTTCACCATATTTCGTTACTGATTCTCAAACAATGGAAGCTGTTCTTGAAGATCCATTCATTTTAATTCATGATAAAAAGATCTCTGCAATGAAAGATTTATTACCTGTACTTGAAAAAGTTGCACAATCAGGTCGTGGATTAATAATTATTTCTGAAGATCTTGAAGGTGAAGCTCTTGCAACTTTAGTTGTAAATAGATTACGTGGAACTCTTAAAATTGCGGCGGTTAAAGCTCCTGGTTTTGGCGATAGAAGAAAAGCAATGTTAGAAGATATTGCAATTCTAACAAACGGAACAGTAATTTCTGAAGAACGTGGATACAAATTAGAAAACGCAACTGAAGAATTTTTAGGAACTGCTAAAAAA
>Ga0164315_10004405_pt1 | contig 10916 bp, 11 predicted proteins | sample GuaBasSedimGuay6_FD_113737 | JGI IMG/M metagenome (GOLD analysis project Ga0164315, IMG submission 113737) | Subseafloor sediment microbial communities from Guaymas Basin, Gulf of California, Mexico - Guay6, Core 4569-2, 0-3 cm | ecosystem: Environmental > Aquatic > Marine > Hydrothermal vents...
AGTATCACTCAACAGGTTCAAGCCGTGATGCTATCGCTGGTTTTGGCGATAGTATCACTCAACTGGTTCAAGCCGTGATGCTATCGCTGGTTTTGGCGATAGTATCACTCAACTGGTTCAAGCCGTGATGCTATCGCTGGTTTTGGCGATAGTCTCACTCAACAGGTTCAAGCCGTGATGCTATCGCTGGTTTTGGCGATAGTATCACTCAACTGGTTCAAGCCGTGATGCTATCGCTGGTTTTGGCGATAGTCTCACTCAACTTTGTAAAAGGATAACACGGTGAGAAATCCGATTTCTTCAAGAAATCGGATTTCTTTGTTGCTACATTTTATCGGGTTGCCGCTTGTTGAAACGTTTGAAATAACACTATTTTATGAAATCAGGGAGTGATGCCTTCCAAGGTTCTTGCTTGTGATTAGCCAATTTGCCAAAAATTTTCGGATTCATACCAAGTTCTTTTGCCATCTGGATATCTACAGCCGAAAGACGAAATCGCTTTTTGGCATCAATCCAAACTTCTGATTTTTTGGAAGTTTGTGAAGTTTTATTTTGTTTAGCCATTTGTCGGTAACCTTTGTATAGTTGCCCAGGTTTTGTGCCAAACCTTCAAGGCTTGCCAAACGCTTTACGGTTTTTTCTGAACGTTTCCACCGCGCCAGCGTCAATGCCATTAAGTTAAGCTTTTTTGTGAGGGCAACCATAAAGGATTGCCCCTACTCTGGACGGTTCTGTAGGGGCAATCCCCCGCGCAAGCCCTTAACTTAATGGCAGTGCCGCGCCTGCGTGGGAACCAAAAGTAATTTACCGGATAGTCGTATTAGCTATCGACTTTTCAAAACCAATCAACATAAAGTGGATATAATCCATGTCACCTTGTATTTTACCACACTCAGCAAAAGTCTTAGCCAACTGGATACGATGATAAACCCGCTCAAGTAAATCGTATTGCGTGACAACATTCTTAAGCCATTCCAAGTACTTATCTCGTTTCGGCCAATTGGTTGGAAAAATATCCTCTTTTGATAATGTGGTTTCAAAAAACAGCGTCAGAGGCAGTACGCCACTATTCACTTCGTCAAACGCCTCAGTACGCCACGATTTAACAAGTGCCAAACGAATTACATCATCATATTTAGGCGTGTTTGTATTCTTGTCAACCTTCTTTAACTCTTGGAGAAGCGCAGAATTAAATCGCACCTCACGTCGAATGCGATCCTGAACCGCAATCAGCAAATTGTTATGCTCATTGGATTTACGGAAAGCATCAATTCCGCCCTTAACAAACGTTTTGGTAGGCTCAAGTAACATATCCAACATTGGCGTTTTCCTCTTAAGCAATTAACCTCAAATGAAAATAACACTCATTCTAGGTTTAAAATTCCTAATTCCCAATTTTTTGGTCGTCTTGTCAGGAGTGCAAGGCGCACCTTGCACGAGAGAAACTCAACGGCCAACAGTATAATAGTAATTGTGTGTGGTGACAAGAGGGCAACCAGTGACGCACCATTCTGGTGCACCTTATGCCTGATTTGACATTTCCAAAATATTTTGGAAAAATAAAGCCCCTGCGAAAAATCCAATATAAGCGCACGCTAATAATTGTTAACCTTTTGAATTAAAACTGTTTTAATACTTTATAGTTCGCTTATATATCCGCAGGTAATGGCTTTTTTCTTGATTTGACGGATACTATCCCTAAGAAGGGATAGCATCCGAATATTACAAAAAAACCTTCAAAGTTTGGCAAACCTTTGAAGGTTTGGAGCAAAAACTTTTCTGGGCAACTCTAACCAATGGAAAAATAAATATGCCAACTGTGTACAATTTTGAAGCCAAGTCCATCCAACACTATATCCTTGAGAGTGGTAAATTAAAGGATATGATTGGCGCGAGTGAGAAAATTGAATATTTGTGTTGTGATAAAGGGTTATTGGATCAAGCTAAAGTCCAATTTGCTCGCAAAGCCGGCGGTGCCTTTGCCGCCATTTTTTCAAAACACCAAGAGGCCGAACGCTTTCAAGCAGCGTGGACATTTTGTGTACAAAAAGTCTGCCCGGGTTTGGAATTTGTGCAAGGCATTGGAACGGGTGAAGACTTAAAAGTGGCCATTGAAAAAGCGGCAAACGCATTTAAAACTGATGACCATAATCGTCTGTTATTTCTCTTGCCTTTAGCAGGGCCTTTGGTCGCCCGCAATCCACGCACAGGACAACCCGCCGTTTTCCTTGACCGAGTTCAAGGACGTGAAGAACGCTTGGATGCAATAACTAAAACTAAGCGTCATCCTAAATTTCGTAGCGGCCGGGCATTATTAATTGACAAATTTGGCCTTAAGAATGAGGGTGAATTGGTCTACTATTGGCCCACCAATTTAGAGTTTCAAGAACAATCGGATGAAGAAATCACCTTTCCGTTTTTAAAAGATAATCAGTACCTTGGCATCATTCATGCCGATGGTAATGATTTGGGGCAATTGTCAAAAACCGTACAGGATAAATTGCTAAAAAACCCGGACAGCTATGCTAGAATAATGAAGGATTTTTCTGAAGCGATTCAAGACACAACGGTTAAATCGGCACGACAGGCCACAATACATTTAACCGGAGAAGTGGAGAAATTTTCTCGCATTATACCTGCTCGCCCTTTGGTATTGGGTGGCGACGATTTAACTTTTATCGTGCGTGGTGACTTAGCCCTAAATTTTACACAAGTTTTTTTGGAGAAATTTGAAGAGTGTAGTCAACAGGCCTTAACTCAACTTAAGGACACTCATAATGAGTTAAAAACGATTTTGCCTCAACAACTTACCGCGTGTGCAGGCATCGCGTATATCAAAGCCAGCCAACCGTTTTATCAGGGGTATGATTTAGCCGAGTCTTTGTGCAAACACGCTAAAACTTTCTCTCATGAACATTTGGACAAAAATAAATTGATGCCTTCCAGTATTGCATTTCATCGGATTACAACTAGCATCATTGGTGATTACAAAACCATCCTTGAGCGTGAATTAACAATAGGCAGTGGCAATGAAAGAATTCAAATCACCATGCAACCCTATTTAGTGGGCGACGTTAAGGCGACTGTAAACAACCATGAGTGTGTTTATTTGACCTATTTACAGACATTGTTTGATTTCTTAAACGAAGAGGAAGTCAGTCATGGCACAGCGCGTGAATTTTTGAGCTTGTTAGAAATTGATCGTAACCAAGCAGAACAGGCGATGCAGCGTTGGTATGACAACATGGACAAAAGAGGCGAAATGGATTTACTAAACCGTTTTGAGCAAGTATTGGAAAAGTTAATCCAAAAGCCTGATGCAAATATGGACCAAAAACAAAAATTTCTGAAAAACCAAAACGTACCCCCATCGGTGATGCGCTTGCTTTAATTCATGTCAGCAAAGGGAGTGATTATGTATCAAGTTAAATTTAACATCCGCAGCTATTGGCGAGCCGGTACCGGGCGCGGTGGTGGCACGTTATTAGATGAAGAAGTACACAAAGATGTGTATGGTTTGCCGTGCTTGCCGGGGCGCACTGTCAAAGGTTTATTGCGACGTGCAGTGTATCGGGCTGAAAAGTGGGGATTGCTCAACAAAAATGGGGGGGACGCAGAAACTGCTTATTTGACACAATGCTGGTTTGGCAGTGCTGAAAACCGTTTAGAAAATGAAGCCGGTGCGTTCAGTGTTTCTGATGCGGTATTAGATAAAGAATTAAGAGATTATTTAATCTCGTTATTAACTTCGAGGGCGGAAAAGCCTATAGGTGAAAGTCTGCGTCAAGGTTTTTTCCATCAGATTTATGCCACTGCCATTGAGCATAAAACTGGCAGTGCGAAAGACAAATCCTTGCGAGGTATGGAAGTCACGATTCCATTGACTTTAACTGCACAGTTGTCTGTACACCCGGATAAAATAACCCCTAAATGGTTTGCCGAATTAGCAAAATGCTTGCCTTTAATTAGAGCGGTGGGCACTTCATGCAGCCGCGGTTTAGGACGAGTGACAGTAACGTTAGAGTAAATCAATGACAATTCAACAATTTAAAGTTACTTTGCAAGCAGAGGTTGTTGTCAGTGAACGGGCAGCAACTGAAGGTGGACATAGCAGCTTGGATTATTTGCCGGGTGCCACTTTTTTAGGTACTGTTGCAAACCATTTGTACGACACCTTACAAAAGGACAATCATGAGGACGCTTACACAGTATTTCACAGTGGCAAAGTGCGTTTTGGCAATGCCTTGCCACTCAGTGAAGATGAGCAGCTAAGCTACCCAATGCCATTATGTTGGTATACCGACAAACGTGAGGAAAAGTTGTTACGTAATTTCCAGCATAGTGAATATAGGGAAATTATGAAAGTGATTCCGAAACAAATGCGGGGAAGCTATGTGAGTCTTGGTGCTATTGATGAAAACAATCTATATACTAAAATCTCGCCAAGATTTCACATGAAAACCGCCATCAATCCAGAAGCGGGCACAGCACAATATAACCAATTATTTGGTTACAGCAGTTTGCCAATGGGACAAGTCTTGGTTTTTAGTTTAGAAGCCGATGAAGATGTCAAACCAGAATTGTTGAAAGATATTGTTAAATGTTTTTTAACAAAAGATTTTAAATTAGGCCGTTCGCGTTCCGCAGAATATGGGGCTGTCAACATTCAACAGTTTGACAAAGCAGATGAACGGGCTTTACCAGAAGCCGCTTCTTCAGAAGTCACATTATGGTTATTAGCAGATGCGGCATTACAAGATCAATGGGGACAACCCCTGTTACAGCCCACGGCTAAAAGTGTTGGGTTACCCGCCCATTTTGAATTGGATAGGGAAAAAACGTTTGTCCGCAGTCGCCGTTACGCGCCATTCAATGCGACGCGTCGTCGTAGAGAATTAGAACGGGCAGTGTGCTACATTTTCGTAGTCAAACGGAGGTTGATGCCAAAATTTTACAGCATATCCAAGAACGAGGCATTGGCTTGTATCGGCAAACCGGATTAGGGCGCGTGTGGGTAAATCCAAAGCTGCTTGCCAGCGAAACCCTTACATTTGGAAAAGGAAAAGAATTTGAAAAACTAGAACGGCCCCGGCCCCCCAAGGGAAATACAAACTCCCAAACAGAACCCGATCATCCGGTTTTACGTTACTTAAACAAACGTAAAGTACAGGCATCTGATACTGGTACAATAGAAAAGACGGCTAACGAATGGAAAAAAGGACTTGAATCATTATACAATTCCGCCAGTTCTCTGTCTTATATACCGGCTGGCACTTGCCCCGGGCCTACCGCAACACAATGGGGACAAGTGATGGAAGTTGCTAAAAATACAACGTCTGTACAAACGTTAATCGACAAACTATTCGCAGGTGAACATGCAGTTTGCAAAGAACATGATCTGCAATGGTCCAAACTGGTTATAACTGGACAAAGCAACATAGATAATTTCAGCAAGTGGTTGAAAAATAAAATTCACGAATGGTTGAACAACAAAACCAACACTGAAAAAGACAAAGAATTATTACCACAAATTGTGGCACGATTCGCACGATTAGCAATGGATGTTGCCCGTGAAAAAACTCAGGGGAAATAAATGACAGAGATAACAGCAATCGACAATCATGAAGAATCCCAAAACATGGGTTCATTAAACCATAGCATTATTCAAGCCCAAATCACCGGGCGATTAATCAATGATGAACGGTTCACCGTCATGGTTGAACCCAGTCTCGATGTCAGCCAAACTGATATGAGCCAATTTGGTTTAAAAGTGAAAGAAGAACTTAAACCAGATGTCTGTTTGTATCCACAGAGTGTTTGGCTCCAAAGACGTGATGTGTTAAAAATGTTAGAGATGCCTTTGCTCGCTATTGAAGTTTTCAGACGGTGATTTTGAAGGAGTCCAAACTTTAGTTTGGGTGGACCAAACTAAAGTTTGGCCTCCAATTTATCTGACAAACTATATAAGGAAAAATCAATATGACCCCTAATCACCCCTTTTTTTTATATTGCCAGTTTGGTTTTAGAGACAAGTACACCATTATCTATTGCTACCGGGCGCACTGATGGTATTGCCGATAATTTGATTGTGCGCGATGCCAATGGGTTACCGGCAATACCCGGTTCTAGCTTGGCGGGGGTATTGAGGCATACCTATCAGTCTCTTCACGATCCGGATGAGACAGATGACAATGCGAAGAACACTCAAGAATTATTTGGCCGTGACAAAAAAACCGCGAATAAAAAAGATGAAAAGAAAACCGGGGAGCCAGAAGGAACCAACAATCAAGAAACCGGCCATCCTTCTTTTGTACAAGTTTCTTGGGGATGCTTACATGATAGTCATGACAAGCCAATAGAGGATTTGTTGGACACAGATGATAAGCGTTGGGCCAATGAAATCGTGACAGACGCACTACAAACAACGCCGATTAGACGTGATCATGTCAAACTCAATCATCGTGGGGTCAGTGATGCTCAAAAACCAGGCAAATTTGACCGGGTGAGTCTCACCACTGGACAGCGTTTTAGTGTTGAATTATCGCTATGGAGTGATAAGCCCAACGATCCCCGTTGGGGTAAACTGCTTCATTTATTAGAGCGTCCTGAGTTTCGATTGGGTGGTGGCACACGGCGCGGTTTAGGCAAATTGAAAGTCGTGCGTTACTATACAGGTCAATTTAATCTAAAGGAACAACTAACTCAGGATTTAGCCAATACTACAGATAGAAACGCTATCGCCGCAAATCACCCTCAATTTAACGCCTTTAGAAGGTTATCGTTTTGGTGGAGGACTGACACCGCTGGCTAAGGACAGCCAAGCTCAGTTACTGATAATCACTGAACCCTGCGTTAAATGGCAATGTCGTGTTAAGCCTGGGAAAAGAGAATGGAAAGGTCAGCTCACCCCAAAAAAACGAGTGGTTATCCCAGCCAGCAGTGTGAAAGGTGCGTTGAGTCATCGTGTTGCTTATCACTACAATCGTTTAACTCAGGTATTTGCCGAAGAAACACTTAATAATTATCAGGAAGTGAAACAATATGTTGGTGAAAATAACCCAGCCATTAGAGCATTATTTGGCTATGTCCAAGAGAAACAAGCTAAAAATGATAAAAATGTCGCTCAAATGGGCTGTTTAATATTTGATGACATTTATCTTAAGGGTACCATTGAAGACTTGCAAAAAGACGATAAAGCGGGTGTTACTGAATATACTCATAATGGTGTTGATCGTTTTACCGGAGGCGTTCGTGAAGGTGTGTTGTTTTCTGAAGAAGTCATTGTCGATAAACAATCATTTCAACTCAATATAACGGTGATATTGCCCTCGACTCAGAATAAAATTTGGCAGGGTTTAACAGAACCAGAAAAAACGCATGTCTGGGATGCTCTCAAATGGGCTTTGACTGATTTAGCGGAAGGCCGACTGGCTTTGGGTGCTGGGGGGGGACGCGGACATGGCTATTTTGAAGACAAAGACTGGCAAGCGGGTAAAAACTGTCAACTGCCGCCTCAGCCTTTTCCGAAGGAGGCTATTGAAAAAAGGGATAATGTGAATACTCAATCCTCAACTGAACCAAAGCCGGTGATAACTGATAGTTCGCCAGAACAAAAAAAGCCAAAGCTACCCAAATCGAAATAGGTTCCACCACCCAATAAAAACCGAAAAATGGGCAAAAAAAAGCAGTAAGCCCACCGAGAAGGTGGGCAACAAAAAGACGTTGCCCACCCTACATCTGGAGTCCAAAGGGTAAGCTTTGGGCTCCAAGAAACACTCGCCTTACCGCCTATCAATCCGCAAGTACAACGAATTGGCGAAAAAAACGAATGGAGAATACTGGAATCAACATAAATACTTGAATTTATTGTATAACTGAATTAGCTTATTTTGGAAATAAGTGGTACTCAACTAAACGGATAGGCGGTAATAAACAGTTCCTATTCATATTGACATGGTAGCCCATTTGTCACAAAAGGATTTATGGTCATGCAACCTGATGAATTATTAAATGTATTAAAAAAACTGTCCGAATCAAAACCGATTAAGGGGCATGAAAATGATGATTTACTGAAAAATTTGCATAGCGAATTCCAACTGTGCAATCTGACCATCAAACCGAAAACCTATTCTACCGAAGAACAAGTACAAGTGCGACAGCAAGTAGAAAAGTTTGCGCCCGAACCAGGTTGGTTGTGTTTTCAAAGTGAAGTACAATATTTTCCTAAACCAGAAGACAACACAGAAAAGGCAGAAAATAAAGTGCCTCCGGTGAAAAAAGATCGTTTTTGGACGCGATTATTGCGTAAGGTTTCTGGCACACCATTTAAAATGCCATCTTCGAGCATTTTGTTGTATGGTGAAGTTATCAATGCACAGGGACACACTTTGCATATTCGTGAAAATGGACAAGGCGGTTGGATACTGACTTATTTTATAGAAGGTAAAAAAGGCAATCATTATTTGGTAGAAGACCAAGTCTTGTTAGGTGAGAAAGAAGTGGCCCCAAAAGAGTTACGTTATCGGGTTTATTGGCAATACGACGACCAGCATGGTTGTTATCGTCAAATTGTTGCGCGTTTTAATGGATTTGATTTAACTAACTGATGTTACGCACTCAACTTCCACAAGCCAACCAGCCTAGGGCTAAAGCCCAAGGCTTGGAAATTCAGTGCGTAACATCAGTTAACTAAGGAGAAAAAGATTTGACAGAGTTGACAGACATTACCGCGCCCTATAATTTTGTTCCACTTTCAGGCTGGGTATTCCAGCCTTATTGGGCCCATCAAGTTTCCCACGATGTGCCCTTTAAAGAAGGACGCAGTGGTAGTTTGGACATTAAAATAACGGCGAAAACACCTATTTTAGTGGGTGGGAAACAAACCAAAGCCACAAAAAAATCGCCGGGCGAGGTCCATTTTTTTGAATTGCCCAACAAGCAACATGCTATTCCGGGTACCAGTTTAAAGGGTATGATTCGCAATGTGTTAGAAATTGCCAGTTTTGGCAAAATGCAGTTTGTGGATGATAGACGTTTGAGTATTCGGGATATATCTACATCCAAAACCGGGTTTATGGGCGATAATTATGAAATCAGTGGGCAAAAAGCCGGCTTTTTGCAGCTGTGTGATGATCACAAAACGGTGGAGTTGATTCCCTGTAAAGCGGCTCATGTTAAACACGAAGAGTTGATAACGTTTTTAAATAAAAAGCCGCAAGAAATTCTTGAAGTACAATTGCGTCATATCAAAACTCAAGATAACAAGGAACGAGACAAAAGAGAACAAGCGTTAAAAGAGGCGCAAGGCAAATACGTTTTTCAAAGAGGCATGTCAGTTTATGAAAAATATGCCATTTGGCAGGCACTTGTTTCCCAAAACTCCTCTGATAATTTACCAACGCTGAGTTTTGATAGTGTAGAACCGGGTTATCAATTGGGCACAATTAAGGGCTTAAAAAAAGGTGAGAAAGGTACATTGGTTTTTACTACCCAAATTAGTGATAAAGGGCAAAACAAAAGAGCTAAATACCGCGATTTTGTCTTTTATGATCGTAAGAACGAGAGCCCTTTAGAAGTTTCACCTCGTATATTCAAAGACTTTATTTATATTCATGGTGATGAAGACAAAAAATCGGCAGGTTCTTGGCGACATTTTTGGCGAGATAGATTTTTTTACAGTCAGTCTCACGAAATCCCAGTGTTTTATCATCTTGATGATGATGGACAAGTGAGATCAATTGGCTTAGCCTATCTGTATCGGCTGGCTTATCACTGTAGTATTGGGCAAACCATTCAACACACGAATCAAGATCATTGTAGTCCTGATGCTGAAGGCTATGATTTAGCTGAGTTACTTTTTGGTAAAGTTCATCCCAATGAGAAAAAACCTCATGAAAATTTAAAAAGCCGTGTGAGTTTTGGAACGGCACTCTCAGACAATACTGCTGAAGAAATAGGCAATCTCAACGCAACGATTTTAAATGGGCCTAAACCGACTTATTTTCCTAACTACATTCGTCAAGATGATAAAATGGACGAAAAATCATCGTTGTGTAAAATACGTGAAAAGGGACAATATCGTACCTACATGCAGGATGACAGTGAAATTCGAGGTTGGAAACGTTATCCGGTGAAAAGATGGCAAGAATTACCAGCACTTGAAGAAGAACAGAAAAATAACAAACAAGTGCAAGTCAAGTTGTTTCCGCTAAAAGCAGAGACCACATTCAAAAGTACGATCCGTTTCCATAACTGGCTCCCAGAAGAATTGGGCGCATTAATTTGGACACTGACTTGGGGAGGATATGAAGCACTCTGCCATAGTTTAGGCATGGGTAAACCCTTTGGTTTTGGCCAAGTCAGTATCCAAATTGTTGACAACGATATTCGTTCTAATCAAGCACCTGAACAAAAAATCGCTTTTGATGAAACCGCGTATATAAAATTGTTTAAAACGTTGATGACAGATGAGTATACCAAAGCTCAAGCACGAAATAGCCTAGCTATAAGGTGGGAAGATTCTGCCCAGATGAAACAACTCAACGCAATGGCGGAACCTAACCATCCTCAAGCAACGGCTGAAAACCTCAAGTACATGAGTTTTGAGAAAGGGGAGTTTGTTGATGCTAAAAAGGATGGAAAAGTACTGCCTGAATATGGCGGTTTTAAGCGATATTATGATGCTCAGTTGTTTTTACGACCCCCTAGAAAATCAAGCCATAAGTACTGAAGCATAAGTTTTATAACATTATAAATGAATAATAATGTAGGGTGGGTAACGTCTTTTTGTTGCCCACCATTTAAGCTTAAGGGGCCGGCAAGAAAAAACCCTTACCGGCCCCCTACAAAATACCTGAAAATTGGTGCTTCAGTACTTAAGCAAAAATGAACAGTGACCTCAATTTTAGGTCAGTTAT
>Ga0164315_10004406_pt1 | contig 10916 bp, 12 predicted proteins | sample GuaBasSedimGuay6_FD_113737 | JGI IMG/M metagenome (GOLD analysis project Ga0164315, IMG submission 113737) | Subseafloor sediment microbial communities from Guaymas Basin, Gulf of California, Mexico - Guay6, Core 4569-2, 0-3 cm | ecosystem: Environmental > Aquatic > Marine > Hydrothermal vents...
AAAGGATTCTCTTTTTCTTTCGGAGTAGCGGTGTCCGTTATATCTTTCGGAGTTACCGGAGCTTTCTTATTTACCTTCGGTGACCTCTTAGCCATGATTTTCTGGATATTCTCATCACCAAGTACACCCATAATCTCTTCTACCGGCAAAGATCCCAATAGTTTAGACATATCAGTTCTAACAGAATCATGCACCATAGGAATTAAGTCCTTGAAACTTAAGTCTATGCCGAGCTTAATAGCAGTATGCATATACTGAGCTAATCTCTGAATGATTTCCGGGTTTTTAGGCAACTGAGAATCGTCGATAGCACTCATCAAATCCTGCTCGTATTCAGCGGCATATTGATCTCGCATTCTTTCTTGTTTTTCGAGGGTAGCTTGCTTTTCGGCGGCATCTTTCTTTTCTTCGTGATCTTTAAGCTTCTGCTTTAAGTCGCTAATTTCACGCTCTTCGTCGCTCATTTCGAGCTTCTTGGCCTCGGCTTGAAGTCTTTCAACTGACATCTCTTTAGTATCAATACCCATACTTTCAAGTACTTTGATAGGATCACTCTTTAAAGCTTCAACAAATCCTTTGATTTCTGCTTCAGTTTGAACTCCAACCTTCTTTAGCTCGGCTGTTTCTTGCATCCTATTCTGACTAACTCGGGCTAATTGTGCTTGCTTAGTGAAATACTCAGCTTGTTCTGGTGTGATATCGAATGGGAGATCTTCTATAATGTCTTGTCCGTCAACTTTAAGCTTTAGTTGGCGAATCTGCTCTACAAGCTCTTCCTGTAGCTCTTCTGTTGTTTCTTCACCTGTTGTTTCAACTTCACCTTCTAAACCGATCTCAGTCGATTCTGTGGCTTCTGATGATACTTCTGTGGTTTCTACTGGAACTTCTGCTGTGATATCAGCCGCGATTGCGTCACTCATTGTATTCTCCTTGTTGTCATCCTTGCGGGTAGACTCAAGTTATGCCGCCCGATATTGGGTAGGCACTGTTATAAATGTATATTCTATTGACCTCTAACTTTAGCCATACCTTCAGCTCCAGTTAATGCTACATTTTCAAATCCTTCAGGCATCCTAACGTTCTGTGGTACTCCACCTGTTTGTTGCATAGCTTGTTCTTCCGGAGGAAGATTAGCGGGGGCTTCCATGTTTTCTGGTGGAGCAGCGTCAGCGGGGCTATTTCCGGCTGGTGGTGGACCTCCTTGTGGTCCGCCTTCTGGTGGTGCCATTGGTGGTGGAACTGGTGCTGGCATTTGTTGAGTTGCAGCTAACATAACTGGATCTGCTGTCTCCCACATTTGCTTGTGTTCCATAACGTGATCTAAAACTACCGCAATCATTTGCTCAGCGTCTTGTTGACGAAAAATAGGATCATCTAGCAACGCTAGGTGAGCTTCCATATGTTTTTGGTGATGATCTGATATTAACGCTCTTTGAGCTACACCCATTAGTAAACCTTCGTTTTCGCCGCGAATTAGATTGAATTTCTTCATCACATTCTCAGTTCCTACCTCGATTTTGCCGGTGTTAATAATATTGATATATTGTTGTGGGTCTTGTAGTAATTGATACTGTAAAAGATTATCTGCCATCTGAGTTCGGCCTGCGATTGTTTTTGTAAGAGGATTAGCTGAGTCAACTTGAACTCTGTTGATGTTGCCGATATCTTCACCTTTAAATTCTTTTACGTATGATTTGCCGGACTCTCCGACTATGTTCGCTATTCTCGGACTATTAGCAAATTCTTGAAGTAATTCTAGTAATCCAAGTCCTACGTTTTCGATAAGATAAGTGTAAGAAGCTTGTAATCCTGACATAAACTGAATAGCGTTTGACTGAATCATTCCGATTGCAGCTCCCGATCTGAGACTAGCTTCTGGGTTACCCCGAACTACCGAGTTAATACCCGATAAAGTTTCAGCTAAACCGTTCAATTGATCTACGAACTTGTAGGCTTCTGGTGATGTTGCGGTTAAATTTAATGCTTCGGGCTTTCCAGCTTGAGGATTATAGTCGATGATATTTAAAGCACCACCGAGTTGATTTACGTCGATATTAGATCCACTAGGATTTAATATATTCTGTACACCAAATGCTGTATTGTTACTCATAATAGCTGAGTATAGTGAGTTCATAGCATCTTGAAGCGGGAGAATATCGAATAAACTTGTATATCCGAGTGGAGTCCCAAGGATTCTGCTGGGGTAAACTGGGTATACAGGTATTCTCTTATAAGGTAGATCTGAGTCGTAGAATATAGCATCTTCTGAAGCGAAGAAGATATATCGCCCGTTAGGCATAGCCGCAGTTTTATTGTGGAAAAACTCAAATACTGGGATATCATCGGTTTCGTCGTCAAAACTGTTACTCAAACTAATTCTATCTAGACTATCTTTGGAGTCAATTCCTTCAATAGCTGAAGTTAAATCTGGATACTTAGCGATCAGATCGTATCTATTTTTAAAGCTACGAGTTATAATCCAATCGTGATTATTGCTTTCTTTCGACAAATCTAAGATTACATCTAGCGGCGATAAAACGTCAACTTCAACATCTCCATCGTATTCTGTGGCTGGAGTTTCGTAATCGTCGGCTACTCTCTGACCTGTTTCTTCTGCTTGTCGTCGAATTTGTTGGTTCAAGTAATCGATATCGTCAAGATCCTGTTGATTAGCAATATCACCTAAAGTTGAGTTCCAGGATAGTTTGATCCAGCCGGAACCTAAAACGATGGCTAATTCACAAGCATCTTTGAAATGCTGCTCAAGTTTCTTTTCTCTCATATAATAGTCAAGTAATCCATTTCCTAGCTGAGTTTGGACTATAGACTTAGAATCGGTGTTAGTGGCTTTACATTCCATTGACGGGCGAGATGAAGTCATCATGGTTAACATGTGACTTCCGAAGTTTCTCATGTGATTTACGGCTAAATTAACTAATTCACCGTCATCTCCACCAAAACTAATCTGGTGAGATTCTGTGACTGAATCAAAGTAAGCCCCATGATATGCTGCATACATATCTTTTAATTTATTAAGATATCCGTTACTTGTTATAGTATTTGACCACAATTCTATTTTATTATTAATCGCAGCAACCGCTTCTTCTGGCTCTCTGGCGGCGAAATATCCTTTACTTTGAGTCATAAAAACATCCTATTTTTTACTTTTAAGTTTTTCCATTTCTTCTTTAGTTAACTTTTGACCGGATTCTAACTTATGTTGAAGAGTTCCTTTCTTTGGACCTAATGTCTCAGCTTCGTTTAGAATTGGAACTGCCGCTGAAGAATCTCCACTAGCTAAGGCTGAACCTATTCCGATTAAAGATCCTAATATTGGAACCGACTTTAGTCCTCTTCTAGCTACTTTTGATGCTTTAGATGCAACTTTTCCTGCTTTTTTTAATATACTATCGTCGGCTATCTTTTTCTGTAAAGCTTTGAATCTGTTACCAGATGTTAGCGTTCTAGTTGTCTTAAAATTATCAGGACTGCCTTTCACTAAATCATTAACTTCTTTAATATTAGCTCGACCTTTGCCCGGCACATTTACGACTTTAGGTACAACTCTTTCTGGTGAACCGCCTTTTGACTTCTTATAAAGGTCAACCACTTTTTGCTCTTTTGATGATAATGTTTTACCCTCACCCATCTTATTAAGTAGTTTTTCAAATAATTTATACTTCTTTTCTTCAGCCATGAATATCCCCAGTTTTTAACGTATATTATAACTTGATAGAATTTGATAAATATCGACTGATTCGAAATTAGATTCCAATAACTTACGAGTTTTGACTAGATCATAATTCTCGATGTTCGGAATATCAAGTACTTGAAAAGTGTGCAAACAAGATAGAACAAATTCGTTACAGATCAGTTTGTTCATACCATTAGGAAAAGGATTCTTCGTGTATAAATTCAACACCATTAAGAATAGTCCTAATATCTGACTATGTCCATACACTGTACCTTCTAGCGGGAATATCCAACGAAAGAATGCTGATTGATCTATACTATATGGAATCTCGTAAGTTCGAACAATTTCGTATTTATCGGCAAAGTTCTCGATACTTTCGCGGTGAAGAGTTCGGCTAGATGCGTCATAAGTGTAGTGTTTTCCGTCATTAGTCTCGATAATAAGTGCGTAATGATGAAAGTTGAGACAGCCTTGGATTAGCTGGATTAACCATCCTACTATTGGGAACTTAGCTTTGGATTTACATTCAATTATATAAAATTTCATGATGGAAATAATATCGTTAATAAATCAATCTGATATTGACTCAATCTCTCGTCGCTCGCCAAAAGATCTTCTCTGGGAACTGCCGCAATTGTTTCTGCCACTCTCCAAAAGTAGTGCATTTTGATATCTTCGTGTAAAGGTTTAAGTGCATCAACTAAAGGATTTAATTTTGATTTAATAAATGTTGACACTGCCACATCATCGTTGGTGTCGATTTCTCCCGCTGTAGCCATTCTTGTTATTTCGGTGTTTAATATATCAGAGTTATCCACAGCAAATGCCCTAGATAATGCTGTAAACCCTTCTTGTATGTCCGATAATTCATCATTTTTCAACATGGTGTATCCAGCAACAGGTGGTGTGTATGTGAAATCGTAAGTTAAATTACCCAGTTCATCTAATGAATAAGCTTCGGCGTATTCTTCTGTTATTTCAAAATGGAGATATTTCACCAAGTCAGCAAAAGGGAATTTATGAGCGATCCTGTCTCCCACATACCAACTTATCACTTTATTTGAATCTCTATCTAATATACCATATTTCATTATAAATGTCCTCCTAATTTCCAAGCAGTATATTGCGCTTGTATATCTACCATAACAATGTCCCCAGAATATGGATCAGCAGATCCTACTCGTTCAAAGGTAATAACAATATGATCTCCTTCACTACCGGAAACTCCCTCAGGTAGTGCCTCGGATACGTCAAGAAAAGTTTCTACTCCTTGAATTAATCCTTTTGAAAATGCTGGCATAGAAGCTACACCATTCATCGATTTTTCGCCTACCGCAGTACTTGGAGCATCGGCAGAAGATGTGTACATAATATCTCCGGCCCTAAATAAACCCCACCTGATTATAAACCATACATCTCCTGCTGGTTTACTTTCATTACCAAAAAATGTAAACTTAAGTCGTATAGGACAAGCTGTGCAAATGTTAGCAGGGATTGATACTTTGAATCCACTCCTATCTGTGGTATCATCCCTAAATCTGTTTTCTTTCATTCCGACGTCTAATTTATCTGAAAGATAAATATCTGAGTTATCTGGGGAATTTCCTGCGGCATCAAATAATCCATAGTAAAGAGGGAAGTCACATAATGGTCTATTTATTCCATAATAAGTTATGAATCCATCTGAGTTTATCTCTGTCCGACCAAGAGGGTGAAGTTTTAAATGGTCAACACTAGGGGACGTTGTGATCACACCACTTATTCTGAGTCGGGTCCAATAATGTTGGACACCTAACCCCACTGGGTCATTTTTCGTCCAAGTATCAGTCATCATTTGATTAAAAGAATATTGGAAGCTCCCTGTAGTTTCCAATTTTTCATTCGCATAAGATAAATATTTCCCATCAGAATCAGTTGACTGATGATTGAATTCTTCCCAACTAGCTCCATTCCAAAATTCAAATATTATATCACCTGAACCTAATACTGAAGCTGTGTCAATTTTTAGCTTATATCCGGGGTGAATTAAATCATCTACACCATCATTAAGTAATGATGCAATATAAATCATATTACCGTCCGTAACATCATCGAATTCAAGCTTGCTACTATCTTCTGTTGTTATATTAGAAGTTCTATCTGTATATACTAACCCATCAAAAGTCTGAACCATTATGTTTCCAATTCCCGTATAACTATCACCATAACCAAATACGGCTTCTCTTCCTGAGGTTGCTTGACCTACGGCAATTTCCTTATTATTTGCAGGACGAATCCCTTCACCATTTAATGGATTTGTTTCCCAAAACTGATCCTCAACTTCACCAAATTCAACAGCATCTTCTGTTGAGTTTACCTTTAAAATTTTTCCTGCTTTACCTGAATAATTATTAGGTGTGTCGGGTAAATCGGTAAAATCTGGAGTTGTTCCATTTGTCCCTATATCATCGACTACACCATTTTCATCGCGATACCTAAATACCTTCTTGTTGATTATGGTTTCAATCCAAACAAAAATTCGACCGGCTGGAGGATTAAATCCCGGATCACTGTTCACATATAATCTTATTATTCCATCTGTACTCATATTATTTCTCCAAAATGAGGTCACCCTCAATTATAAGACAACCGTCAATTTCTATTTGTCCGTGAACCGTCATTTGTTGACCTGATTTTATTATTACAGTTTTACTTGAATTTATATTCCTAAAACTAAATTTTCCTCCATCCCTAATAATTTCTTCTAATACTTCTTGAAGATTATGAGAAGTTGCACCTATAGCTGTGGCATCTACTGTTATACTTCCAGCTTGATCTGGATACCTAAGATAATCTATACCTTTATCGGCATTAAGATCTCTATTCCCATCATTGACTATAATTCCACCATCCGATAAAAATGGCTGAATTTCTGTCAAAGAAGATGCTGACGCAAAAATTATATATTCCTCAACATTTAATGTTGTACTACTCTCAGCGGGTAGAGAAATTCCAGTTTCTTTTAAATTTATAAGAGATGTTGTTGTGTTTTTTAGTATCTTCATTTAGTTTGTTCCTTCGAGTTCTAGACCCCCCACTGCATTCTTAGCAGATCCGTTTACTATTCTCATAGCCAATTGTTTAGCCGAACCAACAGGCCAATTGACACTAAATTCTCCACCCGTTGATGCTATAACACTAACAGTACCAAGTGATGTGATATTGGTTTCATCACCTTCATGCCAATACACTTCGATATCAAAAGTGTCAGAGTTTTGTACTGATATAAATACTCTTGTGACTACTGCATTATTAATATAAACATATCTTCCTGCTATATTAGAGGGAACACCCTCACATTGTAAATATGCTCCAGATACCACATTTCCCGCTTTACCGAAGCCAAACCCCGGTGAAGCTGAAGTGTTGACTTTATTGTCAACTTCTTCGATTGCAGATTGAGTTTCTTCGGATATAAATCCATTTGTTTCATTGTCGAATGGAACTCCGCCGGCTACTTGTTGAATGTCATCTCTTCTAGTCATTAAGCTCTCTCCGCAAAATATATTGTTACAGCTCCAGACTCAGCTATAATAAAAACATCCTGAGAGTCCGAAGCTTCTAGTGTCACAATTTGACCTTTAGCTGCGGTAAATCCTGAACTCGCAGTTATACCATTAGTAAAGCCATATCGAACTTTACCTGTCTGAGCTTGAAAAGTTATAACCTTTCGCTCTTCAAAATTTGAGGCACCAACTTTAATTTGAGTTGGAGTTATAGCGTCGATTGATATCTCATTTTCGACCGCAGGCCCATCAAGAGGATACAAAGCCATATTTTATTCCTCACTTTCCGGCAACGTAGGTAAAGCTGGTTCGTGAACCGCTATTACTTCTAGGATATTGCCATCGATTTTGGGTAGGATTACCGTTTGCATGTGTGCTAATAATTTGTAATACTTGATTAGCTCGACAGTTTTAAATTTAAATTCAGCGTTAAGAGCTACTTGATTTAAAAACTCTACCAACTTATCCTTATCGTCTTTATTAAATTTACCTTCTGTCATATTTAATTCCTTTTAAAGAAGGGAGACATCGTGCCTCCCTTTGTTAGTTTGTGTTTAGCTCAATTCTAGAGTTCTTACCTCAGCAGAATTTGCTCCGTCATAATAAACGTCTACAGCCGGTCCAGCAGCAAGTTCGATAGTAGCACTTGGAGATAGAGGAAATCCGTTAGAAGAATCTACGGCAGCTCCACCAATGTACATCTTACGATTAGAGTTGTTGTATACAAAAATCTTTTTTCTAGCAGCTAAGTTAGCGGCTACTACTTTTTCAGCAGTTCCAGAAGCAGCTAAAGAATCCGCACCGGAAAGGATTGCTGTATTAGCAACACTTGGATCTACAGCTTGAACAACGTTTACATCCAAAGACTGATCTGCTCCAACTAGAGTAGATGTTAAAGCGACACCAGCTCCGTCAAACATATTGGATTGAACACTGTCACTAGCGGCAGTAAGATCGCGAATATCGAAATCGATAGCGTCAACAGTGATACTGTTTCCACCATCAGCGATATTAACGTCGTTAGTAATACTAGTTAATGTTCCGATGTTCCAAATGCCAGATTGAGTAGCAGCTACTGTACCATCAATTGTGATTGATCCGCCACCATCTTCGATAGTTACAACATCAGCATTTGTTAATGGACGAATATCCAAAGCTGTCGCTGTTACTTCGATTGAAGTGTTTGATAAGTGAACATCCAAAGAATTGCTTCCATTTTCAGATGTGCTGGTAAATAGAATAGTTCCATCACCAATACTTACAGAATCGTCAACTAGATCCAAATCTACTTCAACATTAACACCGGCTGCGATATTAACGTCTAGTGCTTTTTTTCCACTGACATCTGTGTGAGTTAAAAGAGTACCATCGCTGGCTCTCAGAAACGCACCTACACTGTCACTATCCAAAATAGTGTTTGCGTCGGTTACGTCGAATACAAGTTGTTTAGACATATTTACTCCTCCTAGAGTTTTCGTTGAAGTTTAATTTCAACTTCTATATTACTACTTGATGTTTTCAGGTATAAAGTTTTGGCCGAAAGATAATCTAAGCGGCTAGAATCATGGGTGTCGCCCGGTAAGATAGTCAAATAATTGGTGTCCGTTTCTCCCGCAACATACGCTAATTGCATCTTTTTTCTGTCACGAGTAAAAATTGTATATCTTTGTGTGAACGATGGAAGAGTAATGGTGTACTCGGTGTCAGCCAAAAGTAGTACTTCATTCAGGATTTCTTCTGTATTAGCTTCAGTCGTCCCGACCTCTAGTTGACCGGCAACTCGTATGGCTGTATCGCCAGCTCCGTCTGTGGTAAAAGTTTCTTTAAACTTCTTCCTCAGCCACATGTTTAACATTCCCCAGATATTTTCGTCCACAAATTACTCCATTAATTAATGTTCACTGGTTCCCAAGATATAGGGTAACTGTCATCATCATAAAAAAATTCTATTTGATACACCAAAGGTTTATCTTCGCCAGCTTTTACTGAGTCAATGATAAATCCTGTATCACCGTCAATTATACCGTCAGATATACCTTGATGAGCGTTTTTTACTACCATAAATTGATCTTCACTATTCACCAAAAAATTAGCATATGTGTCTAATATTGTCGTAGTTTTAGCTGAAACTGTGATAGCTGTTTCGGCTACGTCTAGCGGAACTTCTATTCCGGTTGAATTTCCTGGATCAGGATCTGGATCTAGCCCGGTAGAGTTTACATTCCACCAAACATGAAACTTGTTATCTTTAGCGTCAGTTATGGATATGTATTTGGAGTTTATAGAAGAGTTTCCATCAGTTACAGTAATATTTATACCCGAATCTCCGTCGAATGAGTTTGTTCTGTTTCCGTTGCTAGAACTGGCAACCATAACATAACCATTTGAATTTACTGCTGTAAACTCTGAGTCGGCTTGTATAGCGGTTTGAGTTGCTAGAGCTAAGTCTATTGGGGTATCTCCGCTAACTATTGGGATTTCTATAAATCGATTAACTATTATAGCTGGAGCTGAATCTCCACCGTCCAGATTGAACCATAACCCAACACTGCCGGCATCGTCATACATAAAGAAGTGAGTGCTAGAAAGATCTGCTGCGGCTGAGTTCGTGAAATCTAATGTGGTTTTTTCGGTTGAACCTAATGGTTTATCTGGGAATTCAATTTGATTACTTTCGGTTTCTCCGTGACCCCAGAAGAATATATATTTAACGTCATCGGTTCCGTCTAGAAGTGTCATCAATTCGTAGGATAGTCTGGTATATCTTACTGGAACTATGCTATTTACTACAATCTGATCGAATGCAGATTCGCCGTCATTGAATGACTCTTTTAACGTCTGAAAACCATCGCGCCGTGAAAAATTATTACCACCAGCGTTCTTGATGTCTTTAACCATAAATATCTCGTTCCGTTTAGATGGGCTAGTTTAAATTAATAAACTGCGTATATACTAATACTTGATACGTATGATTTTAGTTACCTTCGGCCTCGTTTTCTGGTTTGGGTTAAATTCTTCAGGAACTCTTCGAACTTGTTATCTTCACGCTGCTCTTTGAACTTCGGAGACAGGAAGTCTCCTTTCATTCCGTAGTTAGCCGGAAAAGGATTGTGATTATAGTCAATGTTTCGTACTAAATATATGAGTGAATCCAAAAAGTCATAGTGATGACCTAGTGCCCGCTTAAAGGTTTTGCGATTCTTATCCCAGATAGCATTTCTGACGTGACTAATCAAGTTGACACATCTTGGATGTATAACTATCTCTATATTGTTGATTTTCATACGAACAGCGTTTATAGCCGCTTGTTTATTATCTTTCGGAGTAGCCAAGAATGACAAGTTGTATAAGTTACTGAAATCCCGAATAATCTGTAAGTTGTTATCACAATATCGTAACACCTTCTTATTCTCACCCCATAGTTCTCTTTCTTTTTCTAGGATTGATTCAGCCATTCTCTGGGTGTCGTACTCTTCTCCCGCTAAAACCAACTCATCTTCTATTACGACTTTACCTGTCTTAAAATTATGGTGGGCAAATAGGATTGCGTTTAAGTCTAACACACCGTAATCAGCCGAAGTATAAGCTTTGTAATACTCGGGTAATTCATATTCACCGATGATATCTTCCATCTTCTCATCGTTAGCTTCGGGTATAACCAAACTAGAAGCATCGGC
>Ga0164315_10004407_pt1 | contig 10913 bp, 9 predicted proteins | sample GuaBasSedimGuay6_FD_113737 | JGI IMG/M metagenome (GOLD analysis project Ga0164315, IMG submission 113737) | Subseafloor sediment microbial communities from Guaymas Basin, Gulf of California, Mexico - Guay6, Core 4569-2, 0-3 cm | ecosystem: Environmental > Aquatic > Marine > Hydrothermal vents >...
TCTTCTAAAAGATGAAGGGCTTACCAGAGATGAAAAAGACCAATACCTCTCTTATATTTCGCGTGGTGGACAAAACCTGCTAAACCTCATTAACGACATTATCGACATTTCCAAAATTGAAGCGGGGCAAATACGAATTGAAATGGAGGACTTTAAAATCAATTCACTTTTATCGGAAATCTTTACAACATTTATTGAAGAGAAAAACAATCGAGATAAAGACAGTGTGGAACTCAAGCTCATAAAAGGCGTTGTTACCAAGGACTTTAAAATCCATTCTGACCCTTTCCGAATACAACAAATATTAAATAACCTCCTGAGCAATGCCCTTAAATTTACTGATGAAGGATATATTGAGTTTGGTTACAGGCTTAATTCGGAAAGACAATTATTGTTTTTTGTAAGAGATACCGGGGTTGGTATTCCAATTGAAATGCGCGAAAATATATTTGACCGCTTTAGGCAGGTTGAAGAATCTTATACTAAAAACAAGGAGGGGACAGGTCTTGGATTAGCCATTTCACGGAAACTGACAGAGTTGCTTGGCGGGAAAATCTGGGTTGAAGCAAATGAAGGGAAAGGTTCTTCTTTTTATTTTAGGATCCCAATAAACGTAACCCAATCAGATGATGAAATTGACAATTTATTAATTAAAAACATGGATAATTTTTCACTTGAAGGCAAAACCATCCTGGTTGTGGAAGATGAAGATTCAAACTATGTACTTCTTGATAAAATACTAAAAACCAAAAAGGCCGAGGTTATTATTGCAACCGATGGAGCCAGTGCCATAAATATTATAAGTAAAAATGGCCGACCAATAGACCTTGTCCTAATGGATATAAAAATGCCTGGCATAAATGGTTATGATGCCACAAAAAAGATAAAAGAGTTAAGAAAGGATTTACCAATAATAGCCCAAACCGCATTTAACATGAACGGTGAAAAAGAAAAATGCCTTGCATTGGGTTTTGATGATTTTATAGCAAAACCTTTCGACAAAGAAACCCTAATGGTAAAAATCAATAAGTGGATTTAAAAACCAACTTCCTGTACTGCCTCTCATTCCACAAATCAATCATCTCCTTAAATCCTTTATAATCAGAAGCAAGTATTTCTTTTTGTAAAATTTCAATTGAGCGTTTTATTCTTATTTCATTTTCGTTTTGTGAAATTTCAACATATAATTTCCCAAAGCCTGATTGCTTTTCAATTTTTTCAACAGGATTGATCAAACTCACACCTTCAGGGAGTTGAATTGTAATATCATAGTTTTCAGAAATTATTGTGGGGACTTGCAGGATAGAGTTTCGATTATCGGAAAGATAATTCATATGCCAAGTCTCGATTCCTTGTTTGCACGAAGGAAGTGTGAAAAATGAATAGTTCTTTTGATTATTCATAGGAGTGCCTTTTTCAATTATATAGCTTATTTCTGATCTTAGTTGGCTTAAGTTCTTAATCTCTAGCAATTTTATCTCTTTTGTAGAAATACCACCAAGCAATAACTTTTTTGCTGAAGTAGAGTCATTTTTCAATTTAAAATATGGGTTTGATCGACCACTGACAAATAATTCCAATTGGCCTTTGAATTTGAGTGAATCATCAAATATTAATTCTCCTGTCAACTTGATTTTATTTTCAACATCTTCATTTTTTTCAATTCGCAAAGGCTTTGACGGATTAAGCGCAAAAACGGTTTTTCCTGCTGATTGATAAATGAGGTTTTGCCCAGAAGTGTGGGTCGCCGATAAATATAACTGCTTTGTTTCACGAGGGTTTACCTGTACAAGAAATTCTGTTGCAGGGGCTATACATCCAATATTTTCATCAAAAAATGGAGAAGGGACCACCATAACGGGTTCGGCATTTATCCCGCTTTCCCTCAAAAGTGCGGTTAGCAAAATACACTTTTCAAGTTGTGTACCGCCATTGCTTTTAAAAGTTTCCATTGCAGTACGAACTTTATATCCCGAATACGATAGTGGAATGGGATAATAGTTAATGTTATTAGCTACAATATCTTGTATTTTTAAGGCAAGTTCAATATCGTCATTTACATCCTCCTTTGCCACTTTCACTATTTTTTTCATACTTTCATCTACCTTATATTGAAAAGATTCCTGTGCGGTAAATGATTTATACAATTCTTCCATTTTAACGGTACTGTAAATAATTGATGGTTGATTTATCCCATCAGAAGGTGCAAAAGGTTCATGTACACCTATTTTACTGCTTAGGCCATTGAATGCGAACTTGTAAATTTTTCTTCCCTCCAAGGTGGCAAGTTTTGGGCTTGTCCTTATATTTAACACTTTGTAATTGAAATCTACATTTTCTGGTATCGAAAACGAAATAATTTCTTCAACCACCGGAACATTTTCTTTTATAGGTTCCATTCCCGACAAGGAAGCATAATACCCCGGCTTTGTATGGATGGTATAGTCAAGCTTCACTATTGCATTTATTTCGAGGCCGGCATGGGTAACCACCATTTCACGTAAATGATTATAATATGGTGCATTTGCAGAAAATCGTGGCAACACCTCATTAAATGCATTTTCGGGGTTTTCTATCACTGTTCCATCTTCCTGTAAAGTCTTTGAGATGTTAATTGTTAGCTCCTGGAATTCTGGGTTATAAACGATGAAAGATTCTCCGTACAACCTATTGAAAGCGTAAGGTGTAAGGTATTTCATTTTTTTATAATAATGAAAGTCGATACTACCGTCTTCGTTCAGCGTATATTCTTTTATGATTTTTTGATAAATGGCATCGGTTGCGGGTTCGTTCTGTGCCAAAATAGTCAAGGCAACAAATAACAAAGCTATGCTGGTTATGATTTTCATATTGGTATATTTTTGCTATGAATAATTTTTAGTCCTTTGAAATAGATAAAATTATCGGTTCATTCATGATTGCTTGTTGCATTTTAACTGCTTCCCTAAACGAACCCCAGTCTTCGGGCCTGTAAATACGTTTTTTGAATTTCAGGATCTCAGAAACAGTCAATTTTTTTCCATCAAGTAAATAGCCGCCTTTAGATGAAGCCCCTGATCCGCTACTCATGGATAATTCGGGCTGATAAGCAATTTCTGTATTGTAAGGTAGTTCCACAGTTTCATTCAACATTACCTGCCTTGAACACCTGTCTCGGAAGTTGTATTTTCGTTCTTCTAATTTTGTATTAAAGGAAAGATGAGACATCGCCCGTTTAAAAATTCCTGAAACAGCCATGGGCGTTAAAATAATTTCATCATCGGTCACTATGGCATAATCAGGGATCCTATAAGTTATAATTGCATGAAAAGGTGCTGATTGGTAATCCATTGGTTTCCCATAATCCTGATTGGTAATGACAGCCCTTGGGTGTATGCTTTTGAGTTCTTTTTCCAATGCTGATTTCCATTCTTCCCGGTAATTATTTGTAAATATCCTGCGGATAGCTGCATCCGATTGCCCCTCGGCATCTATTATCAATTGCCCTTCCAATGACCCATCAACGTTCAATTTTGATTTTCCTGAAACCATAAAATTGTGGTTATTTGGTTTTGAAATGGGTGTAATCATTAACCCGGCCCCTTCCGGTACTCCCATCAGGTAATTTTGTTGCTGCTCCAGGCTCGACCATAACTCCCGTACAAAAGGGACCCAAGTGGGATCAAGTATATGATATTTCCCATCAGCCAACTTCACAACGGTTACACTATGGTTAAACTGGTCGGCCGGTATATCATCAATCCTTGAACCCGCCATGGTCATTGCTGCATATGATTCAAAACCTGCCGCCCGTAACATGGTGATCAGCATCCCGGCCTTATCTTTACAAACGCCACAACGGTCAGAAAAAGTCATTTCCCCTTTATGCAATGTATATCCCTCTCCACAACCCATTGAAATGCCCGAATAGCGAATATTATCAGCAACCCAATGGGTGAGTAAGGATACTGAATCCATTTCATTTTTAGCAGCTTTAAGGATTTCATCCACTTTGGCATCGATGGCAGGTGTTGTTTCAAAACTTCCATAATCCTCGTTTACGCTATAAAACCAAAGTGACTTCGCTTCCCAATCGGGACTTGTTGACATCAATAATTTTGTAAATTCATCAGAAGAAGCAACCATCCTTGGCTCACGTTTGGGTTGGGAATAATCCTTTTTTGTAAAGGTATAAAGCCATTTATCCCCATTGGGGATTATTGATGACATCACCTCCCCGTTATATACTTTGTATTGCATGAATTTATCTTTTGGGACACTGACCTGATAAACTTTTTCAAGGACAGGCCGAGAACTCCAAAACTCCACAATATCATAATACTGGCCTTTCATGGGCGGGATGTATTTGCTATCATCCCCTTCATCGGTTAGCAGGGCATAAGTAAAACCTTTCCTAAAAAGGAATACTTCAATGGCATCACCAGGCTCTAGCCTTCCAACTTCGATCATCTTTTCGCTCGCGCCCCAATATATCATACGGGCTGGGGCGGCATAATCCAAAACTTTTGACATATCCAGCTTTTCTATTTTACCAGACTTTCGGTAGATAACAACCTGTTTGATTTCAACATAAGCCGAAAGGGGATCGTAGCCAAATTTTACCACTGCATTTGATTTGACTCCTTTTAGGCTAAGGATTTTTATCAGCTTGTGTATATTCACATAACTCAAACCAGAAGGCCTAACATCAACTTGGGTACTGTCGAAAATCACAAGTGTATTTTTCCCGGGGTATTCTTTTTGGTTCCCTGAATTTTTTATCAGATTTTTAATATCGGGACTGGACCACAATGAAATTGCAGAAAGCATAAAGCTAATAACGAGGATACATTTTCTATTCATTTTTATTTTTTTTAATTGGGGATAGCCAATGGCTTCTCTTCCACAGTTATTCAATATTTTTGTTTTTTATTATTTCCCAATGCCCACCTTTTGCAGGGCCGATCCTTTCGATAACCCTACTATTTTTTAACCGTAAAATAATTTTTTCAACTCCTGAAGTGCTAAGGCCTGTTAATGCCGCAATATTTGAAATTGAAATCTTATTGTTTTGGCTCATCTGCGACAAAACTTTTTCTTCATTTTTACCATACTTTTCACCGTACTTTTCACCATACCTTTCACCATACTCCATTACTATTACATTCCCAATCATTTCCCAATGCCCACCTTTTGCGGGACCTATTCTTTTAATAACCCCACCATCTTTTAGCCGCAATATAATTTTTTCAACTCCAGATGCACTTAGACCCGTGTATGCCACAATACTTGATATCGAAATTTTATTGTTTCGGCTGATTTGCGACAAAACCTTTTCATCATTTTCACCATACTTTACATCATACTTTTTACCATACTTTACAACATGTTTTTCACCTTCCTTTTCACCTTCCTTTTCACCATACTCTTCACCTTCCTTTTCACCATACTCTTCACCTTCCTTTTCACCTTCCTTTTCATTTTTATGATCAATTCCCCCAACAGTTTCCTCGGTTATTTTGTTGGTAGATGCTATTTTTTCATTCTCATAAATATTAGTAAAAAATGTAAACTCATCGTAATCGAAAACCAATTCCGGCAATCCTGCTTTTTTCATTGCATTGTTCATCCGGCTAATGCCCGTGCCCATTTTTTCAACATAAGTCGTTCGTGCCAATAATGAAGCAATAAGGGTATTCCTGGTTTTGCTCAGTTTCCCAAAGTCTTCTTTTTTTAACCAATTTACCAAGCCACCGGGGTTGGTGATTATTATCTTATTGCGGTACACTTCAATAAAAATATCAGATGATTTATCCACATAATCACGGTGCATAATGGCATTTACCACAGCCTCGCGATAGGCTTCTTCCGGATACTGTGGGATTTCTTCACGCTCGGCAGATTCTATTACAAATTCAACCTTAATCCGTTTTGTGATAAAATTTATTGCCTGCTTGATGTTTTCGAGCAATCCATCATCATAAACTTTTTTATCCAGTATTTTTGCTTTATCATCGTAGGCAAATTCACCACAAACCACTTTTGAAGAGAAAAAGAACTTTGATGGATTTTTCGCAAAAAAAAGAATTCCCGCATTGTTCAGCACCAGTTTTTCATCTTGATACTCTGCAACACCAAGATTAATCAATAGGCTTTCTTCTGATAAATCACTTTCAATTTTTGCGGCTTTAAGATAATCATTAAATTTTAGGATATCAAAATCATCGGGATAATTGAATTTACTATTTATCTCTTCATCAAAAGCCTTAATGCCTTGTGAAATAGCAAATTTAAAAATCTCATCCCTTGTAAGTTTTTGTGAGTTTGCCCCTACCCTTAAATAAAATCCTGATGAACATGAATATGGTTTATTTTTGCTTTCAGGAACAGAAACAACAAGTATATCATCAATCTGTTGGAGATTGACGTAGATTTTTGGGTCGCAGTTTAATGCAGTATCAATTATTTGAGATGTTAATTTATTGCTTTGATTAACACCTTTTATTTTGTTATCATCAGAAATTCCAATAAAGATCCTTCCTCCCGTGGAATTGGCAAAGGCAACCATTTCTTTTGAAATTGATTTGTCAGGTCTTTCCTTAAATTCGGTAAATTGCCCCTCACCCTGACCAAGGATAAAATCAAGTTCGTTTTTGGTTATTTCAGTTTTCTGTTTCACCTACGTTTCATTTTAAAATAATTTGTCATCAACCCTGAGCATTCCTTTTCCAATAATCCACTTTCCAATTTGGTCTTAGGATGCAACATGTTCGGATTAATTATCGAAAAACCTTTCTTTGGATCGTGGGCGCCAAAAACAATTTTCCCGATACGTGTCCAATAAGAAGCCCCAGCACACATAACACAAGGCTCTATTGTAACATAAAGTGTGCATTCCTCAAGGAATTTTGCCCCTAAGTAATTTGAAGCAGATGTAAAAGCCTGCATTTCGGCATGGGCGGTTGCATCTATCAACCTTTCCGAAAGGTTATGGGCACGGGCGATAATTTGATCTTTACAAACAATAACAGCCCCAACAGGGACTTCGTCGGCATCAAAAGCTTTTTGGGCTTCCTTCAATGCTTCTTTCATGAAATATTCATCGGTAAAAACGGATAAAACCATACTTTGAAATTTGTTCCAAAGATAAGGGATTAGGTTTTATGTTGAAAGATTATTTTATGGTTGGAAAATGGAATATTGGGAAAATGTCTGCCTATGGTAATTAAAGCGATGGGTGGGGTATTGATTTGGGATTAAAACAGAAACGGCTTTTGAAGAACCTCAAAAGCCGTTTCTAATATTTCTATGAATCGAAGATTAATCCCCGAAAGCAAAAATAAGACCAGCCATAAAGTCTCCTTGGAGGATAGGTACACCTGCCCCAACGCCCATTCCGCTGCCACCGGTACCGGCATATAAACTAACACCCTGAAAATAGAGTGGCATCAGCAACCTGCCCTGCAAACGGATACCTATACGATCGGAAAGCCAGATTTTAGCCCCTCCTCCAAGTGCAACCGAAAAACGCCATGTTTCAGATACATTTACATCAGAAGGTGTAAATTGGACAGCACCCATGGTAAATTCACCAAAAGGAACGACAGCACCACCACTTGGAAATTCCTTCAAACCACCAATTTGGTAATAATTGATATTAAGGTCAAAACCTCCCTCAAGATACCCATACCCATAATAAGGCCTAAAATCAGCAGATGTTTGCATCGATGTCCAGATAAACTCTAATCTGGTATCTTGTGCCATTTCTGTGCTAATGGCAAGTCCGTAATTCATATCATCTTTAATTTTCAGGTCACCCTCATACATTCTGAGTTTTCCACCAAACTGGTATCCTACGAGAGGGCTTAATTCAATTTTACCCTGGGCAGATACAGAATTAGGATAAACCAATAAAAAAGCTAAAGCAATTATCCCTGTAATTTTCAATATATGTTTCATATCTAAATGTTTTTTTAAAATACAATGTTATTCTTTTTCCTATGTTTTATTAATCGCCCCAGGCAAAACCCACACTAAGCCCAAACCATGAATAGGCCGGTGCATTGTTGGTTTTAACAGCATAATGGTATCTCATGCTAATATTGAACTGGGTGTTCATTGAAACAGGAAGTAAAATCCCTACTTCTGGCGAAACCCCAAAATGCCACTCCCTTTCTTCAAATGCCCAAGTACCTACTTCGGTCCTTTTATTGATTTTATATGCACCTAATCCTCCACCTAGGTAAACCCTTGGGGAATATTGATCGTCATCAAGATAATAATGGGCTTGTACCAACATAGGAAAAGCATTTATATACCTGTATTGATTTCCAGTTAGTGTTAAGGAGTTCTCAGTATAGGTAGCACCTCTTTGTTCTTCATAAAAAGTTTGCCAGGTAAAGAGGCCACCTACGGTAACATTGTCCTTTACAAAGCCCCTTCCTTCAAAGGTAAATCCCCTAAAGCTTGCACTTCCAATATATTCCGTCATATCGCCAGCGGCAAACCCCATGGTATAATTCATAGAATAAATTGAACTCTGTGAATAAGCGGCAAATGAAAGTGATATTGCCAATATTGTTGTGATTATATATTTCATCTTTGTTATTGTTTCTAATGATTATTACAAAATTAATTTATTCACTAAGATAAGGTGATTGCTTAAATGCTTGGTTTAACCCAGTTGTAATCCTATCTTCTGTTGTAGAAGATGTTGTTCCAAGTAAACCGTTCAATGCACCCTCCCATGAAACATAAACAATCTCCTCATCTTCATTAACATTATCAGGGTCGAACAAACGCCAATGAATTGTACCAGTGGTGTAAGAAGTCACATAAGACCCCCCATAATAAGGGTAACCCCAACCATAATAAGGATAGTAGTTAAAGTCATTGGAACTTTTCCAATACCAACCCCAGCCACCATACCAAGGATAGCTATAAACATTGTAGTTTGTGATTTCTGCAACAGTAACGACGACATCTACATCGGGTTCTACCATAGATGTTGAGTCTATGCGTTCCCAACCAAGAGCACTAAAATTCTCTGCCAATTTATCGATAATAAAATTATCAAATTTTGTTGTAGTATCCCCTTCAGCAATGTGGTATATGTTTTCAGACAAATAATAGGTTTGAACAGTATTAAAATCATACTCTTCATCATAATTTGTAACTATAAGGTCTGTGTCAGTGGTATATTCGGCACCACCAGGATAGCAAGAAGTTAGCGCAAATACAATTATCGCCAGAGCCCCGATCTTTGTTAAGGTTTTTTTCATTTTCTTTTAATTTATTAGTATCACTATTTGATTTTAAAATTATGCCGCAAAGGTAATTATATTTTTATTTTGTATTTTCTTTTATTTTTGCGGGAAATTAAAAACAATTTGAACCTTTCTTTGTTCATTGGTAAAATTTAAAACTATGCACACATTTATCCATTACCTCCATATCCTGGGGATCATGCTGCTCATGGGATCCCTTATGGCAGAATATCTAATTGCGAAGACAAAAACGACCAATGAAAGCGTTCGCATGTTATCAATTGCCAATTCAATATTTCTGATAAGCCTTGTTGTTGTCCTTATTAGTGGACTGTTCCGGTGGTTTGTATTCGGGAAAGGGAATGATTTTTATATGACCAATCCATTTTTCCATACCAAACTCACATTGTATATTATTTTGGCCATAATTGCTTTTTTTCCAAGCAGGAAAATCAATAAATGGAAAAAACAATTGAACAATGATAGCTCATTCCTGGTTGCTGAAAAGGAAAATAAATCTTTATTTTTATTGTTCAGGATAGAATTTGTATTGATAATTATTATTCCTTTGTTGGCTGTTTTGGTTGCAAGGGGAACTTATTAATCTCACAAAAGGCAATATTATATTTTTAAAAACAATTCAATAATAAATTAAAAAATCGAAAAATGATCAAAAAAATGATGAAAACAGCTTTGATAGCTGTAATTATGGTTTCATTTACTGTGAATGGAATGGCTCAAAAGAATTTGGCCCGTATTAGTGAAAGTGGCGAACTGCGCGTTGGCATGACCGCTAGCCAGCCCCCTTTCTCGATGAAAGCAATTGATGGATCTGTTATTGGCTACGATGCTGACCTTGCAATGGTTTTGGCAGAGTCCATGGGTGTAACATTAAAGATTGTTGAAACCCCGTTTTCCCAACTTCTAGAAGCACTTGAAAAAGGGGAAATAGATATCATTATGTCAGGAATGACAATAACAATGGAACGGAATATGAAGGTGGCTTTTGTTGGGCCATACATCCTTTCAGGTAAATCTATTCTGACCCGTTCAACAGATTTTTCTAAAACCGAGGAATCTGAAGAACTTAATGCAAACACTGTAAGATTGGCCGTATTAAAAGGTTCTACCAGCGAAACTTATGCAAAAATGGAAATGCCCGATGCCGAAATTGCTTTAGTTGATAACTATGACGAAGCAGTGAATATGCTCATCGAAGGTAAAACTGACATTATGGTTGCCGATTTTCCAATTTGTGCCTACCAGGCATTGGTCCACCCAGAAAAAGGACTTATCACTTTGGCCGAACCGCTTACCATTGAGCCAATTGGTGTTGCAATTTCACCAAATGACCCATTACTGCTCAATCTTGTGGAGAATTACATGAGTTCCCTGGCCATGATTGGCATTTTGGATGCATTGGAAATCAAATGGTTTGAATCAGGTGAATGGCTTGACCTTGTGAAAGAATAATTAATTATTTCAGTAGATTATCTAAAAAGGGATATCAAATTTGATATCCCTTTTTAGTTTTTTAGTATTTGGATATTTTTCCTATTTAGCAACAAAATCCTGAAAATTATCTCTGTTGATAAAATGAAACTCAGGTTGATAAGCCTGTTCAAACGAAGCAGGGATTTTCCTGTTTTTTATCCTTCCCCATTTGAA
>Ga0164315_10004408_pt1 | contig 10911 bp, 7 predicted proteins | sample GuaBasSedimGuay6_FD_113737 | JGI IMG/M metagenome (GOLD analysis project Ga0164315, IMG submission 113737) | Subseafloor sediment microbial communities from Guaymas Basin, Gulf of California, Mexico - Guay6, Core 4569-2, 0-3 cm | ecosystem: Environmental > Aquatic > Marine > Hydrothermal vents >...
AGAGAGTCTCCAACTAGCTGTGCTTCCCCTGCCCTTGCAGCAGCAGTAGAGGCCGCGGCCTTGGTGAAGGTTATCTGCGACTGCAACCCGACTATCTTTGCCTTCTCCTCTCCAACAACAGTGGCCTTCTCTGCCAGCGCTGCTTCCTTCTCTTCAGTGTCCAGGACTTCTGGTGAGGTTTCTTTCAGCTCCTGAATCTCTGTGTAGCAGAGTGCTACCTTTACGCTGGCCTTCTCCAGAGAGGTTTCAGCTGCGACTACCATCGCCACTCTTTCTGATAACGTCTTCATGACAGGCGCGATGTCTTTGACAACCCCTCGGAGTGCGTCGACCTCCCCCTCTTTATTGTCCACCGTAGCTTTTGACAAGGCTGCCCTAAACTCTCTCAGTTCTTCCGTCGATATGTCCAAAAGCCCCTGAAAGCGCCCTCTCTCACGTTCATGCTTTGCGATTAGCTGGAGGGTATTACTCTCAACGTCACGTGAGAGCCCGGCATTTTTGGCCTTTTCTCTCCACTCCTCCATGTTTTTTACTGCTTCTTCTTTATTGAACGTGTGATCAGCTTCGTATGCTCGCCCACACTCTGGGCAGGAAGAACTCTCAATCGCTGCACTCAACCGGGTAACTTCAGCCACCGCTACCGCACGCTCCTCGCCTAATTCTTCAACCAGCTCTCTTTGCCTCTCCGCTGTGGGGAGCCCTTTCAGAATCTCGTCTACTTTTTGCAGGCCGCCTGCCTGTGATTCCATCTCTGTGATTTTCTTGTTGACAGCATGCCCTGCGTTTACAAATTCATTCTCTCGGTCCTTCGCCTCCTCCAGTTCTGCCAGGGCTTGCTCAAGAGTTTCTCTTAGGGTTACTTCCTCCCCGGTCAGTTTTTCCGCAGTGTCAGTACCAATGGTAACTTTGGATTCGAGGAGCGACTCTTCTAACGCGAGCACTGTTCCAGACAACTGGGACAACCTTAACTTAGCCGTTTCAGCCAGCTTGTTGTCGGCCTTAATTTTAGTCAGCTGTTCATGCAGGACGGAGTGGTCCGCAACAACTTTGGAGTAGACGCCTTGAACCACTGTCAGCTCATTTTCCATCCGTTCAGTATCTTTGCCAGCCTGGGCCATTTCCTGCACCAAACTCTTCACCGCCTCATCCCCGATGTAGGACTCCCGCAGCCCTTCTTCTTTACCCTTAAGGACTTTTTTGTATCCCTTCGACAGGGTGAGGATTTTATCGATGATGTTACAGCCGGCCAGGTCTTCCACCAACCGTTTCAGCTCAGCGTTATCCGTGGCGAGTAGTAACTGGGCCTCGCCCTGCTGGCTCACCCTCGTCTTAAGTGTCTGGTCTTTCTCCAGACCCAGAATGGTGGCCACCTCGCTGGACACAATTGAGGCCGAGCGGGCCACTGGCTTCCCGTCTTTTAGCAGGGTTGCGTTACCACCAGACCGCTTAACCTCGTGCCCGTCGGACAGGAGGAGCGACACAGAGGGGAGCCCACCTTTGGTAGCGTTCGCCATGTCATCTGCCTTACCCGGCACTACGGTTGGGCCGTAGAGGGCGTACAAAAGGGCTTGTGTTACCGTAGTTTTTCCAGAGAAGTTCGGCCCCTGGATAGTGGTAAGGCCGAGACCGAACTCTATGTTTTTGCCTACGATCCCTTTGAAGTTGTTGATTGCTAGATTCTTTATTATTACGCTCATCCTTCAGCTTCCTTTAGTAATTGGTCGTACATTTCCACTAACTCTGGGTCACTAATAAGTGACCGGATAGTGTTAGGGATACTGTCGATAGAGGAAATAGTTACCTCTCTTCCCTTGTCATCTTCCGAGGTGACCTTCCACTCCGGCTTACACACGAACAAAGATTCACTTCCCTGCCACCACTCAGCTACTTTTTTCATTGCATGTGGTAAGGCTTCGGTAGTCAGCTCGCCAGTGATCCTGACAAACTGAACTTCTGCCGGCAGGATATCAGGCATCTCCGCTACTGTGTATATTTTACTCTGAAGCTCCTTGTCCCATGTCCTGGTTCTGGTTATCTGGCCAGAATCATTTATGTGAAAAGCAAATTTATCTTCAAGGTCCGTGATGGATAGCGGGAAGAGGCTACCTACCATTATCAACTTGCCGTTCAAATGGGTGGCAGTGTTGTGCTCATGCCCTGAGAAGATGTAGTCGAAGGTCTTCAACAGCTTCTTTGCCATCTTGGCGGTCAGGTTGTTAGTGGTCTCTGTCAGGTCAAACTCCAGGTTGTAATTGGTGTGCAGGAGCAGGACTTTGAACGGGCTTTCATCCCCAGATACTTTCTGTATTGCCAGTTCCAATGACTGCTCGAACAGCTCCTGACTGTAACAGTACGGTACCATCACCGGCAGGATTGCCCCCGCTACCGGCGCCACGCACGCTTGGGGCTTGTTGTAGACGGGGAAAACGATTGACTGGGGGGAGGGCTCAAACGGTTCCTTAAGCATGTGGAGCGTGCTGTCGAACCCGTATTTATTCCTCAAGTCATGGTTGCCGGCCAGGAGCCAATCAAACTTTTCATTAACCCGCAGTCCCTGCAGCATGATTGAATCAGTGTTGGAAGGCTTGTCGAACAGGTCGCCGACCTGAATCAAAGTTCCTTTGGCTCCTTCCAGGTTACTCATTGCGACGTCAAAAATCATTTTCTTAAACCGGGTCCTGCCTTCCTTAGTAGTGAACGACTTTCGTTCATACCCTAGATGGAGGTCTCCAAATATAGTTAGACTCATATTAGTTCCAGGACTCTTTTAATTGTGGGGAGGAAGAGCTTAGGGGTGATCGGGCACTCAGCGAGCACTCTAGTTTTGTCGAGATGGGCGCTATGCGTGTACGCATGGAGAACGTCCTTCCCATCCCAGAACTCGCAATCACCGGTGATAACACTATGAAAGATAAACAGGCTGGCGCTCCTCTGTTTTAGCCAAAGCGTATGGTACCCAAACTGGGTGGGCTTAACGTAATCCCTGATAGAACATTTTGAGAAGCTGCTTCGAGCGTCACTGCTTTTACACTCAACCAGCACAGGCCTCCCCATAGCCGTACCCATAAAGTCCCCCGGGCTGGGAGGTAGGAAGAAGGCTGCGGACTTGGTGTCATGCAGGCGGGTCATAACGCACTTGCCTTCAGCCATTAGTTTTTTAAATGCTTTGGCAGTCGCAGTTTCGATCTTCTTACCGTCGTTTTGCTTATCATCCATACCACAGATCCTCTGCGGCCCTTTGCTCCTGCACGGTGAAGGCCCTGTCGCTGGGGCCGTAAAATAAGGCGCCCTTCGCCCACTCCAAATTATCAACCCGCTGCTTTACGTCCACCATTACTTCCTTTAGCTTTTCCTCTGTGCCATTGTTATCGATAACCCAATCACACATTTTCATAGTGATCTCGTTCGACTCATTGTCGGAAGGGGCACAGCGTTGTGAGCTATCCACCCACAAGGACAGGTCAAACAGTCTGGCTTCCTTTAGCGCGTTGAACTCCTTTGCAGACCGGACCCCAACATAAATATCGTTGGAGGAAAAGATAAGTCTTCCCAATTTGGTCTCATCAACATAGCTGTATGCCCGGATCATTGTTTTCCAAACGTCCCGGTAGCTCCCCCTATCCTCAAAGCAGTCATCGTGGTTGTCATACTTAGCAACTCCCCACGCCTCCCAGATAAACTCGTTCATGGCCACTATAGATGAACTGGAGTAATCCCTACCTAACATTTCAGCGGCGAAGTCCTTGCCAGTGTTGTCGTTTCCGCAAACCATTATTTTTAACAAGAGTTACTCTCCCAATATAGCTTTAAAGGTAGCGTCCAGATCCCTGGAGACGCTCTCGAAATTCTCCTGGCACCACTTGACGTAGCCCTTCGGTACCTTGTTTATAGGCTTACCCTCATGTTTCCCCCACGGGAAGAACTCGTAGGGGGTCGGCACCTGAAGCTCGCTGTGGATTTCTAATGGAGACTTTCCGGTCTCGTCACAGTACTTGGTCAGTATCTCCGCGGTCATCAAGCAATCAGCCGCCGCGTCATGCGCGTCACTGTCACTGCCTCCAACGTAGGAGGGGTACACCTCAGTCAGCTTGCGCCCATGCCCCTCTTTGGACAGATGGCGTAGAGCCAGGTCGTACACGTCTATATGGGGGTAGTCATGTAGGGTTTTCCCCATTCTCGACATCATAGGTAAGTCAAACTGTTCCCCGTTGTAGGAAACCAGAATCACCTCCCCGTCCACCTGCGCTTGCTTCAGCAACATTTCCAGGCTTTGCACCACCTGTTTAGGGGACGGGGCGAACCTCACCATGTCGTACCCTATTTTGTGGATCTCCAGGGCCTCCTCCCCGATAGGGGCAACAGGGTTACATAAGCTGTTCATCAACACCCGGGGGGAGGTGCTCTCCCCCCCACGGTACAGGTGTCCAATAGCTGCTATCTGCACTGGGTCATCCATAGCTAAATCAAGCCCTGTCGTCTCGATATCTACTGTAATAATAACTTGCGCCATTCCAGGTTACCTTTAGAAGTTTATAGAACTAAAAAGCTAAGTAGCCTCCAACTCTGTCAGGCAGTTTTCTACCTCTGCCTCTGTCGGGTACGCCCCTAATTCTACCTGTTCGCCCCAATTATTTCCTATTGAAACCTCGGGAACCATTGGGACTTTATTCCCGGGAGGAGTAACGCTCATCACCTTACACATGGTGTTAACAAACTCCACTACTTTAGATACTGGGACTCTGGAAGCAAGCTCGTCATACACCGGCCCGGCCAATACAGCTCCAGTCGATTTATACACCGGTATTGCGTTTGTCAGTACCACCTTTAATACGTCGGCGGCAGTGCCCTGGGCTTCAAAGTTCGGACCCTGGCGCCCGGCACGCGCTCTCGTGCGGGTGTCTTTGGACGCAATCTCTGGCCATAGGTGCCGGCGAGAGCCGTAAGGGGTGGAGACATACCCTGTTTTTCTAGCCTTATCCGCTACCGCTTTCTTCCACGGCAGTAATCCAGCGTAACGGGAGTAGAAAGCATCCATCATGTCCTCTGCGACAGCCTCTGGAATCAACAGCAGGATAGCCAGTCCTTGTGGGCCACCACCATAAATAATTAGAAAGTTAACTGTCTTCGCTGCTTTACGAACCGCCGCAATGACCTCGACGAACCCTTCCTCTTCGCTCGTCAGGCCCTTACCCTTTCTAACCCGGTTGAAGAAGTCATACTGGACTACCTTCTTCCCTTCCTCATAGGGGAGGGTGGTCAGGTCGAAGTCCGGGAACACATTCTTAATGTAGTTGTAGGCGATAGCACAACCCGTGACGGAATGGATATCCTTCTTAACCTTACCGAGGTAGGCGTCCAGCAGTACTGGGTCTTGTGACGCATCCGCAGTCAGTCTCAGCTCCTGACCCGAGAAATCTATGGACACGTACACCATCTTCTCCCCTTCCTCAGTCACTCCCCCAGACATCATCGTGCGTACAGGGCCTTTAGCTACCTGCAGGATGTTTGGGGAAGTTCCAGTGGGTCTGTTAGTGACAGTCGCAGACTGCTTTATAGCTGGGTGGATTAACCCATCGCCTGAAGCCCATAAAGGGTAAGCGGCCCAGTACATACTCTGCCGGGTAGTGGCTTTGTTAACTGCAACAATGTCCAACAGGATTTGCTTCTTCCATCCGTTAGGACCGGTGCAGTCCTCAGCCGCTGCCAGAAGAATTGCCTTTTCATTCCCGGAAGGGCCACCATCTAACCCCAACTCATCCCGCTTTGACCCTGCGTCCACCTTGGTCCGCATGCGTACTGGCAATCCAAGCATGGAATACAGCAGGCAGGTGACCTGGATAGGGCTGCCGAAGTTAAGTTCAGTCCCTACAACTACCGGGGTACCTGCATCTTTTAATATTTTACTACACGAAACTTGCAGTTTATGAAAGTTTCCCCCCTCCCTAGCTTTCAATTCCTTTCCCGCACACAGGCCAAGAAGGGTGATGACTTCGTTCGACACCCCGGCGGACTCACACTCGACAAGGAAAGCAGTCACCCCGCTGATGGTTACTTTCTCAATTCTCTGCTCCATACCAATCGCTGAGAACACCGCGTTTAGTTTGGTAGGGGTCGGGATAAACTCGACGTCGCGGTAGTACTCGAAGGGCTCCACGTAGAGAGAACCCTCAAGGAGTTTCTCCCTCAGTTTGTCCAGCTTATCTTTGATTTTCTCCTCACTGTCTCCAGCATACCGAGCCATTTTTTCTGCGTGCGGCCCCATGATTTCGTATACGGTAGAGGCAGGCCCAGGGTTTGGGGTTGAACAATGTTTGGCCAGTGCTTCCCGGATAGCGAGAAGCTTTTCTACTTTCTCTTCCGCGTCTGCCTTAGCCATTTCTTCCACCTTGCTATGGTCAAGAGGGAACCCTTTAACGAACCCATCTACCAACAAGTGCATAGAGGGGCAATCGTAATCCGATATAAACCGTTTGGTTCCTTCCAGCTCTGACTGTATCCAGAACAGGTATAACAGATGGGCAGTTACCAGAGAATCGTCACACCCGTAATCAAGAACTTCCAGACCGGTCAGGTTAGACATATTCCCCTTATCCCCTATCACCTCCTCGTAGGTTGCCTGCTTGTAGTTGAGGTGCTTACTTGTCAGCGTTTTCAACCCTGCCAGGTCACTCTCGTACAGGTTTTTGGCAAACATCGCCGTGTCTGTCATCCACTTGATTTCGTGGTTGAAGTTGGTGCGCGTAACCGCGGCCTCAAACTGGGAGTTCTGGGCTACCATTTCTACTTCAGACTCTTCAGCTTCCTTTAACCACTCAAGGATAACAGCACGGTCCACGTTGTCAGTATCTGCATGATGGCAGGAGACGTAGTAGACCTTCTGGTTAAAGTCCCCGACAGCGAAGGAGCACCCAGTTATTACCTGGTCCAGAACAGACACAAACCCTTTACTCTTTGACGCAAGTTTGTAGGGCTCATTTTGAACAGGGTCGTAGGTCTCGTAATCCCACGATACTACTGGTGACTGTGGAAGGTACGCGGTGAAATCCAGAAAGCTCTTCTCTAAATTCTCCTTTGTAACGAGGATAAACTCAGGGGTGAGCGCCCGGAACACGTCCTGCACTTCAGGGTCCCCATCAAAGATATCCACCACCTTGCGGTATGTGGCAGCGTTGGGAACCCGCTTTGTCCACTCTACCTTTTTCATCTTGCCCCCTCTCACCCGGTTACACAACGATGGGTACAACGTCGCGAGGGTGTAGCAGAGGACCAATTCGTCTGGGTGTTTGGCCAGCTTACGCAGGACTGGGTCGTTAAGGTCTTCTGCATCCTTTGAAAGGGACTCAAAGTCACGCGTTTTTACATACTTCTCGATCTCTAACAGGCCGGAAACTCCGTAGTTCGCTACCAGCTTGCTCCAGCCTACGTCCCCAACCCCCGGGACCCCTTTGTAATTGTCGGATTTGTCCCCGACAATAGCTTTTTGTAGAGTCAGCAACTGTGGGGGGAGGTCGTCTACCTCAGTCGCGTAGTACTGCTCCCCCTCTTTAACAGAGTGATAGCAAACAGTGGTATTAGCGAGCGCGGCTAGGGCAGCCAGGTCTTTATCCACTGTGTGAATGAGTTTGCGGCCCTCCAGATGAAGAGCCAGATATGCAATAAGGTCATCTGCCTCCGCTCCTTCCTGTTTCGTAATTGTTAGTCCGAGGCCTAGCAGTAGAGAGTTGACCCTTTGCTGTACCTTTTCAATCTGTTGGCTGGCCAGCTCGCTGGCTGGGTCGCCCCGATTACCTTTGTAGTCTGGGTACAAACTCCTCCGGTACTCGTTCCCCCCTTCCCCTACAAGAATGAGCTTATGCGCCGGCCCCTGGGTCAGCCATTTTGAGAGGAATCTTTCGATGAATACTTCGACCCCGTACTCAGCCGTGTTTATTAATTTGTCCTGGTCCTTGTCGTAAACTGCGTCTGGGTCTTTACCTGAGTGGTAAGACCGAAGGATGAACCCACGTAGATCAATGAGTGTGTACATGTTGAACTCCTGTTCGTAAAGAGGGCCTCAACCTTTTCAAGTTAGAGGCCCTCGCTGTCTTAGACTATTCCGTTACCTACTTTTCTACCCCTCGACAATTGCGCTCACGAAAGAGAAGTTCCACGGGCGGAAGGGGAATTTTCCCTTGGAGTTTTTAGGCCCCGCTGACACCTGAGTCACTACCTTAGTGTAGTGCAGCCCCCGTACCGCGTTAAGCTCCCCGGCGATATAGCCAGACAGGATCGGCACACTTCTTGGAGCGACGGACAGGAGGCAGATAGAGTTAGCACTTGGTCCCCCAACCAGCTGTGCTGTCACTTCCAGGTACTTCTTCACCGTGTGAGCTGGGCGGCCCTCTTCTTTCCATTTCCCTACAATATCCTGTACCAGCTCGCCATTGGTGGAGGCGGAGCCTTCCATTCCAGGCTTGTCAAAAGAGTAGAAGAATTCAACATCATCATCATTGATAAAGCTGCGATAGAAGTATTTGGCACGGTAATTCATGATCTTGCATTGGAACTGGTTATCCTCGAACTCAATATCGCCAATGCACTCGAACTCGCCCTTGTCCAGAGAGATACTCGGGAACGCCCCGAACCCAAAGTCCAGGTCTTCCATATCACTTGCTGACAACACTCCAGAAACTGGGGTGTCTACGACAGTCGACAAGGGATTGCTAGTAGGTGTGCTCATTTTAGCCATAGTGGTGGCCTGTCCAGCAGGAGCGGCAGTGGACACGGGCTGAGAGGGAGCTTCCTGGTCCGCAAACATTGAGTCACCGTCCAGAATAACGCCGTTGTCGTCTGAGGAAGTTTTGGAACTTTTTTGAATCGCCATTATTAATTTCCTTTTTTGAGGTTAAGTTTAAGTTTAATTACTGCACACGGGAGAACCTTCTCCCTTATAGTCCTGTGCAGTGAGGACTACTCTTTACCGAGCAGTTCATTCAGCATATCGCCAGCCTTAATTACGGTCTGCCTTAATGCTTCAGCTCTGCCAAGTAAAACGTTATGAGCCCGGACAAATAGGGTGCCGACTACGTTCAATATGTAAACGTTGACAACTCTTTTCTGCCCTGACCTTATTAACCTTGAGGAGCATTGGTCCAACATACCTGGACTGGGTAGTGGTTCAAAAAACAGGACGTTGTGACATACATGTTGGAACCCATCTAACCCTGCCCCTCCTGCCTGCGGATTTATAACAACAACCCTGCAGGTATCATCATTGATAAACTTCTTCCTGTTCTCCTCTGTGTTCGAGCCGCCATAGATAACGGCTGGATTGAATTCTATCAGGTACTCCTGAAGAGATTCAACTGTGGGAACGTAATTAGCGAAAATTAATAGCTTGTTCTCCTTCATGTTGATGGAGTCCATCAGCTCATCAAGAACCAACAGCATTCGGGATTTTATCTTCTTCTTAGTGTCCTGGTATTGCCCCGGGAAAGAACTCAAACACATGGCGTGCCGGCGCAACGACGCGGACTCCAGTGCAGTGATTAATTCCCCCTTCACTTCCAGCACCCGCTCCGTCATCAGCGTTTTGTACAGCGTACGGTGGGGAGGGTCCAGGCGTAACTCCTTAACTATAACGTTAGGCTTTTTTAGGTCAAGTACCTCCTCTTTAGTGACCCTGCGGGCCTTTAGGTACAAGTTTTCGGACAGAATCTCCAGGTTCTTAAACCCAGTGGTGACCATGAAGTTATTCATCTGTGTTTTTATCAGGTGCTTTCTGTCGAACGCTCTCTTGGAACGGTACACATGGGGGGTTAGCAGGCTGATCAGGCCGAAGCTATCCTCTGGTGTGGTAGGGGAGGGGCTCCCTGTTAAGTATAAGGTGTTGGCCCCCTCCACAAACTCTTTGACTATTTTGTGCGTGGTAGAACTGGGGTTCTTCAGCGCGTGGGCCTCATCACAGATAACTGTTCTGTACTCCTCCTTTGGTAGGTGTTTCCTACATCTCAGGAACATTTGGTACCCGATAATAATAACATCCGGCCACCCCGTCTTATCCCACTTTTTGTACAGCTCAGCCCTTTCTGCAGGCGGTTGGTTGAGTACCACCCCTCCGGCAGGAAGGTCCATGCTAATCCCTGAAAGGAAGTTCTCCAGGTACTGCTCTGATAGCCCTGGGGGCATGATCCCCAACACTTTCTTGCCGTGGATAAGGGAAGTCGCAGAGAACAGGTAAGCCACCAGGCTTTTCCCTGTTCCCGCATCGTCCCAAAGGCCGTAGCTGCCATTTTTCAACGCGTCCTTTAGCCCAGATATCTGGTGTTTACGAGGGATGAGGGATACTCCCACCCCCTCATACCTACCGGTGTTCCTCACCCCTGCGGTCTTAAGCACTTCAGCGAGAGTGGTTTTCACTCTCTATACCGAAAACGGGTATTTGATAGCTGGGTGGTGGGTATACCCCTCCAACGCAAAGTCATCTATGGTCGCCCACTCCAGCACGTCGTCCAGCGTCCTAAGCCGTGGGTTGACGATTAGTGTTGGGGGCTTAAAAGGGTCTCGCTTTACCTGCATCTTCATCATCTCCACCTGATTGTCGTAGATGTGAACATCGTGCATAAAGTGGTGAAAAGTTCCTGGCAAAAGACCGGTTATCTGGGCCATCATCTGCAGCAACCAAGCGTACCCCACGATATCAAACGGTACTCCGAGAGGAAGGTCACAGCTGCGCTGGTACATGGTGAGGTCCAGATACTCGCCCTGAATACCGAACTGGTACAGCAGATGGCATGGCGGTAGCGCCATACTAGGCAACTCCGCCACGTTCCAGTGAGAGATTATCAGCCGGCGGTCGTCCTGGTGGTTCTTGAGCTTGTCGTAAACATTACGGAGCTGGTCTATGGACTCGTTTCCGTCAGGCCAGCGCCG
>Ga0164315_10004410_pt1 | contig 10908 bp, 8 predicted proteins | sample GuaBasSedimGuay6_FD_113737 | JGI IMG/M metagenome (GOLD analysis project Ga0164315, IMG submission 113737) | Subseafloor sediment microbial communities from Guaymas Basin, Gulf of California, Mexico - Guay6, Core 4569-2, 0-3 cm | ecosystem: Environmental > Aquatic > Marine > Hydrothermal vents >...
ATCAAACAGGCAGAAATTTAACCAAACTCATGGGGAAAATCATCGGGCAAGATGATCTATCTCAGACTGTTTCTAATCTGCGGAAATTAAAAAATATCTTAGAAACAAACTAATTTTTTCGTAACAGTAGTTGCATATGCAATTACTGTTGTATTTATAACCTTGTAGGAGATCAAAGATGCCATACATAAACATACGCCTTGGTGCTACCTTGGATAGCGCACAAAAAAAAGAGCTTTACAAAAAAACAACCGTTCTCATGAATACAATCATGGGTAAACGCCCTGAAGTCACTGTGGTACATATCCAAGAGTCAGATCCACATCTATGGGCTACAAATGCATCAGCCCTAACAGCTGAAGATCCTGTTGGCGCATATGTAGACATTAAGGTTACAGAAGGAACCAACACCCCTGAAGAAAAAGCTGAAATGCTTTCCCAAACAGTAAAAATGCTGCAAGATGTAGCAGGTGCAGTGCAAGAGGCTTGCTATGTAGTCATTGATGATATCCCTGCGAATTCATGGGGGTACAATGGCAAAACCCAGGCTGCTCGTTCTGCTTCCAAGCTATGAAAAGTTAAAAACATAACAATTAAAATGCACTCGGAAACAGCAAAAATGTCACGCCATTTTGCTGTCGCAAAAGCCGCGCCACTTTTGCCGTTCCGGTGATTTTGGCGTTATGCGCATTTCCAATAGTTGACTATAGTATCAATAATGCTACTATCTATAAATGAGTGGCATAGCTAAGATCTTGATGGAAATGAGATCAAATCCCAAGGGGGTTCGATTCTCCGATCTTAAAAAAGCCTGTGAACATTACTTTGGCCCTCCCCGGCAACATGGCACAAGCCATTGTATTTACAAAACACCGTGGCCAGGAGATCCTAGAGTAAATATCCAGAATCAAAAAGGAAAAGCTAAGCCTTACCAGGTCAGGCAAGTACTACTTGCCATAGAGAAATTAGAGGTAGGTTATGGTTCCTGAAATCGATAAATATACATATCGGGTTATGTGGTCTGAAGAAGATCAAGAGTATGTCGGATTGTGTTCCGAATTTCCCAGCTTGAGCTGGCTAATGCCTAGCCTTGAAGCTGCGTTGAAAGGTATAAGGGCGTTGGTTAAATTAACTGTTAAGGATATGGCTAAAAATGATGAACCTATTCCCGAACCACTATCGGCAAAAAAATACAGTGGGAAATTTATGGTGCGTGTGCCTCCAGAAGTTCATCGGCATTTAGCTATGGAAGCAGCGGAATCTGGCGTCAGTCTTAATCGTCTGGCAAGCGCCAAGCTTGCTCAATAATGCACATAACAAATTCTTGCAGCCGGACCCAGCAGCGCCAGGCCGCTGAAGAAAGGCGTTAGGGCCACCAAATTCTTAAAAGTATTTGATGATTGATCACACAGGAATTAATGTTAAAAATTTAGCTCTAAGCAGGAAATTCTATGAGTCGGTTCTTGCCACCATAGGATATGAAGTCCGCGTAGAGCTCGATGGTGCTGTTGGATTTGGTTCGAAGGAACCCAGTCACGGAGATGACCCTGGTGGCGATTTCTGGATAGCCGAAGGCGATCCCTCCTTCCCAAGAAACCATATTGCTTTTCGTGCAGCAAGCGTTGCACAAGTTGATGCTTTTTATGAGACGGCTTTAGCTGCAGGTGCACGTGACAATGGTGCACCAGGTTTGCGCCCCCACTACCACACAAGCTATTACGCAACCTTTGTATTCGATCCCGATGAGTACAATATAGAAGCGGTTTTTCACTGCGGAGGCTAAACGTGAGATTTTGCCCTAACTAACGCATGCAGACGTACCGCCAAACAGAAGCGTAAGTATCTCATCTGGTTCATTCCTCGCCGTTGGCCTCTGACTTCCCAGCGTCCTCTTCGGTGCGAATATCGCCATTTACCAGAAGCTATCTGTATTCGCTTTTAGCCGCCCGAAGCCCGGGCCGGACTATGCGATCATCTGGTAATAGATGTTCTGCGGGTGTTCGGCTTCGATGAAGAAGTACCAGCGTTCACCCATTAATCCCAGGAATTGCAGCAGAAAGGCGGCAGCGCAAAACAGCAATGCGTTGTCATCGCCAATCACCAGTAACAACAGGGGCAATATAAATCCCGTCAGCAGGAAGGCGCGGCGCACCAGGGGCAACACGGCCGGACCATAGGCGTGCATGAAGGCGCGCGTGTTGAAGCTTCCGCCCATGGCGCCCTGCGCGATCTGGCGAATCGTCGGGTGGTGCACGCCGATAGCCGATTGCAGGCTGGTCGGACTGCGCAGGCGCCGGTTGCGCGATAGCGTCAGCAGGCGTGACAGCAGCGCGGCGAGCGTCAACGCAATCGCCATTGCGAAGAAGTAGTCGAACTGCCCCGCGCCGGCGGCAACCACCAGCGCCGTCGCCAGCGTAAATCCCGAGGCACAGCCCATCAGCAAAAAATTCAGCACCGTTAACGGTGTGTGCCACTGGCGCAGGAATCTGAGACTTGCGTAAATCATCGCGGTACAGATAAAGAGTACGACAATCGCCAGCACCGCGACAAAACCCGCCAGCGTCGACAGTTGAATCGGAATACTGCCGAGCACGAAGACTTCGAAATCGATCGCGAAAAACTGGATCAGCGCGAACGCCAGTATCATCACCATCGCGCTCGGCAGGGCGATCACTTCACGCGAAAGCCAGGACGTGCGCCACATCGCCGCCGCGCGCCAGGCGCGTTCGGGATGACCGAGGTGGAAGAATGAAGCCAGCAGGCCCGCCGCCATCAACAGGAAGCTGAGCAGCGCCGCATGCGCCGCGTAATCGACCGGAATCGGATGTAGAATCTTCAGCATGACCAGCCATTCGGCGCTGTAGTATGCCAGGAACAGGCCCTGCCCCGCGCCGATCAGGGTCGTCAGTAGAATAACGGATATCGCAGGCTTCATCGCAGGATCACCGTTACCATGAGGTCGAGTCGTCGAGCGTGGTGCGCGTGCTCGGCGCGCGTTGACCACGGTCTTCTTTACGCAGCGGGTTATCGACGCGTTGCAGATCCTCTTCGTGGATCGCGATGTTGACCTTGCGCCGAGGCAGGTAATGATTAGCCGGCGCTGTACCCCACTCGGGCATCAACTGGTAGCCGCCGGCTTCGTTGATCGCCTTCGAAGCATCCGATTCCGGATCGTGGATATCGCCGTAGATGCGCGCACTGGTCGGGCAGGAAAGCACGCAAACCGGCTTGCGCTCGCTCTCGGGCAGGTTTTTATCGTAGAGCCGATCGACGCACAGGGTGCATTTTTTCATCACCTTCTGCTGCTCGTCGATTTCGCGCGCGCCGTAGGGGCAGGCCCAGGAGCAATACTCGCAACCGATGCACTTGTCGTAATCGACCAGTACGATGCCATCCTCGGGACGCTTGTAACTCGCGCCCGTGGGGCATACCGGGACACAGGGCGGATCTTCGCAATGCAGACAGGATTTCGGAAAATGCACCGTCTGCGTGTGCGGGAATTCACCGACCTCGAAGGTTTGCACGCGATTGAAAAAAGTCCCGGTCGGATCGGCGCCATAAGGATTGCGATCCACCATCGGACCGGCCTCGCCCGAGGTATTCCATTCCTTGCAGCTGGTCACGCAGGCGTGACAGCCGACACAGGTGTTGAGATCGATGACCAGCGCCAGTTGCGTCATTTGCCTAAACCTCGCACGAAAGCCTGCCATTTGCCGCGCGCCGGCTCCATGCCCGCGACCCGCGGCTGGGTCTCGAACTGCGGTGAGGTTTGTTTCGCTTCCGACGCATCCGCCTTGTAGACGCGCACCCGCAGGTCATACCAGGCCGCCTGCCCGGTAATCGGGTCGGAGTTGGAAAAGTGAGTATCGCCCCGCGGCGACGGCAGTTCCTCGCTGATCAGGTGGTTCAGCAGGAAGCCCTTTTGCGACTCGTTGGCGTCGGCATCCAGGCCCCAGGCGCCGGCGGCCTTGCCGATCGCGTTCCAGGTCCAGACGGTCCCCGGCTCCACCGCTTCGCTGAAGCGACACATGCAACGCACCTTGCCGTGCTCGGATTCGACCCAGATCCAGTCGCCGTCGTCAAAACCGTTCTGCGCGCCGACGCGCGGGCTGACGAACAGGTAATTGTGCGTATGGATTTGACGTAACCAGGCGTTTTGCGAATCCCAGGAGTGGTACATTGCCATCGGCCGTTGCGTAATCGCATTCAACGGGTACTTGTCCTTGTCGATGACCTGGTTTTCCAGCGGTTCGCTGTAAAACGGCAGCGGATCGAAATGAGTGCGCACGCGTTCGCGCAGGTAATCCGGTGGCTGGCGGCCCGGGCGTTTGCCCTCGGCCGCGAGCCGGAAGCGCTGCAGCACCTCGGAGTACAGGTGCAGGTTGACCGGGTCGGTATAACGGATCAGGCCATGATCCTGCGCCCAGTGCAGGTAGCCGCGATTCCAGTTGCGCATGTACTGGAACGAACGCGGTAACTTGTGTTGATACACGCAATTGTTTTTGGCATACATTTCCCACTGGTTGGGATTGGGTTCACCGCGCATGAATTTTTCACCGCCCTTGCCGCGCCAGCCCGCGAGGAAACCGATGCCCGAGCCGGGTTCGGTTTCGTAGTTGATCACCAGGTCCTTGTAGTTTTTGAACTTGCGCGAGCCATCCAGGTTCAGGAAGCGCGGTAACTTCAGCCGCGTCGCCAGTTCGACGAGGACATCCTGGAACGGCCGGCAGTCGCCCTTCGGCGGCACCACCGGAACCCGCACCGAGTCGGCCGGGCCTTCAAATTCCGAAATCGGGCGATCCAGCATCGACATGGCGTCGTGGCGTTCCAGGTAAGTCGTGTCGGGCAGCACGATGTCGGCAAAGGCAATGGTTTCCGAATGGAATGCGTCGCAGACCACCAGGAAGGGTATCTTGTATTCGCCGTCATCGTTCTTGTCGACCAGCATATCGCGCACGCGCACGGTGTTCATGGTCGAATTCCAGGCCATGTTGGACATGAACAACATCAGCGTGTCGATCGGGTAGGGGTCGCCGCGCCAGGCATTGGTAATGGCGTTGTGCATCAAGCCGTGCACCGACAGCGGATACTCCCAGGAAAACCCCTTGTCGAGCCGTACCGCTTCGCCTTTCTCGTCGACGAACAGGTCCTCGGGCGAGGCCGGAAAACCCAGCGGCATGCCTTCCAGCGGAGCGCCCGGCTGCACCGCATCGGGTGAGCTGGGGGGCTTGGCGCAAGGCGGGATCGGCCGCGGAAACGGTGCCTTGTGGCGAAAGCCGCCGGGGCGGTCGATGGTGCCGAGCATCGTCATGAGGATGCCGAGCGCGCGTATGCTCTGAAAGCCGTTGGAGTGCGCCGCGAGGCCGCGCATGGCGTGAAATGACACCGGGTTACCGGTAATCGATTCGTGTTCGCGCCCCCAGGCGTCGGTCCAGGGTACCGGCAGTTCGATCTTTTCATCGCGCGCGGTAATGCCCATCTCGTGCGCGAGCCTGCGGATGGTTTGCGCCGCAATACCGGTAATGCCCTCGGCCCACTCCGGCGTATACTGCTCGACTCGCTCCTTGAGCAACTGAAACGCCGGTTTCACCTTGCCGCCCTGCTCCAGGCGGAACTCTCCCATCAGGCGCGGATCGGCCTCGTCGACATGCGAATTCACCGCGCGCTCAAGGTTTCGATCCCACCACAGTTTGTTGTCGGGATCGATGCAGGACTCTTCGATCGGCTTGTCGGAGCGCAGGAACAGTCCGAACTCGTCACTCTCCGGGTCGACATTGACGAGGTCGGGCGCATTGGTGTATTGCGATAAAAATTCGCGGTCGTAGAGACCGAGCGCAATGATTTCACGGATGATAGCGAGTAGCAGCGCGCCGTCGGTGCCGGGTTTGATGGCGATCCACTCGTCGGCGATCGCGGCATAGCCACTGCGCACCGGATTGATAGCAATAAACTTGCCGCCGTTACGCTTGAATTTTGCCAGCTCGATCTTCATCGGGTTGGAGTGATGATCTTCGGCGGTGCCGATCATGATGAACAGGCGCGAACGCTCGAGGTCAGGACCGCCGAATTCCCAGAAGGATCCACCGATGGTATAAATCAGGCCTGCGGCCATGTTGACCGAGCAAAAACCGCCGTGCGCGGCATAGTTTGGCGTACCGAACTGCTTGGCGAACAAACCCGTCAGGGCCTGCATCTGGTCGCGCCCGGTGTACAGTGCAAACTTCTTCGGATCGGTGTCGCGGATATGCTGCAAACGCTCGCTGATCGTGGTGTAGGCCTCCTCCCACGAGATTTCCTCGAACTCGGAGGTGCCGCGTTCGGCGCCCTGCTTGCGACGCAGCGGCTTGCTCAGGCGTGCCGGCGAATACTGCTTCATGATGCCTGACGCACCCTTCGCGCAGAGCACACCCTTGTTGATCGGATGCTCGGGATTTCCCTGGATGAAACGAACCTCGCCGTCCTCGATCGTGACATTGATGCCGCAACGACAGGCGCACATGTAGCAGGTGGTCGATTTGACCTCTCGCCTGCTTGCCGCATTTGCCGCCATATAAATGCCTGTTTAGTCGAATTACGAAACTCAGGTTAGTGTGTCGCTGTGGTCACCCTGATGCAAAACAAATAAATTGATCGCGGCAAAAGAGGAGTTAATAGGAAATAAATGAATTTTATAACGATCCTTCGCCTATTAATAAATTTAATGTACATGCGAGCATGGAACCCTCCTGAAAACGCTGCGCGATGAACAATAACCTTACCCGCGACCTAATTAGGGGTATCCTGTTTCGAGCTAATTTCCGAACCCGCTGAAGAATCAGAGATGACAGACCGAAAACCCGGCTACGACCCCGAAGGAGCGTTCAATACGGTGCAGCAACAACTGCCCTGGTGGCGCTATCTCATCTGGTTTTTTGTACTGGTTATTTTCAGCTGGTATTTTTTAGACACCGATACCGATAGCCGCCAGATCCTGTCCTACAGCGAATTTAAAACCCTCGTCGCCGAAGACCAGGTTGCCCGGGTAAAAATACAGGGTGACCAGGTTGCCGGCGAATTTCTGCAGGCGCGCATGACTTCTGCACAGGCTGGCGGCAAATCATCGCTCGCTTTCGTAACCACCCTGCCCTCGCTGGCGGACCCCGAATTGATTTCCTTGCTGGAACAACATGATGTCGAAATTCATGCTGTCTCAGGCGAAGCGCACTGGTTAAGCAAGGCGCTGATCGGGGTATTGCCGTGGATTCTCATCATCGGCCTGTTCTGGTACGCCAGCAACCGAATGAAGCGAAGCCTGGGCGGACTCGGGGGTTCCTCCGGATTGTTCGACTTCGGTAAATCACGCGCCAAACGCTTCCGCCAATCGGACTCGGAACTGAGCTTCGACGATGTTGCCGGTCTGGAAAACGCCAAGCGTGACCTTTACGAGATCGTGGGTTACCTCAAGGATCCGGAGCACTACCGCAAACTGGGCGCCAAAATTCCCAGGGGAATATTGCTGATGGGTCCTCCGGGGACTGGCAAGACCCTGTTGGCCAAAGCCGTGGCCGGTGAGGCCAATGTCCCTTTTTTCAGCATCAGCGGTTCTGAATTTATCGAAATGTTCGTCGGCGTCGGCGCCTCGCGCGTACGCGACATGTTTAAAAGTGCGCGTAAGGAGGCGCCATCCATCATCTTTATCGATGAAATCGACTCGGTCGGTCGGGCTCGCGGCACCGGTGTAGGTGGAGGGCATGATGAGCGCGAACAGACCTTGAACCAGATACTCGGTGAAATGGATGGCTTCGACCCGCACGAAACCGTGGTCGTGCTGGCAGCGACCAATCGACCCGATGTGCTCGATGCGGCCTTGCTCCGTCCCGGGCGTTTCGATCGCAAGATCACGCTCGATCTGCCGGCAAAAAAAGCACGCCGTGACATTCTTGGCATTCATTCGGCCAAGGTGCCGCTGGCCGATGATGCCGACCTGGAGCGCATCGCCGCCCTGACGGTCGGCTTCTCCGGAGCGGACCTGGAAAACCTGGTCAACGAAGCCGCCTTGTTGTGCGGGCGCGAGAACCGGGAAACCGTCAACATGGAGGCATTGCTCAACGCACGTGACAAGGTTGTGCTGGGCAGTAAACGTGAATTGATCATTGGCGAAGAGGAGAAGAACCTGGTCGCGCACCACGAGGCCGGGCATGTGCTCGTCGCCTACCTGTTACCTGGCGCCGACCCGCTCGACAAGGTCACCATAATTCCGCGCGGCCGCTCGCTGGGCGCCACCGAGCAAATTCCCGAGGAAGAGCATTACAACCTGCGACAGAGTTACCTGCACGATCGCATCGGCGTGATGCTGGGTGGCCGTGTGGCGGAAAAACTGGTGTTCGGCGAAGTCAGCTCCGGCGCCGAGGAAGACATCAAGCAAGCAACCCGCCTGGCCCGACACATGGTGACGCACTGGGGGATGAGCGAAAAACTTGGCCCGGTCGCGTTTCGCCGTGGCGAAGAACACATATTTCTCGGTCGGGAAATGGCTCAGCAACGAGACTTCAGTGAGCATACCGCGCAAATCATCGATGACGAAGTCTGCGCCCTGCTCAAGACCGTCGAGCAGGAAATCGTGACCCTGTTAGAGCAACATCGCACCCAGCTCGAGTCGCTTGCATCCGCGTTACTGGAGAAGGAAACCCTGGAAGCCGATGAGATACAGGCGATTTGCGAATGAAGAAGCGCGAGCGCAAACATGGCCTTTGAACGCGAACGGCAACAAATGATGGATGACATCGATACCGGATTTGCCTACACCTGCTCAATGACGGGGCGCGATCATCTGCATCCACGGGTCAGGGCGGCCATGATTCGGGTGCCGAGAGAAGATTTCGTACCCGCCGATATGCATCACGCTGCTTTCAGAGACGGCGCCCTGCCCGTCGGCCATGGGCAGACCATATCCCAGCCCTACATAGTCGCCCTGATGACCGACCTGCTCGAGCTAGACGATGCCAGCGTCGTCCTCGAAGTAGGTACCGGAACGGGTTATCAGGCAGCGATCCTGTCGCAACTTGCGCAACAGGTCTACACGATCGAAAGGATTCCGGAACTCGCCCAGGCCGCGCAACAAAGACTCATCGAGATGGGCTGCGATAATGTTGAAACCCGCTGTAGCGATGGCTACCTGGGTTGGCCGGAAAAAGCGCCTTTCGATGCCATCGTGGTCACTGCCGCCGCGGCGAAACTGCCAACCGCCCTGCTCGAGCAACTCGCACCCGGTGGCCGCATGGTGATACCCATCGGTTTACCCCACGCGCACCAGGAACTCGTGCTGGTTACCCGGGACCTGCAAGGAGAAGTAGATACTAGCAACATACTCGGTGTCGCCTTCGTGCCTATGGTTTGAAACGTTTGATACGGCGTATCGAGATACAGCCGGATTTCTCCAGGACCCGGGCATAACTATTTCGGGGCTGACTTTTCCAGCCCGCACCAGTTGGCAATGAACAGGGCTATGGTCTGAGTAATACGTCGCACCGAATCCAGATTCACGCGTTCGTTGAATCCATGAATCGCTTCGGCTTTAGGGCCGTATACCAGGGTGGGCGTGTCCGCGTAGAGACCGAAGAAACGCGCATCGGTGGTAGCGGTCACCGCAAAAGATTGCAGTGTATCGCCGGTAACGCTCAGATGTGCCTGCTCAAGTGCTTCGAGCGCCTGGCGCGCGGCAGGGGTATCGTCATCCGCCAGCGAGTAACCTTCGGCGAGGAAGCCGTGGTAAACAATTTGCGGCGGGTTGTTGCGTAAAAAGCGGTCCTGGTTAGCGGCCTCGTGCACACAGGATTCGATTTCCGCGCGCGCCGCGTCGATGTCCTGGCCCGGGTAAATCGCCATACGCACGTCGAAACAGCACCAGGCCGGAACGCTCGAAGGCCAGTCGCCGCCCTCGATCCGCCCGATATTCAGGTTGAGCGGATGATCCAGGTGCTGGTACAGAGGATGCCTGAGATCGTCGGCATTCCAGCGCTGCTCCAGTTCGCGTAATGCGGCGATCAACGGTATCGCCGAATCGATCGCACTGGCGCCGCTGCCGGCTTCGAGCACATGAACCGGTACTCCTCGTAAATGTACCTGTAACCAGATAACCCCGATCTGCGAAATTACCAGCTTCTCGTCGAAGGGTTCCGGGATCAATGCCGCATCCGCCCGATAACCACGCTGCAGGCAGGCCAGCGCACCGTTACCGGTACACTCCTCTTCGACCACGGATTGAAAATACACATCCGCCGAAGGCTGGAACCCACAGTCCCGTAATGCATCCAGCGCGTAAAGATTGGCGACCAGCCCGGCTTTCATATCACCCACGCCGCGGCCATACATCCAGCCATCCTCGCGGTAAGGCTCGAAGGGCGGCTGCCGCCACATGTCCAGTGGACCCACCGGCACCACGTCGATGTGACCATTCAGGATCAGCGATCTGCCTTTTTGCGACTGACCATGATGGGTCGCGACCACGTTCAGGGCTTCGTCATAATTGCCGATCAGCGGGGAAAATCCGGGCAGATGAGCGATATCATCGACATTGATTTCCCACAGGTCGGTGCTGTAACCACGCTCCTGCAATTGCAGGTCGAGGAATTTCTGTGCGCCCTGTTCATTGCCCCGGGTCGACGCGTGGCTCGAAACTTCGCTGAGGAAGTCGATCTGCTCATCGAAACGTCGCTCGATAGCATCCATGATGTGTTGGCTGGTTTCTTTATCCATCACTTACCTTTCCGGGATCAGTCCCCTGGGCGAAAAGCGCATCACCACCAGTAAAATCCCGCCCATTAGAATCAGCCGGGTATAGGCTGCGCTCGCGATCAGGTGCTGCTTGAGCCAGTTGCCTTCGCCCATGTACAGGGTGATGGCCTGCATCAACCAGTTGCCAAGCGGCTC
>Ga0164315_10004411_pt1 | contig 10908 bp, 14 predicted proteins | sample GuaBasSedimGuay6_FD_113737 | JGI IMG/M metagenome (GOLD analysis project Ga0164315, IMG submission 113737) | Subseafloor sediment microbial communities from Guaymas Basin, Gulf of California, Mexico - Guay6, Core 4569-2, 0-3 cm | ecosystem: Environmental > Aquatic > Marine > Hydrothermal vents...
CCAGAACTAAAATCATTATGTGATTAAAACTAATACTCACATTTTTACACAATCCCAAAATTTGAAATAATTATGAAAAACAATCTATTAATATTCACTTTACTTATCATATCAAATTTGTGCATTGCTCAACAGCTTAATGATACCTTAATAATGGGTGAATGGAATGTTGTAAATGTGGAAATAACAGAGCAAGTACCTCAAAAAGAGGCCGTGGAGTTTGTTAAAAATGCTTTTACTGGTGCATTATTTAATTTTAATGGCAATAAAATTTTTAATATCAAATATGGCAATACAGCAGATGATAGAATTAAAGAACTTTTTAAAATAAATGGCGAAAACTGGAAAATAGAAGATAATCTAATAAAAATAGGAACAGATGGAAATGGTTTTTCTTCAATGCATATTACGGTCCAAAAGGTTAATGATAACACTTATTTTTTGTTCCCCATGATGCGATTAAAAATGGAAAAAATTAAAAATGACGAACCAAAACCCTTTAAAATATCTGAAAATATTAATGAGAAACCCCTTAGCAATGAATCAGAATTTAATGAACCTATTATCATTGAATTAAATGAAAATGAAATTGTCCCATTTCCAATTGTAGATAATCCACCTCTTGCACCAGATTGCAAAACCAAATGGAAAGTTGAAAAACGAAAAGAATGTACTAGTAATTTCATACAACATCACGTACAAAGAAAATTTAATACCGAACTAGCTGGAGATTTAGGAATTGTTGGCAGAATACGGATTGACCTTGAATTTGTTATAGATAAGAGTGGCAAGGCTGTCAACATTACGGCTACTGGTGGGCCAGAATTAATGAATCAAAATGCAATAGATGTTATTTCAACACTACCAAATTTAGAGCCAGCTACTCATAATGGGGGAATTGTAAATGTATCCTATAAATTGCCAATATTATTTTATGTGGAGAAGTAAAGCTAACGGAGCAATTAACCAAAATAAAAAGAGAATATGAAAAAAGCAATAGCAACGAATTTTAAAGATTTATTATTAATATTAATTATTTTCTTGATGAGTATTAATCTGTATAGCCAAAAGAAGATGGTATTATATTTAAAAGATGGCTCTTCTCAAACTGGATATGTAACTTACGAAAAAAAATATGTGAAATTTCAAAAAACCAAAAAAGATAAAAAGAAGAAGGTAGAATATCATTTACTAGATTCTACCACAAACTATGTTAGCCAACGAGCTAAAAATAACAAAAGGAAACCCAAAACTTATTATTTCTTTCCAGAAGGAAAAAAAGGGAAACATTATAATGCATGGGAAGTAGACACAAAAGGAGAAGTTAGCCTCTATAAACGAACAGTAGATGCTTCTAATGGGGGAATGTGGATGAATTCAACGGGAGGAACAAGCACTTTTGTTCCAACTGGAAGTAATAAGGATAAGAAAAATGTTATTTATAGAGTTAAAAGAGCGAATGAACCCTATTTAACATCATTTGGGAATAAAGATTTCTCAGCTGCTTTTATTACCATAGTAGATAGTTTTAAGAATGAAACTGCTAGATATTTTGAGGATTGTCCGACACTTGTTGAGAAAATAAAAAAAGAAGAAAAAGGTTTTACAAGAAACTGCATGAAGGAAATAGTTGATTATTATAATAATCAGTGTAATTAACTAAAATCAAAAAAATAAAAGACACTATGAGAAAAATATTAATTGTTCTATTTATACTAATTTACAGCTCAAACATCAATGCCCAAAATAGCATTGAAAATTATGTAAGAGAAGGTATACATTACCACGACAATGGAGATTATGACAACGCCATAAAATCTTATAAAAAAGCTCTTAAAATTAATCCAAACTCTACACTTGTTAATTATGAAATAGCTCTTAGTTATACCAGTAAAGGAAACTACAAAAAAGCTATAGAATATTCAGATTATGTTTTAAATCAAAACTCAGATTATATGCTCGAAGCATACCTAACTAAAGGGACTGCACTAGACTTGTTAGGAAAAACAAAGGAATCGATAAAACTTTTTAAGAAAGCAATTAAAAAAACTGATGGAAATTTTTTATTGTATTATAATTTAGCGTTTAATTATTATAAAATTAATGATTTAGGTAATGCGGAGGTAAATCTAATTGAAGCGATAGAAAACAACCCAAATCACGCCAGCAGTCATTATATGTTAGCACATATAAATAACAATCAAGGCAATTCTGTGCAAACCCTTTTATCTGTTCATTATTTTTTATTCCTAGAACCAGACTCAAATAGGTCATTGGAAGCTTACAACATTCTAAAAACGAATTTTGGGGGTAATGTTACTAAAGATGAAAACGAACCAAATACAATAAACATTATGCTCTCTACTAATGATGATTCTCAGTTTGGAGCCGCTGAATTTATGATAGCATTGTTAGAAGCTTCAAAATCTTTAGAAGAAAATGAAGGCAAAACTGATGACGAAATGTTTGTTAAGAACACTAATTCCTTTTTTACTATTCTAGGAGAGCTTAAAAAGGAAAAAGATAAAGAAATATGGTGGACATTTTATACATCTTTCTTTTATGATTTGTCAAAGAGCGAACATTTAGAAACTTACTGTAAGTATATAACTCAGTCTGGAAATGAGAATTCAAAAAAGTGGTTGACTGAAAATGAAAATAAATTAGCAGCTTTTGGTGACTGGTTGAAGAATAATTAGATATTTGAAAACAAAATCATTTCTAAATCAGGTTCATAAAATCTAAATTATGAGTAAAAATATATTCTTAGAAAAGTTTAAACATAAAACCGATTCTGAGTTAGAACATATATTATCTAACAAGAAAACATATACCGAGGAAGCAAGAAGTGCAGCCATTAACTTACTTGAAAAACGAAATGTAACATCTTCTGAATTAGAAAAAGCTCAAAAGGAAATAGATATTAAAAAAGATAAAAAAATAGTTGGGGTAAATAAAACCATTGGATTAATATTTCACTCTCAAAAGTCGATAGGAATAGCTTCCTTCTTTGGTGGACCCCTTGCTGCGGGATACCTAATAAGAGAAAACTATTTGGCTTTAAATAAACCAGATGAAGCGAAAAAATCTCTTTTAATTGGAATAATCTCTACAATAATCATTTTCTATGTATTATTTATGATTCCAGAGTCAATTATTGATAAAATTCCGAACCAATTATTTCCTCTTATTTATACCGCAATCATACTATTTATAGTTGCAAAGGTTCAAGGCACTATTCTTAGCCAGCATAAAGAGCATAATAATGAGTTTTTCTCTGGCTGGAGAGCTGCTGGCATTGGATTAATATCATCAGCAATAATGATAATAGGAATATTTGGATTCGTATACCTAACACCAGACAGTACAGATATATATAATGAAGAATTAACAAGATTTTCAACTAATGAAGAAGAAACAATAGTTTTTTACGACCATTTAGATTCAGAAAACATGTATTCACTTGTCCAAGAACTAGATGATTTTGTTTTGCCGAAATGGAAAGAAAATGTTGAAATAATTAAGAGTACAAATCAAATTGAAAATTTACCAACAGAATTACTAAAACAAAATGAAATATTATTAAAATATTCTGAGCTAAGAATAGAAGCGTTTGAATTATTTAAAAAAGCAATTACTGAAGATACCGATAAATATTATTTGGAAATTGAACAGATTCATTTAAAAATAGATGAGCAACTTAAAAAACTTAATTGAGAAATAGTATGGAAAAAACTGTATTCAAAAGCAAAATCTTTTATTGGCTTCTTATTGTTTGTCTAATTTCATTTTTAGGATGGAATATCTACGCTCTAACAACTGGAAGGATCTTTGCCGTAATACCAATAACAATTCAAATCACACTTCTATTTTTTATATTCAGTCATAACAAACACACTAAACTTGGTATTAAAATTTGGGCAATTTTTTTGTTAGTCGGACCAGCATTATCCATTATAGGCAAACTGATGAAAATAATGATTGGAGATGATATAAACTTAATGATTGACGACCTAATAAAGAATCTGATATTTTTTATTATTGGAATATTAATTTATTCTTTTAATGAAAATACAGTTGTTTTAGAAAAACCAAATGAACAAGGAAATGAAAATAAATAATCTAACTTTAATCATAACAGTTTTAATAATTAACTTGACTTTTGGCCAAAATGATAATACCCAAAAATCAACTTCTAATTCCGACAATACAGAAAAGGAGATAATAGAAAACCCTATAGATTACATTAAAAAAGAGACTATTGGCGGTAAACTGGATTTTAACAAACTGTATGTAGGTTATGGTGAGGAAAATGCAGAATATAAAGCCTACCTATATTCAATTGCTACCTGGGCTTATGCGGTTAAAGATTTAGGAATTGAAAACAGAAAGGAAATAATTAAACTTTGGGAAGAAATTCATGAAAGAAAAATGACCAAGGATGAAAAAAAAGCTATTACCTTGGGATTAGAAGAAGAGTAAACACTAATTAAAATTTATGAAACCAACTTATGCTAATTTACCTAGTAGATTTAAAGCTGCAACTATAGACAGTATAGTGTTAATAGGAATGATGTATTTAGCATCTGAAATATTTTCTTTATTTGAGTCTGTTCCAAATTATTTTCGACTCACTGTTTCTGTTTTTGTTTTTTTATTATATGACCCCATCTTTGTTAGTGTTTTTGGAGGAACCATTGGTCATTCATACATTGGGATTTCAGTCAAGAGAGATGGTGATTCTAAGAAAAATATTATATTTCCATTAGCAATAATTCGATTTATAGTTAAAGTCTTTTTAGGCTGGATTTCACTTTTGACTACTACAAGTAATGAGAAAAAGAAGGCTATTCACGATTTTATTGCAAAATCAGTAGTTATAGAAAGGGAGGATATAAACTCAAAGGACTGAGTTATAACCAACCATAATGATTAACTTTGATAGTGATAAAGTGACAATATTAAGGCAATAAAAAGTCCTATTGAATTACTAAATTTGAGGTGAACCTATAATAGGGATAAAGTGCATAATGTAGAGCAACTAACGTAAAACTGAAAAACAAACAACTGAATTGAAACGTAAAGAAATATTTTGGCTGATTGGAACAGCTCTTTTTGTGCTGATTTTGAATTTCTATTTATTTGGTGTTGACGGATTCAAATCTGACTCTGTTACTGATATTAATGTTCACGACACTTATTTCGTTATTGCGAATTTTCATCTTATTCTGCTATTATCTGTTCTAATTTTTTTTAGTGTTTATCTTTTGCGAATAGTAAAACAGAATTTTAAAAATCTTACTACGAATCTGATTTTTATGATTAGCGGATTATTGAGTATTTGGATTCTGACTGGAATTATTTCAATTGTCAATTCTTATATTGAAGTAACAGAAACTACTGAATATAATCTTCCTGTAACGAATAATATGTTTGACAATGCTTCTACATTGCTATATCTTACTCAAATAATAATAGTTATCTTGATAGCATATAGCGGATTTAAAACGGGTCTGAATTATAGAAAAATTGAATAAACACTATGCACAACACCGCCTATAATTAATTGCTTCGGAATTTCCTCAACGAAAATTCACTTGAATTAATTAACTTTACACCATAGCGGAAAATCATACACAATACTTGTTAAGTGACATTTTGACCAATGAATGAACTTTTTAATTTAATTTATAAACTTCTTAAGTGGCTTTCAAAGCTTACTGGACTTACATATCGAGAAGTCAATATCATTGTTTACTTTATAATAATTCCAACGTTGTTTCTTTTTTTGATAAGTAGGATTTACAAAAAAAAGCATATAATTATTGTTTTTTTAGTTTTAGTATTTGTTTCAATATTAATCATTCCAGATTTTGCGCTTTTCTCAGATAAATTATTTGATCTGTCAGTAGATTTTTTAAATTGGTTTAACCATATCGGATTGAACTACGTACAAGCATCTGTAGTTGTTTGTCTGATAGTTCCAGTCCTGATTGTAATAATATTACTCTATTTAAATAAAAAGGCTAAGCTGAATAGTAGCAAACCCTAAAATTGTAAAAAAATAGCGTAGTTTAGTGTTTAATAAAGTGTTCGGACACAAAACCTCACTATTCTTATCTAACCGTTAGGCAAATTAACAAGCTTCCAATGCAGAATTTAAATGCTAAGAAAATAAAATATAGATTTTTTAAAATTTCTATAAACTTCTTTTTTATTAACATGTATACGAATACAAAAGTATTTGTCATTAAAAATAATACAAGCTTAGTTTTATTATCTATTTGGCATACATTAATATCATTATTTTTAGGTTGGTGGGGGACTAGTTTTACGAAACCATTTCGAAGTATCAGAAATACAATTGAAGCATTACATATTAATTTGACTGGTGGAATTGATTTTACAAATGAAATGGATGATACTAATTACGATGATAAAACAAACCACACATGGAATAATTTACTTCGATTAACTACAGACAGAATTACTAAAGATGAAGTTGAGATTATAATTGATGTTCAGGAATTGTATGAAAATTCATTTAGCAAAAAGTATACTGATAAAAATATTGATTTTATAATTTCAAATTTAGAGAAAGTTAATATTTACAATGCGAATAAAGATGATATAAGAGATGTTTTCGACGCTATTCAATCATATGAAAGGTATACTTCGTAAAATCTTGCCTAACACCGACTATAATTCATTGCGATTGAATTCATTGCGGTTGAATTCATTGCTTAACTGTTAACGATAATAAGAAAAACCATTTGCAAAAATAAAAGTAGAATTTTGCTGAAAAAAGACTAAAAACAGAAGCAAAGTATTATTTGGAGATGTCCTTACCATAATGTCTTTTGAAGGTGTTCATTTAGTAAATGTTTCTTTGATAGAACATTTGGTTTAAGTCAATGAATTATTAAATTTAAATGATACTTTTACATCTTTTAAAACCGAAATTTTGCAAAAATTCATTAGCCATTTATTAGCAGTTTTGTTTGTTTGCTGCGCATATAGCCAAAATACCGTAAATGTTTCTCAGCACCCATCATGGGTTGATTTTCAAGAATATAATAAATATCCAGAAGTAGACGAAGATGAAATCATACAGGGCACCTTAACTCTTTTAGCTGATTATCAGGTTAATACATTTAAACAAGAAGTTTATTTTAGATTAGTAACAAAAATAACAGATAATGTAGGTATACAATCAGGTTCTAATATTAATGCAGTTTACGATCCGTCATATCAAAAATTGACATTTCATTCTATTAACATTATAAGAGATGGGAAAGAAATAAATAAATTGATTCCAGACCATTTTCAAGTTATTAGACGTGAGTTAAATGCAGAAAATTATCTTTACGATGGATCTCTATCGGCAATGCTAAACATGGCAGATGTTCGTAATGGAGATATTATTGATTTAAGCTATACTATCAAAGGGTTTAATCCAATTCATAATGGTAAATTTTCTGATAGTTTTATTCTAAATGATTATGTGCCTATTGGTAAAATTAATGTGTCCATTAACACAAACAATAAGCTTAATTACAAAATTTATAATACAACGCTTCAGCCAAAAATAAGTGAAAAAAATGGAAACACTAATTATAATTGGATGGTTGAAACACCTACCCGCTCTGTGTATGAAGATAATATGCCATCATGGAAAATAGTAATGCCTACAATTATTGTTAGTGGTTATACTTCTTGGGAAGAAGTTGTAAAATGGGCTACTAATATTTACACAGAAAACGAACCGTTAAGTACTGTCGTTAAAATGAAAGTAAGTGAAATTAGTGCAAACTACAATACACAGGGTGAAAAAATAAAAGCAATTCTTGATTTTGTGCAAAACGACATTAGATATTTAGGTTTAGAGTATGGTATTGGTAGTTACAAGCCTAATTCTCCTAACAAAGTCTTTGAACAGCGATATGGTGATTGCAAAGACAAGAGTTTACTCATGGTACAAATGCTTAAAGAAATCGACGTAGAAGCATATCCAATGCTTCTTAATACCACAATGAAAGGTACCATTACAGAAGTGCCTCCATCCCCTAGTTTCTTTGATCATTGTGTGGTCAAGGTAATAGACGAAGAAAAACGGGAATTATATTATGATCCTACAATATATAATCAAGGAGGCACCTATAAAAATACACACTTCCCTAATTATGAGTATGGACTAGTTGTTAAAAAGAACAATATGGCTTTTGATACTATAATGTCTTCATCTAATAACAATGTAACTACTTTAGAAGAATACGTCATCAAAGAGGTCAACAGCGGAGCCACTTTAAATGTAACTAGCACGTATACAGATACTGAAGCTGATAGAATGCGTAATTATTTTAAGAATAATAGTAACAGTAGTATTATAAAAGAGTATGAAAACTTTTATGCAAACTACTTTTCTAAAATAAAAATAGTAGATGATCCATCTGTTGATGATAATGTATCAAAAAATGAGTTTAAAGTTACAGAATCTTACATTATAGACAGTATTTGGCAACCAATGAAATTAAAGCCAGGTTTTATAGCTATTGAGTTTTTCCCTTCTAGTTTAATAGATGCTTTGTATGTACCTAATTTGGAAAATAGAAAAAATGAAATAAGTTTACCATATCCTGTTTCTAGAGAGCACAGAACAAATATTATTTTGCCAAGAGCATGGGGAATTGAAAAGAATAATGATCTAGTTAGCAATGATATTTTTTACTACGACTTTAGCGTAGATTACAATAAAAAGAAAAATGAAGTACAACTAAAAAGCTATCTCAAAATTCAAAAATCTTCAGTTACGCAAGATGAATTCACGACATATTATAATGATTTAAATGAATTAGAAAAGTCGTTTGGGTACACCATTTTTATCCCCAAAAATTCAAAAGGACTTCAAGAAAAAAACTTTTTTTTTAGCTTAGGTAAAATTTCTTTTTCTCTTTTTTTGATTGGTGTTTTTATATTTTTCCTGATTTGGATATACTCTAAGAAAAAAAAGACTAATATTTCAAACATATAAGTAATATAGACAAAAACGTTGTAATCAATTTGAGATATGACAATCCGTGAAATTTTAAATACCACAGAACATAGACCTTGGGAAATACCGACTGAAAATTGGAAATTCTACCAAGAGTGGAATAATGTGATATTTCTTCATTATCAAGTAGAATTGATCGAATTGAAAAAGTTCGTGCCGAAAGAATTGAAAATCGACCTTTTTGATGGAAAACCTTGGATTACAGTTGTTGCTTTCACTATGGAAAAGATTAGACCGAAAAACTTACCTTCTTTTCCGCTGATTTCAGATTTTGACGAAATTAATATTCGAACTTATGTAAGATCAAATAATAAAACTGGCGTATACTTTTTAAGCATTGAAGGCGGAAAATTAGCATCTTGTAAAATAGCAAAAGGAATTTCTGAACTTCCCTATCGTTTTTCAAAAATAAAACGCACTGAAGGCCAATATGAATCTTGGAACACAGAATTTAATGACAAATTAGATGTAGAATTTACTATTGGAAAAGATATTAATGAAAAAACGGAATTGGACAAATGGCTGACTGAAAGATATGCTCTTTTCCAAGATTCAGAAAAGTCAATTAACAAATTTGAAATTCACCATTTAGAATGGCCAATTAATGAAATTAACTTAAAAAAAGCAGAGCTAAATTATCCGAGATTTGACAAACTAATTAAAAACGAACCGAACAAAGTCCAATACTCGAAAGGAGTAAAAGTTATTGCTTGGGGAAAGAATAAAAAAGAAAAAACTGGCTACAACACAATATAAAATTAATAAGTTTAATTAAAGGCTAATTAAACAAGACCGTTGTTAACCACAAGTCGTACAATACATTAAACAAGAATGAAAAAAGTTTTTGGAATATTGCTGTTAATTATTGGAATACTGTTTGTTTTAGTAGTCTTTGGAAGATTAACCTCATTGATTTCAGATGTTTTGGGAATAATAAGAATTTTTGACTCTAATATTAGTGGATACCAGAGAGGTGATGTTTTTGGTGGTTTTATATATTGGGTTCTTCATTTTTTAGTCATTTATTTTGCCTTCAAGTTTGGTTCAAAATGGATAAAAAATAAAAAAACTAGTACTAATTCTTGAAAATCAAACAAACATATTTGAAAGGGAAATCAGTATTTACAGTTTCCTTGCTCGTAATCGGAATTACAATTCTGACTGTTTATCTGACAGGAGAAAACTATAACCGAACCGTTACTTCGAATTTATATCTGTCTTTATCTATAATCGGAACAACTCTTTTTATATTTATGACTTATGGACTTTATAAAGGGATAACTCTAACTAATAACTTTCCGAAATTTCAAAAATTTGAAACTGGAAGCATTATCCCAAATTCAGGAAACGTACCTGATTTTGATATGCCGAGTATTGAAGTTGGAGATGGAATTGGTGGATTAATTGTATCAATCCTACTCTGGATTGGAATGACAATACTTTTGTTTGTACTTCTAATTTTATTAGAGGCTGTATTTTGGATTTCAATTTTTATAATTTTATCAATGCTTTATTGGGTGTTTTTTAGAGCACTAAAATTTGTGTTTTCTAAATCAACTGAAACGAAAGGTGACATCGGAATTTCAGTTATTTATTCTCTGACATATACAGCATTATATTTAGGGTGGATATTCGGAATTGTATATATATCTGAAATAATGAAATAAAAAGCCAGCCTCTAACAAATATTTTAGTTAAAAACATTGCTAATAAAGGTTTTCCGCAACGAAACCGCAACGAAACCGCAACGAAACCGCAACGAAACCGCAACGAAACCGCAACGAAACCGCAACGAAACCGCAACGAAACCGCAGCGAAACAGCAACGAAACCGCAACGAAACCACACCGAAAACGC
>Ga0164315_10004412_pt1 | contig 10906 bp, 6 predicted proteins | sample GuaBasSedimGuay6_FD_113737 | JGI IMG/M metagenome (GOLD analysis project Ga0164315, IMG submission 113737) | Subseafloor sediment microbial communities from Guaymas Basin, Gulf of California, Mexico - Guay6, Core 4569-2, 0-3 cm | ecosystem: Environmental > Aquatic > Marine > Hydrothermal vents >...
GGAAGATGGTCGTTGTGGTGATGGCACCTGATATGCAGGAGTAGAAGATGGTCGTTGTGGTGATGGCACCTGGTATGCAGGAGTAGAAGATGGTCGTTGTGGCGATGGCACCTGGTATGCAGGTGTAGAAGGTGGTCCATTGCCTTTTGAATCTGGAAATTGTCTACTAAGTAAAGACAGATAGTTTTTTACAGTCTGATTTTCCGGATCTAGTCTTTTACAGCTTCTAAAAATTGAGTATGCTTTTTTCTTTTGATTATCATTATAAAGACTTATTGCGTATTCCTGAGCGTAGTGAAAATCTGTTGCTACACTTTGATGGGCTGCAGCAAAACATGCTATTGCCGCACTTGTGTTGTTTTTTGCGGCATAAATACGCCCTCTCAGAAAGTTGGCTGCATGAGATTCTTTAATTTTAGGTACGAGTGATGAAATCTTCTCAAGGGCTTCATCACAATTTCCTCTTTTAAACGATAACTCGGCATCGCTTAACCCGGCTAATGTTGCCTGTGATGCTTGTTTTTGTTGCTGTGAAGCTGAAGCTGGTTGCTGAGCTTGTCGTGGTTGCACTGGAGCTGGCGGTTGTGGCGCAGGTTGTCGTGGTTGCACTGGAGCTGGCGGTTGTGGCGCAGGTTGTCGTGGTTGCGCTGGATCTGGCGGTTGTGGCGCAGGTTGTCGTGATTGCGCTGGATCTGGCGGTTGGGTTTGTTGTGGTGGTATACCGGTTGACGCCGGGAAAGCTGAATTTGAAGAAACGTTAAACCCCCCTGATGGAGGTTTGTTTTCATCATTAGATGAAGAACCAGTATCAAGCCCAATAGACTTTAAACGTTCCTTTATTGCATCGTCACTCAACGGACCCCGCCTCTTTTACATCACTGATTATCGTAACATCGGTTCTATAAAGCGATGAACCTGTACATTTTTAGCAGTCTGTTACAGTAAATATTATATCAATTGGTACCTAAAAAGCTGTAAAAATAATTATTAACCATTTATTAGGATTAAAAACATCTTTTTGTTAGCTTAAGTACAGTTTTTATATCGGTATTAACAAGTCAACTACTTATCATCTTTTTTGGGTATGTATTCATGATTTCTTTTGTTGAGGATATAAATGCTTTCAATAACCGTACCTGCAGGAATTGTGTCTATGGTTTCAGCTCCATCAGTAGATGCACCAAAGACTGTATGAATTCCGTCAAGCCACGGCGCTTCTTTTTTTAGAATAAAAAATTGACATCCTCCCGTGTCAGGACCTTTGTTAGCCATTGATAAATAATATTTTCTGTGTTTTCTTTTGGAAGAAACTTCATCTTTTATGCTGTAACCGGGGTCTCCTGAGCCATCATTTGCTTTGTTGTCATCTTTGCTGTTAGGGTCTCCTCCCTGAATACAAAATTCTTCAACTCTGTGGAAGGTAGTTTTGTTATAGAAATTATTTTCAGCAAGGAAAATAAAGTTTGCTACGTGGTTTGGTGCTTCATTTTCAAAGAGTACAAGAGTAATTGAGCCAATTTTGGTATTGATTATTGCCTTAGGGAGATCTTTTTCTTTCTCATCAATAATGTACATTGGAGCCTGATTTTGAGTAGGGTTGGTCTTTAAGCTGCTGGTGCTCGTATCCGTTACTGTGGATGGAGTGGTTTTATCATAATAAGTGAGTGAGGGTATGAGAAATGGTCTGGCCATAGATTTTCGAATTTTAAATACAGCATCAAGAGTATTAATCATGGCAAAATAATAAAGTTTATTTGCCGTTTGCGCACCAATTGATATCATTATATTCCGGTTTTCATTAGTCTTTGAACTTGATGAAGGTGCCACTTTTTTTGATGGAGACTTAAGTGTGAGGCTTGATGTTGCCAAAGGTGTTGTCAGACCAAATTTTTTAAGATTATCTTTTCCTTCCTGCAAAAAGGAGTGAATATGCAAACTTTTAACCTTAATCAACCATTCATTTATTTTCTGTTCATTAAGTTTTGATGTTGGAGGCTGAATTAATCTCCATTGAAGTTTTGTTTTTGCTATTTTAATAGTCTCTAAACCAATTGCCTCTATGCAAACATCCTGCACTTGTTCAGTTACTAATTTTCTTAGAGGATATTTATCAATTAGATCAGCTCTTTTTTCCGGGAAAATATTAACAAGGTTACCTCTGATGCGATAACTTGTAGGTTTGGCTTTATTTTGTATATATACGTGTCCGGCTTTGTCCCACTTTACAGCAACGGTAAGAGGGGGGTGTTGTGTTGAAAAGTTTAGAGTAATCATCAGATCCGGTTTGTCGAGACCTGACTTGTAAAGTTCTGTTTCATAGTCAGAGACAATACCTGTAGCCTTTAGTTCATAGAGATTGCTTACAAGAGTGTTGATGAAAGAAGAATCACAAAGAGTAGATTTACTATTTTCCTGGTTCATAATCCACTTTTGCTTATCTTTTGCCAGTAAGGCAGTAGATTTATCTTTAAAGGTGAGTGAAATATTGTTTACATCATTTATCTCAAAGTCGTGAGTAATAGATCTGTCTCTTACGTCAAAGAGTGTCTTTACAAGTTTCCGATACTGAAAATCGGCGATTATGTAAACTGTATTTCGTAGGTTGGTCTGACAGTACCATCCACTTAATTCTCTCGATGGATCTGCCTCTAATGTTCCTGAAGCCATATTTCCTATTTTAAGAATTAATGGAGTTTTGAGTTTGTTATTCACATCATCATTAAGCACACCAACGGTGATGACAACTTTAGGATCCAAAAGACCATAGGAATTAAGTTCTTCAGGATCGTCTTCAACAAAAAAATCAACTTTAAGAGAGCGGAATGTATCGGCAATAGTATCTGCTTTCATACAATCAATTGGGCAGGGAAATGATGTTGTAGCCTTCCACTGACTATTTTTTAAAGTAAGAGCGAGCTTGGATTTGTTTTTAATATTAATTGACATCGATTCAATATTTGCTCTGTCTTTAATTTTAAACAGTGTTCTTCTTCGTATATGGCTGGAGGGTTTTGTAATATCATCATCAATACCGTTATTTACGAGATAAACGATATTTTCATCATTAACCTGTACATAACTTAATGCATCAACAGGACTTCTGCGCCCAAGGCGAAGTGTATGTACTATTATTTTACTGTTTTTTGCTGTTAAAATCTGTGCTTTTGCAGGTAGGACGTCACCAATTTCTGGCTTACAATATTCATAGAGTTTTATTGTCGAGCGTGGTGTTGAAAAGCCATATTCCTTTCCATCATTGCCCGGAGGAAGTTTGATCTGTCTTTTGCTTCCAAGGTTATAAAGGTGCCCAACAATGGTTTCAATTTCATTCTTATCAGCTTCATCATTAACTGGTGATGTAATGTTCCAGGTTGTGTCATCTTCATTTCTCGTGACTTCATAAGACAGTGGTTTCGCTAAAGCCTGTCTCATTGTAGTGAAGGAGATTTTGAACACGTTGTCAGGATTAATGTTTAATAGTCTGGTACTCGTCCACTTTAGATCCTCTTTTTTCTCAAGATCATGGTATTCAGTGTAATACAGTGAACCTGCAGCAATAATAACTATCAGTCCGAGAATAAGATTGAAATTACCCATAGTGCTAGAGCAGCCTCCTGTAGAACCATACTGCAAATCCGGTGAACAAGAAGAGTAAAGGTTGTATAACGAGAACAAGCATCATAATAAAGAAATCATCTTTGGCAGTAAGAGATAAAGGTGTATTTTTAATGGTCTTAGCCTTAATGGAAATTAAATTACCTTCCATCGCCAACCAGTTTATACAGTTTTGAAAGAAGTTACCATTCCCTTGTTTGTTATAGTATCTGTTGCTGGTGAAATCGGAATCTCCAATTACTACTATTCGTGTTTTTGTATCTTTGCTCATGACCTTTTCAGAAGCAACCCCCAGACATATTGGTCCTTGTTTATCAACACCAGGGGTAAACTGAGCTTTTTTCTGTGACATTTCAGCCCACGAGTCTTTTGTCGTAATCAATAAACTTGAAGTTTTAGCACCATTGGAACCTGACATTCTTTCAACAGATCGAACATAGGGAAACATTGTCATAAGTCGGAATTTGTCGGTAATTGGATGCTGGCCGTAAGTAGATACAACAGGCATAACTACATCGCCTCCTCCTGCAAGTCTTGCAACAGGGTTGGTGTCAACAACACAGTTGTTTCCAATATTAATGCCCCATTCCTCAAATGTAGGTTCAAGGGCAGTTGTAACGGCAGGATCAATGAGAGCGAGAAAACTGCCTCCTTCATCAAGATATTTCGAAATCATTTTAACTTCGTTTTGTTCAAGGTTTTTTGTAGGACTTGCAAGAACCAGAACAGCACAATCATCAGGAACTTTCTTTTCTTCCCTATAAAGGTGAAGTTCTTTAATATCGTATTGCGTAGTTTTAAGTTCGTCAACCGCTTGTTTCAGACCAGATGGTGTACCATCATTGATATCTGCCTCGCCGTGACCTGCAAGGAAATAGATTATCTTTTTTGTTCCTCTGGTGACTTTTACAACGGCATTTACTACATCTTCTTCACTAATTGATGCAATTCTTGTTTCATTACCGTCACACATAAATAAAGTTGTATAACCTTTTCTTATCTGATGTTTAATTGCAAGTGACGGCTTTTTGTCCGGATCGACAAAACGATAGGTGAAGTTACCTTTAGAAAGAATTTTACATTTTTCAAGAAGATCACGCATTCGAGGCTTCGAGCCTTCTTTTTCATAGTAAGCCTGAAAAAATGAAAGAACTTCAACAGGCTCGGAAATATTGGAAAACACCTGTTTTGTTTGTTGAGAAAGAGTAAAGATCTTACCTTCTGTCAGATCTTTTTTCAGCGGGTGGTTGTATGAGTAGATATTGATAATAACGAGAAGGGCCAAAACGGCTATTATTTGATAGACAGTTTCAATAACGAAATGTGTGCGATTTTTATTACTCATAGATTTACCTCCACCTTAGTGAGTGGATAACCTTATTGGTTAGAAACAAAAGAAAGGTAATGAAAGAAAAATAATATATCAAGTCAACTGATGACATAACTCCTTTAATACCTTCATGGAGATGACCGGGGAATGAGATGAAATCAAATATTCTTGATAGGATCTGCCAGTCGTCGGAAAATGAAATTGATACCCATGAAATAATCCAGAGAACAAGGTTTGTTCCAAAGCCTATAAAGGCAGCGATAAGCTGACTCTCAGAGAGAGAGCTGGAGAAGACACCAACTGCAAGAAAGCAGGCTCCGGTAAGAAATGTTGTCAGATATGCAGAAATAAGAGGCGTAAAATCAAAGGTGCCATAGATCGACAAAAGAAGGGGGTAGATAAGAGTCAGCCCTATCATTAGTGCAAGAATAAAGAGCACGGAAAGGTATTTCCCTATTACAAGTTGAAACACTGATACAGGTCTTGTCATTAAAAGTTCCATAGTACCGTTTGAATGTTCTTCAGCAAAGAGTCTCATAGTTAACAAAGGTAGAGCAAACAGCAAAATTACAGACATGTTTCCCAGAAGCGGAACAATAACTGATGCATTGAGATTAAGGGTAATGGCAAGTTTAGAAGGATTATTTGCGGCATGTTGGAGATAAGCATCGTATGTTTTTGCAAAAGTCATTGTGGGCCCGTAAAACATGATTCCCGATAGAAATAAAAATACTGCAAAAATAACCCACATAACCGGTGAAAAGAAAAACGAATATAGTTCTTTATGAATGATTGCCAGAATATTTTTCATTTTCCCTCCTTAATAATTTTCAGGAAGACATCTTCGAGGGTAGGGCGTAATGACTTAAGTTCTATGAGTCCCCATTTTTTTTCATAAACAAGTTTTGTAATTTCTGCCCGGCTATCAACAGATATGTTATCAGAACCAGTACCAGGTTTGAAATTGATGAGGTAGCCTTTTTTATCTGAAGATTTCTCTACATTAATTATAGGCTTGATTTTCTCAAGAGTCTTAATTACTGCATCTGAATTTTTCTTCAGTTCAATGTAAACCTGATCATTTTTTGAGTGTTCCGATGATAACTCGCTAATTGAACCTACGGTGATAAGTTTTCCGTTATTTATAACGAGAACTCTTTCGCAGGTCATTTCAACTTCAGGAAGAATGTGAGTTGACAACAGGATAGTGTGGTCGTTTGCCAAATCTTTTATAAGATTTCGAATTTCAATAATTTGTTGAGGATCGAGACCTGAAGTAGGTTCGTCAAGAATCAGCACCTCCGGTTTATGGATGAGAGCCTGAGCAAGCCCGACTCTTTGTTTGAAACCTTTTGACAGATGGCATATGAGTCGATTTTTAACTTTTGAGAGACCACATTTGTCTATTGCCTCATTCATATAGTCTGTTCTTTTGGATGCAGGGTAAACACCACCGAGTTTTCCAACATAATTCAGATAACCAGATACTGTCATATCAAGATATAATGGTGGCCGTTCAGGGAGGTAGCCAATCTTTTTTCTTACTTCCATAGATGATGTCTGAACATCAAAACCTGAAACAATCGCTTTTCCACTGGTTGGTGGGATAAAAGATGTGAGCATGCGCATTGTCGTTGTTTTTCCTGCACCATTTAAACCAAGGAATCCAACAATCTCGCCTTTATTGACTTTAAAACTAACAGAGTCTACTGCGACAATATCTCCGAACTGCCGGGTTAACTCTTGTGCTTCAATCATAAAAAACCTTTCGTTCCAGAATCAGTCATACAATAAAAAATTAGTTGTATTGCTAATTCAGGAAATTTAATGTTCATTTTCATCATTGTTCATTTTCACCATTGTTCAATACTGTAAAATTATCATACATTTTACCATAGATTACAGCGTTTTTTGTTAGATTAGTTTTTTCAATCCCTCATTGCATATCTTCTGTGTCATTCAATTGATCTCATGATTATGTTTCTTGAAACTTGATGATGTGGCAAGGTATATTAAGAGCTAAATTTTTTATCGTAGAGTATTTGTCGTAGAGTATTTGTCGGAGAGTATTTGTCGGAGAGTATTTGTCGTAGAGTATTTGTCGTAAAGTATTTGTCATAAAGTATTTGTCATAAAGTATTTGTCGTAAAGTATTTATAGTGACTAAGGTAATTAAGTTTAAAACATCTCCTTGCGTAGATTCGTGATTACCGTAACTTGAATTGGACCAGAACAGTAAATGAACGTTCATCTATTTTTTTCAATCTCCCTTTCTTTAGCTTGTCTTCTCTTTGTTTCTCCTCTTGCACTTTTTGGAGAAGGCGGTGTCTCTGTTATTTATTCTGCAGGTACACGTGGTCGAATTTTACCTGTGACAATCGATGGCGAGGAGCGGGGAGGGCTGGCCTTAAGAAAGAGTTTTATAGACAATCTGGCTGCTGACGATGAACGACTGGTTCTTTCAGCAGGAAATTTTCTTTTTCCTCATGTTCAAGGGCTCCTTGACGAAGGGAAGACTGTGGTTCGGTGTTTCGATGCAGCAGGTTATGATGTTGCTCTCGGAGGTTCAGGTGACTTTCGGTTTGGGGTTACATCTATACGCGAAAGAGCAGCTCAGGCAAATATGGCTATTATTGCATCCAATATAATAAAAAAAGGTGAAAAATTTACTGTTAAAGCATTTTCTGATGTTCTGAAGTCAGAAATTGATGGTAGACAGATGGTACGAATTCCAGTTTCTGAAAGCCCTTTCCCTTTATTTCCTGTATCTGTCATTACGAGAGCAGGGAAAAAGATAGCAGTTTTAGGTATGGTTTCAAAAAAGCGATATGAGGAAAGTGTTAGCCGATGTAAAGAAATAGAGGTTATTTCACCTTTTGAGGTTATTGATGCAGTTTTACCTTTGTTAATAGAATCGGGAATTGACACTGTTATTGTTGTTACGACTATGACCGCATCACAGGCTACTAAATTAGGAGCTATTGACGGAATAGATGCTGTAATTGTGGCTGTGCCGCAGAATGCATCAAAAGAAATCAAGGCAGTGACAGAAGCTTCAATTTCAGATGGGACGAAAATTTTATTTGTTCTTCATGGAGGTCTCTACCTTGGACAGACAACATTGTCGGCGGGTAATAATTTCAGTGAGGCAGGAAGAATTCGTATTGATAGAAATCGCCAGCCTGATCCTCAAATGGAAGAGCTAATTGATAAACTTGACAGGGACTTAATTAGTCGGTTTTCAACTCACATTACAACCTTGTCTTCATCTGCTGCTAAAGATTTCAGGAAAATTTGTGCAGAAACAGCACGACAATCAACAAACTGTGAGATTTCTCTTATATTAAAACGGGCATTTCATTGCAAAGTTAACCAGGGGGTTATGCGTTCTATAGATTTATGGAATTTTCTCCCTTATGGAGATACTCTAAGCAGAACTTATATGAAAGGTTCATACCTTAAATCTGTTCTTGATTCAAAATTTGACTTGTTCGTGGCAGCGGGAATAAGGAAACAGAACAATAAGTGGGTTATTAATCATCGTTATCTTAATCCTGAACTGACTTATTCTGTTACATTAAATTCAATTGTTGCCAATGGAGCATTCAATCTCATTGAGAAGAGCAAAAGTAAAATGGTTTCTGCAGTTGAGCTTCCAGGTGATTTCAGGGAGATTGTGCAGAGAGAACTTGTTAAACATGAATCCCCCGAACTTCGTGACTTCCGGCGGCCCGACAAACCCGTTGAATTTTCAACTTATAGTATAGCTGCAACTGTTACTCGCGTGAGAGCGAACGATGAGGCTGCTGACTACGGCGACGCTTCTGTCCCCGGATTGTTAGAGGAATCAAGAAGTGATGTGTCTGCTCTTTTTCGTGGAGAATGGAAAAGGGAAGATCGAAAATCTGATATTCGGACAATACTGAGAACTAAGTATGAAGAAGCAAATAGTGTGCGAACAATTGATGAATTAATTCTCGAAGCTCATTATGAATATGTTTCAGGAAATCTGGATGGTTCAAGGCCATATTTTAATGCAGAACTCGATACAAGTTTGACTGCCAACAGTTTGTCTGGCGATGAGCGCCCTTATAAGTTAAAGTTAACAATGGGATATAGCTTTGAGGTGTGGCCGTATACCAAGTTTCTTATCGGTTTCTCTAACCTTCGTCTTTTTGGAAGTCTTGAAGGAGACCCTACCTATGGATCTGATCTTACTTTAAGATATGATCGAGATTTTAAAGATAAGGGAATTACGGTCTCGTCACGTTTGAACAGTTATACCTCTTATCAGTCAAATGCTGTATATCAGTTAAAGTGGGAAACAATCTGTAGTTTTAAAATTGTTGGAAACCTGTCTTTAAGACTAAATTATGATATGCTGTTTTATGAAGATGAAACTATAGGAGGACGGGCGAAATCGTCTCAGCTTTTTATTGGTTTTGGTTATCAGATGTTTACGAGACATTTTTAATTATTTAGTGATTAATTAATACTATAAAGTATTCAAGGAATGGTATGACAAAACAACTATCAGAACAAATTCTTGATAATATTTCAACTGTAATTGTAGGCTCCACTAAATCTTTGGAACTAGCATTATTTGCTTTTCTTGCCGGTGGACATATTTTAATTGAAGATGCTCCGGGTGTAGGTAAAACTACTCTTGCAAAAGCATTTTCAAGATCAATTGATGCTCTTTTTAAGAGGATTCAGTTCACTCCTGATTTGCTTCCTGCAGACGTTACCGGCACTTCTGTGTATGAACCGGCAACTCAATCATTTTCATTCAGACCAGGGCCTGTATTTTGCAATATTTTGCTCGCTGATGAAATAAACCGTGCGTCTCCCCGTACTCAATCAGCGTTATTGGAAGCAATGAGTGAAGGGCAGGTATCAGCTGACGGAAATACAATGCCTTTGTCTATGCCTTTTCTTGTAATTGCAACTCAAAACCCTGTGGAACAACACGGTACATATCCACTGCCTGAAGCTCAACTTGATCGGTTTGCAGTGAAAATTAGTATGGGATATCCTGAAAAAGAGCTTGAGCTTGATATGCTTGAGAATCAGGCAAAAGTTCACCCTCTTGATGTTTTAGAGTCTGTTGCTACTCTTGATAAGGTGAAAGAGGCAGTACATAATGTTCGCGAGGTTAAGGTTGATAGAATTGTTGCAGATTACATTGTTTCATTGACCAGAGCAACGAGAGAACATGCTTCTGTAAGGCTGGGAGTTAGCCCGAGAGGGTCTAAAATGTTATATCGAATTTCTCAGGCCAGTGCTTATTGTGACGGAAGAGACTTTGTAACTCCTGATGATGTAAAGAAGGTTGCCTCTTCGACTTTGGCTCACAGGCTTGTAATTGAGGCCCGATCGAAATATTCTGGCGTAACGGGCCATGACATTATTGATGAATTGTTGAATAGTGTTCCTGTGCCGGTGTAGATAGACTCACGCCGAATAATGGGTGGAGGGGGCCGGTTTCATATTACCAAAGCAGGTATAAAGTGGCGACGATGGAAAGCGGAACAAGTAGGGCAATGGCCATAGACTTGCGATCTGTGAGGGCTCTTTCGATGCCTTCTTTGTGCCAGGTTTTGTCAAAGAGTTCATAGACTTGAGCAAAGGGAACTTTTGCTTCAAATTCAATAAGACTGCCTTTTTGCCACATTCTTCGGATATGTCCAATTACTGCAAGTTTACCTCTTAGGTATGGTTTTAAATTTCCTATTCTAAGGGAGCATAAAAATGCATGGTATGTATATAATATGTACCATGGTAAAATTCTGATAAACCATTTTAGAGGCATGTTTTTTAATATTACCAGTTCAGAATTTCTGCTGTCATAAAATACTGCTTTTTCACTTTTTACACCAATTGTCATAGAACCTTTATGCAAAAAGTTTGTCTTTGAAAGATACATGAATTTATGGCCTTTTCTCTGGGCTCTAAAGGCAA
>Ga0164315_10004413_pt1 | contig 10906 bp, 7 predicted proteins | sample GuaBasSedimGuay6_FD_113737 | JGI IMG/M metagenome (GOLD analysis project Ga0164315, IMG submission 113737) | Subseafloor sediment microbial communities from Guaymas Basin, Gulf of California, Mexico - Guay6, Core 4569-2, 0-3 cm | ecosystem: Environmental > Aquatic > Marine > Hydrothermal vents >...
AATCTAGAAAATTTGCAGACCCCACACTCATTTTGTTTTGTTGGCCGAAATTGGCTTCCCATTTTAAAGGCAAAGTCACCGTTTTACTGTTACAGTTTGTTACAAATTGTTACAAATTGTAACAATAGCCGCTTAAATATGTTTAACCTGTTGATTAATAACTATTTTTTATATGCACACTTTGGGCTGTTTATAGGAACCGATTGGCCGCTAGTACTCTGTCAATGTTGTTTTGACAGCAAAACGCAGCTTTGTAGCTGACAAAGCACAGCGAAGGACTCCAACTGGGGTGGTGAAAATTGTGAATGAAAAGCATATCGGTAACTGATTGTTTTTTATAGGTTTAAAACTATGGAATAAAAATGGGTTCAAGTTTTAATACCAAATGGGACCTCATTTTCACCACCCCAGACTCCAACCAACAAAACAACGCAGGCAAGGTACTAGTGCATTCGATCTAAAATCCCCAGACCACCGATCGGGCAACCACAAGGGATTGCCCCTACATGAACAATCGATATTGTAATCGAGGTGCCTCGATGGGCAATCCTTTATGGTTGCCCCTGTTTGGAAATGGTACCGTTCTTTGCGCGATCGTGTACTAGGCGTAATCTGCCCCATTTTTACGACGTTTTTACAAGTGAAGTTATTGTCGTGATAATTAATCTAAGCAAAGTATAAATTGATGAATGATGATGAATGATGAACTCATCCCAGCGGAACTGATACAAATATTACGGACAGCGCGGCGGGTGGTGGTGTCAACGGGAGCGGGCACTTCGGCAGAAAGTGGTGTACCGACTTTTCGTGATGCTCAAACGGGATTGTGGGCACGCTATAAGCCCACAGAATTGGCAACGCCTGCCGCTTTTCGGCGCAATCCGCGCTTGGTGTGGGAATGGTATGCGTGGCGACGTGAATTGGTAACAAAGGCTGCACCTAACCCGGGCCATTTAGCCTTGGTACAGATGCAAGCGCTTATGCCAGAATTAACTTTGATTACTCAAAATGTTGATGGATTGCATCAACGCGCCGGCAGCCAGCAAGTTATTGAACTGCACGGCAATCTAACGCGCACTAAATGTGCTGATAATGGTTACTTAGTAGACAGTTGGCCGCCCACCGAAGATGTGCCGCCTCATTGTCCTCACTGCGGTGGACTCTTACGCCCCAATGTGGTGTGGTTTGGAGAATCATTGCCAGAAGAGACGCTCTTTCAAGCGAGAGCCGCAGTGCGCCAAGGCGATTTGTTTTTTAGCATCGGCACATCCAGCTTTGTGCAGCCAGCGGCTTCCCTACCATTTGAAGCACTTGACTCCGGTGCCAAGGTGGTTGAAATTAATCCTGACCGCACTCCGCTCACAGCGCATGCACATTTCGCCCTATACGGCAAGGCGGGGGAGATACTGCCTACCCTTGTTAAGTTAATATGGTCATAGGGATTATGCTGAGAGTACAACGGATTAACAGAATAAACTGATTTTGGTAGCCCTGTAGAAGTCGTGATGATGTCCAAACAGATACTATCCCGGGGAAGGGATAGCATCTGTAACATCACTACATGTTTAGGACTACTCGGATTTTTTTATGGGCTGATGTCGTGGCTCAACATCAATAGAAATAAGAACTTTGTAAACCATAACCGCTTATTTAAGTTTTCAGCTATTTCAAGTACGCTCCGTGTATCCAAAAAAATGAGTAGCTGAACGGAAATTGATTTTTATCGGGAATCGGGAATCGGGAATTGGGAAGTTATTCATTCCGAGGAACTTGCAAAACGCCAAAATCATTAAATAGTTAATGGTTAATGGTTAATGGTTAATGGTTAATGGTTAATGATTATTTAATATAACTCATTGATTGATATTAAATCACCACATCAGGAACTATAAAAATCACTCAAGCGAGCCGTTTAAGACAAAATCGAATTAATGGGAATGGGGAATAGTTCATTAATCTGGTTTCAAACCATTAACCATTAACCATTAATCTTTTAATCGACAATTTCCGGGTAGTCCTGTAGAAGCCGTGATGATGTCCAAACGGATACTATCCCGGGGAAGGGATAGCATCCGTAACATCACTACATGTTTAGGACTACCCAATTCCGATTGTTAATTCCCCATTTTTAATGAACCATTCCCAAAATACCTGACAAGTGCAACCGAAAATGACCAACCATCAACAAACTTCTCAAATAGACCACTATGCCGTCATAGGCAACCCCATCGCACACAGTAAATCCCCTCTCATTCATACTGTATTTGCACAACAAACCGGGCAGGCTATGCAATACGAAGCATTATTGGTAGGGACGCAAGCGGGGGAATTTGCCGCAGCCGTGCAAAGGTTTCAGGCCTCTGGTGGCAAAGGCTTAAATATCACGGTGCCCTTTAAACAAGCGGCGTGGGCACTCGCGGCGCAACGCTGTCAACGGGCCGAGCGGGCGGGGGCGGTTAATACTTTATGGTTTGATGATCAAAGGCGGTGTCTTGGAGATAATACGGATGGCGTTGGGTTAGTGCGCGATTTAACCCAAAATCATGGCGGACGCATTGAGGGGCAACGTCTATTAATACTTGGTGCAGGCGGAGCAGTGCGTGGGGTGTTGGAGCCGTTACTTGATGCGGCCCCAGCTCAGTGTGTGATTGCTAACCGCACCGTGCATAAGGCGGAAACGTTGGCGGAATTATTTGCTGCGCATGGAAATGTTACCGCCTCTGCTTATGAGGCTTTACAAGGTCAATCGTTTGATTTTATTATAAATGGCACCTCGGCCAGTTTACAAGGTGAATTGCCACCGTTGCCTGATGGCCTATTGGCTGAGGACGGTTGGTGTTACGATATGATGTATGCCAGTACCAAAACGCCCTTTGTCCGGTGGGGACTCGCGCAAGGGGCCGCGTGTGCGTTGGATGGTTTAGGCATGTTGGTAGAGCAAGCCGCTCAGTCATTTTATTTGTGGCGCGGGGTGAAGCCCGATACGGCTCCTGTGATCCAACAAGTGCGTGAACATCTTGGGTAATTGTGTTCGCTATAGAAGTTTTTTTTGCCCAAAAAACTTCTATAGCGAATTGTGAATTTATAATCTCCCAAACGATTTCAAAAAAGTCAGTTTTTTATTGCTGTAAATTTGATGGGTTCGGAGTTCTTCGCTGCGCTTTGTTTTGGACTTTCACAGGATTATTTACAGCAAGATTTTTTTATCACTCGGCAGTTGGGTGGTAGTGTACTGGTGGCTGCCATGGAAAGCCCGGAGAAGTTTGCACCCATTTCTCATTTGAGGAAGGGCGCATTCCCAAAAAAAGGCTCATTATCAATCTATCCTGAGTACAACGAATACAAAGTTTTTGGTAGGAGTCCAATCGACGCAAAAGTTTTGCGGAGCAAAACTTTTGCGTCGATTTTAGTTTGGTAGAGCCAAGCTAAAGCTCTATAAAAAAAAGCAAAGCCTTATCCGTTTATTTCGTGTATCCGTTGTACTGTGTCCGTGGCGTGGAAATGCAGAAACCGCATAATTCAAAAAAGCCAAGCCAATAAGATTGAAGAGTTCATGTATAAAAATGACGGCGTTGTTATTGACTGAACTCAGAGTAGTTATTAAAGCCATTCTATAGTCTTTTATCAGCATATCAGGAGTAAAAAAAAATGGTCAATTCTGATTAAAATAAAACCATCATAGTAAGATAAATGTTCATACACATATTTTGTTTATTAATTATAAAAAGCCAATATCAGATTTGAAAGTAGCATAAAATCAAAAGCTTTGCTAACTTTAAAAGTATCCTGAATTTTTCGGATTGAAATCAAAAAACCGCCGAACAAAAGTAATTAATAAAAAGGCCGTTATTTCATAATTATTTAATTTCTCTCCTAAAAAGATAACAGATAAAAATAACACAAATAAAGGCCCAAATATCCATAATGGAATAACCCTTGACACTTCGTCAACCAGCGAGTGCTTTAAAATAGGGTATTAACGCATAAATATAAAGACTCCCGGTTACAAGCGTTATCATCAGCAATGAAAGATTTGGAATTATTAAATTTTTAAATGGAATAAATAAAATTCGTTCACCCCCTAAAGTTAAAGTAAAGAGTTTTTGGGATATTTAAAAAACCGGAAAATTTATGCTTCAGTACTTAGATAATTATGCCGATTTAATATTAAGTGCTTTATTTTATCAATATTGTGTCAATAACTCATTTCAATTAACTTGACAATGATCGAAGCAAAAGTTTGCGGAGCAAACTTTTGCCTCGATAACATTTCAAAAACAACACTGTTTTTCGTACCAGGTTCGCCTGAAACTTCTGTTCCATCACGCACGCCGTTTTTCGTACCAGGTTCGCCTGAAACTTCTGTTCCATCACGCACGCCGTTAAATGAAGGCAACCACAAGGGATTGCCCCTACAGTTCGGGTTAAACGTAGGGGCAATCCTTTCGAGGCTAAAGTTTTTGCGAGCAAAAACTTTAGCCTCGAATATGGTTGCCCCGATTGACTCTCGATCGAGCGTTGTGCGTAACATCAGTTAATTATTCTTTATTTGAAAATCAAAAGTGTTAAAGAAATTTGAACAAAGCTCAAAAAACGGCAGGGACAAGCTTTTTCAAAAAATCGGATTTCTTATACTCGATGATCAAGTTCGATGATCAAGTTTTCCACTACTACCACTACACTACTGCCATGGGCTAAAGCTCATGACTAAAAGCTCAAGTACCCTAAAAGGTACTACTGGGCGCAAAGAGCATCCCTTTTAACTTGGAGGGTGAGTCTGCTTTAGCATTTTTTCGCTTTTAGCCTAGGGATTTATCCCCAGGTGATTGATATTTTGGACTAACTATCAAAAACTTGAACATCAAATTATACATTGTTAATTATAGGAGGAAGAAAATGCCAAGAACTTATAATCTGAAGCTTATAGACACTTTAATGAAAAAAGATAAAATAGCCGCACTCATTGTACAGGTAATGGCTAAAAATGAAAGAGTTTACGGGGCACATTTCCATTTTCCAAGTAACTCGTTTTCGGGTTCCTTGAACCTTTTTGTTGGAACGAGAACAATTATTGATAATCGAAGTCGTTCATGTGCAATTTTTAGCAATAATGGAAAGCGATGTATATAATAAAGAATTTATAATAAAGGATTTACTGCTTGAACTACATTCCGGTAGTTACTGAGAAATCTATTCTTAAAGATGATGCTATTCTCTATAATCTTCTCTCCATAGTTGAGGATTTAGTCTCTACGAGTTGGGCAAATTCTGCTATAGTGGGAAACTCGAAAATACTTTTTATCATCATTTTCGATTCAAACTTATCCTCTATTCTGGATATCATCTTGGCAGCTAATAAAGAGTGTCCACCCAGATCGAGGAAACTATCATGTATTCCTATTTTATCAATTTTGAACAGTTTCTGCCAGATTTCAGCAATCGTCGATTCGATTTGTGTTCTCGGAGCTGTGTATTCTGTTTTTGTTCCATAGTCAGCACCCAATTCGGTGAAACTTTGTCTATCTTCTATAAAATAGGGCAATTCAGAAAGAGAGATATCAGGGTTTACAGTCACTTTCTTTAAAATGACCAGAAAATTCTCCTTCATCCTTTCGATGGTAGAATGGTCAAAAATATCTGTGCTATATTCAAAATAGCCAGACAAAGTCTCGTTGAAATCTGTCATAACCAGATTTAACTCATATTTTGATATGCCTTTTTCAACCGGGCATTTTTCCACTTTTAATCCAGAAAGCTCAAAACCTTGATTTTCAATGGATTGATGTTGATGAAAAAGAAACATGACTCTGAATAATGGGGTTCTATTTAGCCCTTCATCCAGTTCTCCTAAGAGCATTTCAAAGGGGATATCCTGATGCGAATACGCCTCTTGAGAGGTTTTACGAACCTGATAGATTAATTCTTTACAGGTTATATCTGAATAAAAATCAGAACTTATAAGAATATTGTTGGCAAAAGAGCCAATCATCATTTCTGTTTCAGCCACTTTACGGTTGGATACAATGGTGCCGATTGTTATATTATCCTGATTGGTATAACGGTACAAAAGGCTCTGAAATGCAGCCATAAGCGTTATAAATAATGTGGCACCTTCTTTCTGAGAAAGTTTTCTTACGGATTCCGCCAGAAAATCCGGAACCGTAAAATAGACACTAGCACTTTTATTACCCGGGATTGCCTTTCTGGGTCTATCTAGGGGTAAATTTCTGACCAGACATGCCCCTTTAAGCTTATCTTTCCAGTATGAGTTCTGCTTTTCAAGCACCTCGCCTTTAAGCCAGTTACGATGCCATTGTGCAAAATCCACGTATTGAGCGGTTAACTCAGGTAGTCTTGATGGTTTGCCGGCGTAGAAATCAGCATAGAGGCTTGAAATTTCTTTAAAAAGAATAGCACTGGACCAGCCGTCAAAGACATAAAGGTGTGTGGCCAATAAGAATATATATTCTTCATCCCCAGTACGCAAAAGCTCAGATCGTAGTATTGGCACTTCTGCCAGATTAAACGGTTCTATTGCATATTGTTTCGAGACTTGCAGAACAGTAGATTCTTTTTGGAATAAAGAGAATTCTCTAAGATCATTAACCGGCAGATTAAACTGGATTCTGGGAATAATTGACTGAACGGGGTGTTCATTCACTGTTTTACAACCGGTTCTGAATACTTCATGACGCTGAATGAGTTCATTGATACCTTTCTCAAAGGATGCCACGTCAAGAGAACCAGTGATACGAAAGGTAAAATAGATATTGCCGGTCACATTGCTTGCCGGATCAACCCGATTCAATGCCCATATACGCTCCTGGGAAAAAGAAAGGGGCAGTTCACCCTCCCGTGAGATCAAAGGGAGGTTTTTCAGATCATTATCCGCCGGTTTTTTTGCTAGGAGAATAAGTAGCTCAGGTTTAAGTTCTGCTATGTTTTTACGTAATTCTGGAGTTAGAATTCCTTTCGGCGCACTACAGCGTAGTTTTCCATCATTTATCCATAATCTTACGTCAAGCTCCTCAAGATAAGACAAGAATTTTTCAGCTTTCATTAAAATTATCCTTTTTCACGTTCTTCATCATTGAGTATACTTCTCCAGAAAAGTCCCAGAAAAAACCGTAAAGCGTTTGGCAAACGCTTTACGGTTTGGCACAAAACTTTTCTGGGCAATTATATATCCAACAATTGGGAGTATTCAGATAAATAACTCCTTTTTCGTTAGTATATGCTCAGCTGACGCTTGAGCTAATAATTGAAGCGAGTCAAAAACCTGCAAGTGACATAATTCTGATGATACATCTCCTGTCAAGTCAGTGCAAGCTATCAGAATCCCGTCACACCCTTTTGCTTTCTCTTTTACCATTTGAGAAAACGTGTTTTTCAGTTCTTGATTGAGATTTTGATCTAAGGCATCTCGGATATACTTCTCGATAAAATTCTGTTGTGTTTCTTTTGGATAAACACATTCAATATGGTGTCGAGCCAAACGCTGACCATAGAGATTATCTCTACAGGTGCTGGCTGTTCCAAGCACAAATAAACGCTTCACGTTGGCCTTCAAAATAGCCTTTGCGGTTTCGTCAACCATATTGAGGTTTAAGATATTTCTGGTTTGACAAATGGAACTCAGTTCATCTTGAAGCGTGTTACAAGGCATCGCTAATATTTCCACCTGATTTCTTAAGAAATAATTGACAGCCTCATTAAGAAGATTTCGCACCTGTACTCTTTCAGGAGACTGAGAGGTTACCTTGCCTTGAAGAAACGCATTTTCTATCTGAGGACTCATAGCGATACTGTAAATTAACAAGCGAGGTAAACGTCCCTCTACCCTGCTAGACACTCTATTTATAAGAGTGGAATAAAATTTAGTTGTGGCTCTAGGCCCAAGACCTCCAATAATCCCAAACATTTTTAACCTTTGTTATTTGAAAAGTGATTACTTCGATAACGCATTTTGGCAGGAGTCCAAACTTTAGTTTGGCAGACCCAAACTAAAGTTTGGACTCCTTTTTCTATCCTATAAAACCATTAGAATTCTTCCTCTTCACGTTCGTTCTCATTGATTAGATGAGAATATTCATGTGCAGACGACCCTATCTCTTCTAAATCACGGTCCGAAATTCCGCCAAGTAATGAATGTATAAGTAAATGTGTGTCATCCAGATTAAATAAATGCCTGATCCTGTCAAAATCAAGTTCTCCAATCTGACAGAGCCCTATGCCAGAATCAGGTGCATGAGTTTCCAAAAGCTGCGAAATCAGCCCGGCCTCAATAACAGCAAAATGCAGGCTTTGTTCTTGATACATCGGAACAATCGCACTTAACTGAGCGATTAGAAATATCCCGAATGCAGCCTCTTCAAATATCGGGCGGTTAATGTGCGGATTGTATATCCGGTTATCAAGAAATGGATCATTGGATAACAGGACAAGGCGATGATCAACCGGATGATAATAATAGATGCCACCTTCGATTGATTCTACGCGATCCGGCTTGATGTACAAATAGGTTTGCACCGGATACAAACCACCGGCTGATCCATAAAGATACTTCGGCTTATCCGAAAGCCGAATCTGGCGCATACATGAGAAAAATTCACTGAAATCTGCAAAAGATATTGGTTGAGATGAAAAGCGGCGATAACTGCGTCGTTTTTCATACTTTCTCTTCATTTCATCAGATTCAGAGACGAATAGTTGAACAGAGGGGCTATTCAGCTCACGTATTCCTGGCTGCCTCTCTTTAAATATTTGTCTTTCATGAGGTTCTGCAATAAAATCGAATTGTTCAAGTATCTTTTCAGGAACACCATAGACTCCTAGCCTTTCAGCCTGGTTGTCATTTTTGGACTCCCCTATCTCTTTTCCAGATGCCTCAACCAGCCAGATGAGCGTCGGATTCATATAAAATTGATCAATTTCCGGACGAAACCCCAGTTCCTTCTCCATCTGATTGGCAATTCTCATCATATGTATGGAAGTTGCACCAATATTAAGCATGTTATCGTTGGGATCAACATGATCTCTTCCCAGAATTTTTTCCACAACGCCTGAGACTTTGGTCAATAATTCTGAAGAATGGCCATCGGACGTTTTTAGAGGCTGGGTTTCGGTATGATAGGCCGGTTCAGGGAGTGCCTTTCTGTCTATTTTACCGTTGAGTGTTAAGGGCAGTTCCTCTAACGGAATATACAATGAAGGAATCATGTAGTCGGGCAGTTTTTGCTTCAGAAAACGGTGCAGAGTATCGGGTAAAGGAGAATGTTCCTGCTCTGACACGACATAAGCAACCAGTTGTGTCGAGGCATGCCATTCACCTTTTGCTTCGACAACAGAACTCTTGATATCAGGATGTTGTGCCAGTGCCGCTTCTATTTCCCCTAATTCCACTCTAAAACCCTGTATCTTTACCTGAAAGTCTTCTCTTCCCAAAAATTCTATATTGCCGTCTGGTAGATAACGTCCCATATCACCTGTACAATATAAGCGTTCTCCTGACCGGGGATGGGTAATAAAACTATTGTCAGTCTTTTCTTGATCACGCCAGTAACCTCTAGCAAGCCCTATGCCTCCTATGTAAAGCATCCCTGGAACCCATATCGGACAGGGCTCCATTGCATTGTTGAAGACATGAAACTTTTGATTCTTCATCGGCTTACCATAAGGAATGCTCTTCCATGAGGGAGCGATCGTTTCAATGGGGTACAGAATGGACCAGATGGATGCCTCTGTGGCTCCACCAAGGCTGCACACTCTGGGATCGTTTAACACCTTTCTAATTTTTTCAGGCAAACTCAGTGGAATCCAGTCTCCGCTCATCAGGATCAATTGTAAAGAATCAAGTGTCATATCTGAACGTTCTTCAACATATTCAGTTAATAATCCCATGAAAGCAGGTACAGAATTCCAGATGGTTACTTGGTTTTCAGTGATCAAATTTAGCCACTGGGATGGATTCCGAATATCGGATGGCCTTGGCATGATGATTGTTCCGCCTGCCGCAAGGGTTCCGAAGATATCATACACTGAAAGATCAAAGCTCAGGGCCGAGAGGGCCAGTGTTTTATCATGATGACTGACATTGAACCGTTTGTTTATATCTAGGATGGTGTTGACAGCACCTTTATGATCTATCATAACCCCTTTTGGTAAACCGGTTGAGCCTGAGGTAAAGATGACATAAGCCAAATCTTCAGAACTTTGCTGCACTTCAAGGGCTTCTGTACTCTCTGTTGAAAAGGTTTCATCATCCACACACAGACACGTTACCTCCTCAGGCCAATCTATGAGTTTATGTAAAGAGGTTTGAGTCAGGGCAATCTCTATTTCTCCATATTCCAGAAGGTACAAAAAGCGCTCTTCTGGCAGTTCAGGGTCAATGGGAAGATAAGCAGCCCCTGATGCGAGTATTCCCATCACAGCGGCTACCTGTTCCCAGCCATTTTCCATAATCACGCCAACCAGTTTGTTGGGACAAGCCCCCATCTTTCTTAATCTATGCCCGATCTGGTTAGAGCGCTTATCAAGTTCTTTATAGCTGATCACGCGATCTGAAGAAACCAGAGCCGGATGTTCGGGCCTATGCCTAACCTGTGCCTCAAAAAGGGTATGTAGCAATTCTTCAGAGATTGACTCTTCAGTGGCATTGACTGCCTTGCGCTGATATAGCTGATACGGCGGCACAAGTTTTCTGGCTGTCTCTTGCCATCTATCCTCCCATGCGTTTTCCTCTTTGATAAGCCTTTTTAAATAATACAGATAGTTGTTAAACATATCATCCATCATACCTTCTGGAAACAGCGTATCAACAATATTCCAGCGACACAATAAACCACCCCCCTCCTCGAATACAATGTGATCAAACCATATTTGGGGAGTCTGGGCGATGTTATAG
>Ga0164315_10004414_pt1 | contig 10906 bp, 12 predicted proteins | sample GuaBasSedimGuay6_FD_113737 | JGI IMG/M metagenome (GOLD analysis project Ga0164315, IMG submission 113737) | Subseafloor sediment microbial communities from Guaymas Basin, Gulf of California, Mexico - Guay6, Core 4569-2, 0-3 cm | ecosystem: Environmental > Aquatic > Marine > Hydrothermal vents...
GTGGGTAAGGAGATCCCTGAAGGCGTTTTGGATAAGGTGGTCATGGTTGAAGAAATGTCGGCAGATCAGATTGCAGAAAGGTATTAGGATTGGGGATGAGAAACGCCGAGCGTAGCGCAGCACGGCAGAGCGTAGCCGAGCAAAGCATAGCAAAGCCGAGCAAGACAAGGGAACACAAACCCCCTGATTTTAATACTGGATTTAAGATTGCCGTAGCGAAGCGGAGCTTAGTGTAGCAAAGCTCAACGTAGCGCAGCGGAGCCTAGCGAAACAAGACAAAGGAACACAAAAGGAGCCTGGTAACGAAAGGCATAAACAGACTAAAACCTATCAACGCCTGCCAAAGATGGCAAAGGGCTTCAAAGGTAAAGAGTCTAGTTGCTATTAACAATTAACCAGGGAGAAAAAGGCTTCCTTCAAACCCATTGGCCTTAATAGGGTTTGAAAATCAGGTGTATACATGAAAACTGCAATTGCGTCACTCAAAAGTTCGAACACATATTCACAAAACCGGAACCATGACACTCCCAAATTAGACCGGGAGCTGGCTGCCGATTACGAGAAAAGGACCTGGAAGAACAGGGCGCACATCAACAGCGAAGGATATGTGTTTATCCCGCCGCTGGCATTCAAAAACGCATTAAGCGAGGCCGCAAAATACCTGGGGATGCAGGTCAGCGGAAAAGGGAAAGAACGGTACACAAAACATTTTGAGGCGGGGATTCTGGTGCTTGACCCTCTGGTGCTCCCCATCCATGTTGACGATTTGCAATACGAGGAGGTCTTTGTTCCCGCAGATGGCGTCCGGGGCGGTAAAAAGCGCGTCTGGAAAACTTTTCCTGTTATCCCGGAATGGGAGGGTGCCGTTACTTTTATCATTGTGGACGACATCATCGCACAGGAGGTGTTCGTGAAACACCTGGAACTGGCAGGGAAGTTGATCGGGATTGGAAGGTGGCGGCCTCGCAATAATGGGATTTATGGTCGGTTTGATGTGGTAACTGTGGGCTGGACTGAAGGGTAGAAAAGCTGCAACAGCAGCTCCGTGGCGTAGCAAAGCAGAGACTGGCTGAACGAAACAGAGCATAGCAGAGCAAAGGCATTCCCCACCATCACCACAAAGAAAGGAGGCCCCCAAATGGAAGAGGCCAAGCAAGGAGACAAAAAGAATGGTCGGAGCATACCGGAAGCGTCCATCGACACCATGTTGATTTATAACATCTTGAAAGATGTTGTCCCCGGCGGCATCGTCAGCAAGGACGACATTGTAGCCAAACTCGGAAGGCCCTATGAAGCCATCCGCCCCAACGTGGACAGCGCTCGAAGAATCGCGCAACGTGACAATCAAATGGTTTTCGGCCCGGTCAGAGGGGTTGGGTTGAAACGCTTGAGCGATCAGGAAATTTCAGAAGAAGGTTGTTCCCTGGCGGAGAAGACACGGCGGGCGGCAAGAAGATCAAAGAAAAAGCTTCAATGCGTTAATGTCGAACAGCTTGACCGGACAGAGGTTAACCGGCTTTATGTCTCTATGAGCATGGTCAGCTTTCTCGGCAATATGACAGCGAAAAAGCGATTGACCCAAGTTGAAGCCGCAGTCGTCCAAAGCCAGGAGCGACTGCCGATTGGGAAGACATTGGAGTTGTTTAAGAACTGAGAGGTTGAGGGAAATTAATTGGGATATAGGGGTTATAAGATATTGGAGACTAGCCTAGCACAGCTCAGCATGGCTCAGCAAAACGGAGCTAAGCGAAGCGAAACAAGACAAAGCAAAGGAACACTCCCCTGGTCTCAATATCGGAATAATGCTTCATAGCGCAGCCAAGCGAAGCTTAGTGGAACCAAGCCTAGCATAGCAAAACAAGACAAAGGAAGAGAGGTCTATCATGAACTATCCAACCATACAAGAAGTCGAAAAAGCGGATCGCTTACAGCTTGCAAGGTGGTATCGGTTCCTGCCGTCACCGGGGTCTGGTGCAACCGGGGCCACCCGTATTGTTTTTGACCAGGCTTTCCAATCTGAAAAGAAGGTCATGGATCGTATCATGGAACGATTCCGTGATGTAGGGGAAATGTCAAAGGGGATTTCAAAACAAATTGGATGGGAGTGATAATCATTAACCTTTTAACGCCTTCAAGGAGGTAACAACATGCAATTGGAAAACATTCAAACAGCGAAAGCCGATGCCGTAGCCTTTCTGGATGCGATGGATGCCCTAGATGAACGGATTGGAAAAGACGGTAAAGGTGGGTCCGCCAGTGGAACCAAACAGTCCAGCGCACTACGCAAGATAAGCGCGACACTCTCCAAGTCGCTGGTCAAAATGAGACAACCGTAAGTAGGAGGTCCCCGTGATCCCACTGACAACCATCCAAGCGCGAGACCTTCCGGATTCATGGTTTCAATGTGTCTCCAGGGTACTCGATGTAGGGTTCAGATATGAAATCCAGCACGGTTCTTATGTCGGCCAAACTCGATTGGAATTCGACTGGATAACCATTTTGATCTCACGCCCCTACTCCGAGCCCTGGGACACAATGCTGCCCGAAATTCCTTCTCATTTCGGCATACCGAACCCAGTGGAATACGGATATATCGAGCAGTACCTCCCTTATCTTATGACGGAAGAAAAGCAGCCGGGAGAAGATTACACTTACGGATCCAGACTGTGGCCGCAAGTTCCGAAGATAATCGAACTATTGAAGAAAACCCCACGCACAAATCAGGCGATACTGCAAGTAGGCAGACCGGAAGATATTAATTTGGCAGATCCTCCGTGCCTGAGACACATTGATATGCGCGTTAAGGACGGTGTTTTAATATTTTACCCATATTTTAGAAGTTGGGACATGTGGTGCATAGATGAGATATCTGAAGTGTTGACTGATAAAGGATGGAGAAATATTGACACCATTCGCAGGACAGATATCGTTGCATGTTTAGATATCTTTCAAAACGAGATAGTCTACGCCCCTATTTTGGGGATCAACAAACAGTTTTATAACGGGAAAATGGTAAAATTAAAGAATAAACGCATAGACCAGTTAGTAACCCCAAACCACAAAGTGCTTCATAAATACAGAACTCATAGTGGATCAAAGGCAGTAATAAGGGGACTGGCATACACCCGAGCAGATAAGATTATACAAAAAGATGGTAGCAATATCCCAATATCGGCCCCCTGGTATGGGGGTGAATGGACATTAGGGAACACAAACAAGGCAGCATTAATCGGTTGGATATTGACCGACAGCCATTACCGAAAGAGATGTAAAACTATTGAAATATATCAAACGGAGAAAAAATATCACGACGACATAAGAAAGGTACTAAACAACCTTAGCTTTCCTTTTATAGAACATAAGCGGACTCGGACTTACTATAAAATCGGAAATAAACTATACCCAAATGGTCATAAAATTACGATGTATACTTTTGTCCTTCCTGCGGCCCACACCGGGTGGATTCACGACTTAATCCCAAACAGAAAACCCACGGTTGAATTACTCCGGCTAACCATGCCAGAGCGCAGGGCAATGTTTCATAGCATAATACAGGCGGATGGTAGTTTTAAATTAGGAAGAAATGGAACCGCTTCTTTCGTTTTTTACTCCATTATCCTCGAAAAACTAGAGTGGGTTCAATTGTTGGCCTTTTCTCTTGGTTATAGAACATTGTTAAATTTAAAAAAGGGCTGTCTTCAAATATCCACCAAAAACCAATCTGAATTGCAATATCCATCTTTTTATCGAAGAAAACTACCTCAGATTGATTATTCTGGACGGGTTTGGTGTGTTAGTACGCCAGAATCAAACTTTGTAATGAGAAGGCGAGGGAAAATCTCTATTACAGGCAATTCTGGCTACCCTGCAAATCTCGCAGGAATAGCAGTTCTCCAAAAATACATGGCCGATAGCATCGGGGTCTCGTCCGGCCCCATGATATGCAGCAGTAAGGGCTTACATCTTTATGGATATGTCGAGGAGTTGGCGAAACTAAGAACGCAAAAGGGAGGATAAACGAAGTGACGGATACCTGGACGCAAATCAAACCATCATCAAAAGTAGACCGGGTGGGCAACTGGCAATCCTTTAGCCGGGAAATGGAAGAATACATTAAAGACCGAACGGTGGCGAAATATGGAGGCGACGAAGGCCCGGACTTGATGCGGTTTACGCCGCCCATAATTTCTTTGTGGAATTGCCTTAAATACTGCTTGCGCATTTGGGCCGGGAAAGGCAAGGAGCATGACCTGCACAAGATTGCTCATTATGCTGAGATCACATGGACGCGGCTGAAGGAACGTAGCGAAACCCTTGGCAATCTTTCAGGAAAGCAGATTTGAAGACATCGGAGGAAAGGAAAAGACAATTGTTCACATCCTGTGAGCATATCACCACTGCTCTCAGAGAATTAAACCACACCATCAAAGAATACCCCAACATCACCTGGGTAGACGAGCTCCTGTTGGAGACACTGAACGAAATGTCTCAGAGCATACAAAATAGCTTCACTCGCTGTAATGCAAAACTTGGCATTATAATCGCTTCGGCACATGGCCCTCAAAAAACCAAGGAGTAACACATTGCGACTGCATTCAATCAGCTTGACGGGGTTTAAAGGCATTAACAAACATGGAGTGGGGGATCCAAGGATAGAGATTGACTTCACAAAGTTACCCGAGGGTTTGATCGCCATTGTGGGTGACAACGGACTGGGAAAAACCACCCTCATGGACAACATGCACCCCTTCCTTACCATGCCTTATCGGGGGGGCAGGGATTATATTGACTTCTCTTACTATGACAACTGTTTCGGGATGGCGCAAAAAGAACTTGTCTTTGAGATGAACGGCGTCCTATATCGCTCTTTATTGCTTATCGATGTTGACCGTAAAAAACTTGAGCCATACCTTTATTACAAAAAAGGAACCGATTGGATCCCGATTGCGGACGGGAAATCGGGCTTGTACGCAACCGAGATAGAAAAGATTATGGGTTCGATGCACCTGTTCTTTACCGCTATATTTCGGTCGCAAGAAGGCAAGTCCTTGTCCAGCCATACCAAGGGTGAATTCAAAGAACTTTTTTCTCAACTGTTGATGCTGGATGATATTGGGGCGAAGAAAGAGACCTCTACTGCTGTTAAAAAATATCTGGCAGGGGTTCTCGACAAGGTTACGGTCGAGCTACAAGAACTAAAGGACAAGGTTAAAGATTCGGAAGAGAAGAGGCAGGAAAAGCTGTCGTTGGTAAAGACAATCGAACAAGCAAATATTGAGGTTAAAGAGACAAAAGGTACGGTTGCAGACTGTCAGCTCAAAATTGTTGATCTCAATGTGCAAAAAGTCAAAGAAGAAAGCTGGACACGGGAACGCCGAGACCTCCTGAAGGATATCGCAGGAAGGGAGGAAGAAACCAGGACTATTGCATCCAAGAGACAGAAAGAGACAGCCAGGGTTGACGCAATACTCATTGACAAACGGCAGGGAATAACACGCGCTGAAAAGATTTTATCCGGTAGGGAAAAGATACAGACAGCAATAAGAGAGGCTAAGGAGACAAAAAATACGGTTGCAGACTGTCAGGCCAAACTTGCAGATCTCAACGTGCAGAAAGTCAAAGAAGAAAATTGGACACGGAAACGCCAAGACCTCCTGAAGGATATCGCAGGAAGGGAGGAAGAAACCAGGACTATTGCATCCAAGAGACAGAAAGAGACAGATAAGTTTAGCGCAACCCTTCTCGACAAACAGCAGAGAATAACACGCGCTGAAAAGGTTTTATCCGGCAAAGAAAAAATACATGCTGGTATTGACAGGGAAATAGAGCTAATTGCGGAAAAAAACTTAATAGCCCAAAACCTGCGATGCCTTCAAACAAAGTGTAAAGAACTAGAGGATCAAGGCAAACAGCACAACTCATTGTTATTGGAAATATCAAACTTACACGCAAAAGTCCAGGCTGAGGAGTCTGCCCACGATCACGATATATCCGCACTCCAGAAAGAAATTGATGCCCACAGGAAAGCAACCGGCTATTTGGATGCTGTACCTTGTAAAACCAATGCCGAGTATGTATCCACCTGCCCGTTCGCCAAGGACGGATACCAAATGAGGGCTGGACTGCTGGATAAGGAATCAACGCTTGTCGATCTGAAGGCATCCCCATGGACGCCGCCATCGCACGACAGCCTTGTGGCGAAAACCAAAGAAGCCGATAGCTCTAAAGATATTTGTACGCTATACGACAAGGCCATGGCTGAAAAGGCAATGCTTGAATCGAAGATAGAGAACTTAGATTCTCAAATATCGGAAGCTCATGCCTTTACAGAATTATTGCCGGAGCTAAAGGTCGCGGAATCCGTAATAGAGCAGACGCAGGCGGAGATTGACGACATAGTTGCTCAACATGAGATGTTGGCAGACGAAACGAACCACGAGATATCGACGATCTCTAAGGCGATTGCGGCAAAAAACAGGGAGATATTGACAATCCCCGCTATTGCCACAGCAAGCGATGACATTCCCGTCATGGAAAAGCAACTGTCCGATAGCAATGCCAAATTGTTGGAGATAGAGGCCCTTACTCGATTATTGCCGGAGTTGAAAGTCGCGGAATCCGTAATAGAGCAGACGCAGGCGGAGATCAAAGACATAGAAATTCAACATGAAAGATCAGAGGATGAAATAGACCGTGAGATATGGAAGATCGCTGATGTTATTGCTGCTAAGAATGCAGAGATTGCGGCAATTCCATTTATTGCCACAGCAAACGATGATATTGCAGCCATGGAAAAGCAACTGTCCGATAGCAATGTCAAGTTGGATAGGCTGGACGAGGAGATATCTCAGCTTAACCTTCGACTTGGGGCGATTAATGACTCTATCGTCGCGATTATTGCCGCGAAACAAGAGTATATGGACTTAAAACCAAACCGGGATATCCTGAAAACCGAATTGAGCGAGTGGAAAACGATTGAAAAGGCATTGGGGAAAGATGGGATTATCGCCCTTGAAATAGACGATGCAGGTCCTTCGATCTCCACTATCGCCAATGAATTATTGGAAAGCTGTTTTGGGTCAAGATTTGCTATCAAGATAGTAACAACCGAACCCAAGGCCGACAAGAAGGGTATGAAAGAAGTCTTTGAGATTAAAGTGCTGGACTCAAGCGGCGGTGAGCCTAAGAACCTGCAAGACCTGTCCGGGGGTGAAAGAGTGTGGGTGGAGTCCGCGATTTGCCATGCGATCAATATTCGGAATAAAGAGTTGTCCGGGAAGGACTTTTTGACATGCTTTGAGGATGAATGTGACGGCAAGCTCTCCAAGGGTAATAAAAAACGGTTTGTCGCCATGAAACATAAAAACATTAAGCTCGGCAATTTCCATCAGACCTTCTTTATCTCTCAAGATTCCGATATATGGGGGGCTGCCGATGCGTCTATTGTTTTGGAGAAAGGGAATATCGCCGTTAATCTTTAGGCAGGGGAACTCAATGCTTGGAGGGTTGAGGAATGAGCGAGGGAAAGTTTGAAAATTAAAGAAATGGTTTTGCAAAAAGAAAAAGAGGGCAAGGAGGATTAAATGTCAGTCAACAAAGTAATACTCGTGGGACGGTTAGGAAACGACCCGGAAGTACGGTACACCAGCGATGGAACCGCCGTAGCGAGCTTCCGTTTGGCGACCACTAAGAAATGGTCCAACCAAAAAGGAGAAAAGGAAGAGAGGACTGAGTGGCACCGTATCGTAGCCTGGAGGAGGCTGGGAGAGATATGTGGGGAATACCTCTCGAAAGGCAAACAGGTTTTCATCGAGGGAGAGTTACAGACACGCCAGTGGGAAGACAAAGAAGGCAATAAACGGTATGCCACCGAAGTCGTAGCCTCCAACATGCAAATGCTGGGAGGAGTGCCAAGGAATGGGGGCGCCGAAGCCTCCGCTCCATCACCGGAAGATGACCTCCCCTTTTAAAATGTTTTGCCGACTAAGCAGAATGATTCCTTTTTTATCTTGTATTAAAGGAATATGTCTGCTAGATTGGGTTTGGTGAAACATAGAAATCCTGGGGCTTTGCCCGTTACTCGAAGCCCTGCGCTCTGCGTAGGGAGCATTCACACCACCTATATGAGATTGAAATACGGAAGGCCGACAAATTCCTTTTTGTGATGACAAAGGATACGTGCAAGAGCATAGACTAGTGCTAGAAAAGCATCTAGGAAGACATTTGAACCCCAGCGAGGTAGTTCACCACATAAACGATAAAAAACACGATAATAGGATAGAAAACTTGGTTTTATTTGGCAATCATTCTCAACACGCTAAGTTTGAAACAAAATTTGTCAAAAGAGATTCCAGTGGCAGATTTATGAGAGATAAGGCCACACCCAATTGGGTGCGTAGTCTTTTAGAAAATGCTGATAAATGCGGTGTTCCGGTATTCATGAAAGACAACTTACAAAAATATTGGGATGGAGAATTAAGACGAGACCACCCTTTGCTCTGATTGTCAATCAACCGACGCAGAGTGGGTGTTTATCGAGGAGAGAGTGGGTGTTTATCGAGGAGGAGTGATGAAAATAGACATTGAGGTAGGTGATAACATGATGGTATTGGGAGCTTGGATATGTGGCGCAATTGTGGTGACGCTACTAATCGTAGGAATCTGGCAGTACAGCATAAAAGCTGTAGAGCTATACACCAGCAATAATTACGAAGAAATTGCGGAGCCGGGGTCAAGCATAGTCTATTGGCGAAAGGCCAGACAGGAATGAAATGCATCTCACATCATCATGCTTGTGATTGCCGGGAAGAAAAATATCAAGAGTTGTTCGCTGAGATTGCTTATCTATGCGCGGAAGTGCCGGAGTTCTTTTCAAGGGTAGAGACGATTGGAAGGGAGGCAATGCTGAACGAGATTCATTGTACGTGCTCAAAAGAAATAGAGATACTTTCAAAGGTTGAGCTACTTGCAAAAATTGCAAAAATTGCCGCAGAGGGATGTGCAATGAGCAACCCCATAGGAGAAGGCCGGTAATGATATTTGTTGGAATTGATAATGGGAGGTCTGGACACATTTCCACCATTGACCACAGGGGGGCGTTGATAGAAGAAGTTAAAATGCCCACCATTATCATGAAAAAGAAATGGGAATACGATGTCGCGCAAATGAAGCGTATATTTGATCATATTATGGAAATGTCGGAAGTCATGTTTGGGATTGAAAAAAGCCAACCCCAACAAGGAGCGATCTCCACGCATTCCGTTACTCGCTGTGCATCGTTATGGGAAGGACTGGTTGTCTCCGCAAGTTGTAGATACCAACTAGTGAGACCACAGGAATGGAAAAAAGCGATATTTAAAGGCATGAAAGTTGAGAAGGGCGCCGGGAAGGATGCCGCCAGGTTGATGGCCTCTCGCATGTGGCCCCAACTCAATTTTTCTAAAAAAAACAGTCATGATTTGGCCGAGAGTTTGTTGATTGCGGAGTTTGTCAGAAGGCAATACGCTTAATGTCTGAATTATCTGTGAAAATGGAGAACATATTCTTTGCAAAAATTAACTGTTGGAGATTTATTTTCTGGGATAGGTGGATTTAGTCTTGGGCTAGAAAGAACCGAAGGATTTGAAACGAAATGGTTTGTCGAGATTGATGACTTTTGCCTGAAAGTCCTTGCTAAACATTGGCCTGAAGTCCCAAAACATAAGGATATTCTTAATGTCGGGGAACAAAACCTTGAAGCAGTTGACCTTATTTGCGGCGGATTTCCCTGCACTCCTTTTTCCACAGCCGGGAAGCGAAGAGGCGCGGAAGATGACCGCCATCTCTGGCCGGAAATGCATAGAGTCATTAAAGAGGTTGCCCCGAGATGGGTCCTCCTGGAGAACGTCCCTGGTATCCTCTCTATTGACGATGGGCTGGTCTTCGAGTCGGTGCTTTCTGACCTGGAAAATGAAGGCTACGAAACGCAGGCGTTTATTATTCCAGCTTGCGGTGTCGATGCCCCGCATAGAAGAGACCGGGTTTGGGTTGTGGCTTACGACTCCAACAGCAGGGACGGGGACAAAAGGGCGATCAAAAAAATTTTTAGCAGGGAACAAGACCCCGAATCCACAGGAATTTGTAATGGTGTACCCGACGCCAACGAACAGCATGGCGACAACGGCAGATTTCGAGCAGGCAAAACATCACAGCAGCAAACGGCCAAAATATCAATCGGTGAACAGTGGGGGGTTAAATCCGAATTTTGTCGAGTTTTTAATGAACTATCCGAAGAATTGGACAGAGATAGATTAACTAAACCCCAAAGGCATGATAGTATGGGATTAAACCAAGACAAGGGAGAAAACCATGCCAAGGCCAAGGAAAGCAGACCCGGAAAAATACTGCAATGCTTGTCAAAAGAGGATGTTTCGGAAACGATACCCAAGTTCGCTAGAGGACATGACAGCGTTCAAAAAAAGGAGATATTGCAACCAGCTTTGCATGGCAGCGGGAATGATGCACGATATTCCGACGCTTGCAGCATTGAGGAAAAGAGCATCTGTATTAAAGGGGGGTGTTTGCGAATCCTGTGGAACGGAAACAAATTTGAATATTCACCATATGGATTTCGACCCAGTGAACAACGAGAAGTCAAACCTGAAAACATTGTGCGCTTCATGTCATACTTCATGGCATTGGATGCACGGCAGGCACAGAGATTTTTGCATGAACAGGCCGAGACCCTGCATCGTTTGCGGAAAGGAATTGCTGAGATTAAAACTGGGCATGTGCCAAAAACATTATCAGAGGTTCAAGAAATATGGAAATGCCTATCTGACCAAGAAAAGAATTGGCTCGTCCTTCGCATTAGTTCGGGAAACCCCTTCTGCGCTGAATGGCCGGACGTGCCAAGAGCCTCAACCGA
>Ga0164315_10004415_pt1 | contig 10904 bp, 11 predicted proteins | sample GuaBasSedimGuay6_FD_113737 | JGI IMG/M metagenome (GOLD analysis project Ga0164315, IMG submission 113737) | Subseafloor sediment microbial communities from Guaymas Basin, Gulf of California, Mexico - Guay6, Core 4569-2, 0-3 cm | ecosystem: Environmental > Aquatic > Marine > Hydrothermal vents...
AGTAATAAAGGCAGAGTTAAAAAGTTTGTGGATAATAATATTCAAAGAGAGCTCACAAATTTTGGTTCTGCAGTACAATTCCCTTTTCTGTTATCTCGTAAGGTATCCAAGAAAGAGCATGGCGCGTTCTTCTCATTCCATAAACTCTTAGGTATCTTCTTAAAGTCTTCTCTTCTTCAAATAGCTTCATTTCTATGATCCCATCCACTATTGCTTTGATTATCGTTTCGACATGTGGCTTCTCTACCCCTGAGTTCATCTCCAGTATCCATACCTGTTTGTTTTTGTGGGCGAATGCCTTTAAATCTTCCAAGAACTTGTATATCTGTTTCTCCTCGGTTTCAAAGAACATGGGGGTTAAGGATGAAACCACTCCAATGACTGGGGGATTCTCAACATGAGGATTGTTTAAGATTATTTTGGTGGTTATGTCTTTTATTACGTCTATTACTTGAGAAGTGTCCCTAATATCGGGTATTACTTCTTCCGTAAATGAGAATTTGGGTCCTCCACGTAGTCTTTGGGTATATGCATCGAGGATATAAAGCTTATCGTTTAAATAACCCATTAGTCCCCATCCAAAATCAAGTGCATTGCTTATGAATTCATACTTGGATACATCAACGAGAAGTCCTATAACGTCCGCTCCGGAAGTGAGTTGATTATAGATGAACTGAGTTATAAAAGTAGTTTTGCCCGATTTGGGGTCTCCAATCAACAAAACAACACTACCCTTTGGTATCCCCCCCATTAATAATGCGTCTATGATTCCTGTAGGGACTCGCTCCACCCTCTCTTCTATTTCTCCCTGGGATGAAAAGCCTAGCTCTGGATTCAATTTAGTCCCCCCTAGTAGATTTCACCACTGGGATAAACGACAACTCCACGATCAGTTATCTCAAAAGGATATTTTCTCATAGAATGCTTAGTTCCTCTCATTTTCCTGATTAAAAGATAGCGTTTAAGCTCTATATTTTTCTCTTGAAGGTCAAGAATAACAACACCTCTTGCTATATACTCCTCTATTCCGTATTTGCTAATTCTCCCGGCTTTTGGGTCTGGAGCCTCTGTAGTGAGGAGTGTTGTGACACCCATCTCGAGAAGAATCGTGTTTAGCCTTAGGAGAACTCCCCTGATATCTCGCTCATCTTGAAGTCTAAAAGCTATTGAGGGTACAGAATCAATAGCAATCCTCTTTGCATTTGTCGCTTTGACGACCCGGTATATGTACCTCAGGAAGCTATCTACATTGAGTGTATCTTCTAGGACAAATCTCTCTTCAGACGGTATTCCGGAAATTGCACTGACCCCATCAACAATTGCTATTAATCCCTCTTTTTCATATTTTTTGAAGTCCCATCCAAATTGGGCCATTTCTCTTCTGATGTCTTTTGCTCTCTCTTCTAGGGTTACTAAAACTCCCGGCTCTCCATATTCCTCCGCACCCTTGTATATGTATTGAGCTACAAAAGTAGTTTTGCCAGTCCCAGTGCTGCCTGTGATAAGGACGGTTGATTCTTCAGGGAATCCCCCTCCAATTAAATCATCAAATCCTGGAATCCCGCTTTTTACCCTTTTCTTGGAAAAATCGTCTACCATAATGAATCACCTTATTGCCATACTTCACACTCTTTTTCGTCTATCGGATTTACTACCTTTTAAAATATAAGGTTTTTGGAGTTCGTACCAGACTATGCTCTGGATGTTGTAAAATTTCTAACAAGTTGATAAACTTTTATGATAATCTATCAGCAAAAGAGTTTTATTGTAAAATAGATAGTATTCTAAAAGGTGAGCCAATGTTAGATCCATTCGGAAAGCGAGCTCAAGAGTTGTTAAATGAATTTGAAACTATCAACGAGCTACTTGATATTATTCCTAACTATTTGGACATGGAGCTAGCCCTGGAGAGAGTTCGATGGGTAAATACTGGTAGAATTCCCGATTATTTGTTGACTTTGAATGATTGGAAGGATTTGATAAGTTTTTATGCTCTCTTAGGTGCTTTGGCATTTTCTCCCTATGGAGTAGAAATGGAACTTGTTAAGGATGCAAACCTGAAGATATATCTGACAAAGATAGAATTGTCAGAAAACTTTGATGAACTTGCACTTCCCTTAGAAAAAACATCGGGAAATGAAATTCCGAAGAGAGATAGAACAATAATTGAGAAAACCCTTCATGAAGAATTGCCCCCTGAAGAAAAGGAGGAAATGTTTCTTAAATACAAAATGCCCCTGAAAGAGTTTCTCTCCTTGAACGAGGGATCTCTTAAGGATTTTTACATAAGAAGCGGGTATGTGTATTTAAACAGAACCCAGATGATCGAGTTGTGGAAGAAGAGCTTCGAGAAAAACCTCGAAAAGGCGGTTAACATTCTCTATGACATCAGAGAAGAATTGCCTCACTACTACGTGGAACTTTATTCCAGGTTAAGTGAGCTTGCTCGGGAATATTTCAAAGAGAGGGTTGAAAAATTCAGCACTGTTGCTCAGCCTTTGCATTTTGATTTCTTTCCTCCTTGTGTTAAAATAGCATTAGGAGGCGTTCCGAGTGGATTAAGAAACTATGCTATAACGGTGTTGCTGACTTCTTTCTTGAGCTATGCTAGGATATGTCCTAACCCCCCTAAAAGGGATGTTAAAGTTAAGGACTGCATAAATGATCTCAGGGTAATAAAAGAGGAAATCCTGCCCCTGATAATTCAGGCAGGCAACAGATGCAAGCCTCCTTTATTCCAAGATCAGCCGAATGAGATCAAAAACATATGGTATCATTTAGGTTTTGGTTACACCTTGGAACCGACTTTAGAAGACAGCGGAAATTCAACGTGGTATTTTCCTCCCAATTGTGAGAAAATACGATCCAGTGCTTCCCCGCTCTGTAAGCCGGATAAAGACTGTAGATACATTAAAAATCCTTTAACCTATTATCTCAGGAAACTGTATTTAAGTAAGAAGAGCCAAGGTGAAAAGAATGAGCAGTCTGTTTAGGGAAGTCAGCAAAGAGGAGAGGGCAAAATACTATTCAAAAGAATGGAATTCAAAGAAAATTCCAAAGTTTATTATCGACACCTTGGAAAATAGAGAGTTTGGATTTGATCATACTGGCGAAGGCCCTAATGACAGGAAAAATGTGTTCCAAGATGTTAAAGATCTTGAGGACTATGTAAAAATTACGGCTCCCTATTCAATCTATTCCAGTGTAGCCTTGTATGACGATCCAAAAAATATGAGTGGTTGGCTTGGAGCAGAGCTGGTTTTTGACATAGACGCAAAAGATCTTCCCTTAAAAAGGTGTAGCCATGAAGCTGGGGTGGTATGTCCGATATGTCTTGAGGATGCCAAGGAACTGGCGAGGGATACTCTTGTTATCCTGAGAGAAGACTTCGGGTTTGAAAACATTCACGTTGTTTATTCTGGTAGAGGTTACCATATTAGAGTTCTAGATAATTGGGCCCTGGAGTTGGATTCAAAAGCCAGGGAAAGGATTTTGAGCTATATCTCCAGTGCCGAGGAGGTTACATTTGAAGACATTCAAGAAAGAAAGGTGTTGTTGTCTTCAGGTTATTATAGAGTCTTTAGACTGAGGTTTGGTTATTTCATAGAGAGAATCTCGGAGTATCACTTAAGGAACATTGGATTAAATAGAAAACAAGTAAATCTAATAATGGAGAGCAGGGACGAGATTTATGAGAATTTTGTAAAAAAAGCCATATTGACAGCCTTTCCTCAGGGCGTTGGATATAAGACTCTTTTAAGGTTGTTTAGCTTATCTACTATATTTTCAAAAGCATACTTTGATGGAAAAGTAACTGTTGATGTAAAGAGGATTCTTCGTTTACCTTCTTCTCTTCATTCGAAGGTGGGTCTTATTGCCACATATATAGGAAACAGCGAGAGAGAACTGGAATCTTTTGACCCGTTTAAAAATGCTGTCCCTAGATTTAGGGAAAAAGAAGTCAAAGAAGCATACAAGCTATGGAAAGAGGACATGGAGGAGCACTTATGATCTATGGAAGAACTAAAATAATAGCCTCTATGGTTATATGGGGAAGCGTGGGAATTTTTGCCAGATATTCAAACCTAAGCGGTTTGAAATTAGCTTTTTATAGGGTGCTTTTGGGTAGCTTGATCTTCTTGTTTTTCTATACTCTCAATGATTCTGGATGGGTTAAAAAAGCATTCTCAGAAATAAAGCCCAAAGTACATTTAGTATTTCTGCTGGGAGCTGTGCTTGGGTTAAATTGGGTATTTTTCTTTTCGGCGGTTTTGTACACGGACATAGCAAAAGCAACTCTTATTTATTATTTGGCACCAATAATAGTCGTTATGTTGTCTGCAATATTTCTTAAAGAAGAAATAACAACAAAAAGGATAATTCTTATTTTTATAGCCCTTCTGGGAGCGTTTATAATAGGAACACAAGGAGAAATTTCTCTTAAGAGCAAAGATTTTCTGGGAATAATTTTTGCGTTTTTAGGGGCTTTGTTTTATGCCAGCGTAACTATTTTGGGCAGATATTTGAGGGATATCGAAAGCTCGTATTTAACGTTTTTTCAACTCTTTTTTGCTACATTGATCCTTTTTCCACTAGTGGGGGCTTTTGAAGGATTAAAAATATCCCTCTACTCTTTGTCGGTTGTTGGAATTATTGCGATAGTTCATACTTCATTTGCCCTTCTAATTTATATGGGTGGCCTTAAGGAAGTAGAAGCAAATGAGGCAGCGCTTTTAAGCTATATTGATCCTCTTAGTGCGGTTGTGTATGCGCTACTAATCTTTGGAGAAGTGCCCACGGTAAGAACAATAATCGGAGGAGGCTTGATTTTATTGGCCTCTGCTTTGGATTTAAAGATGAGGTGAGGGGGCTATAGCCCGCCTTCTGTATTTATGGGCATTCGACTAAGCGGCCTACCACGGGGCTCGCACCGGGACTTCATTGCCCCTTTCTCGGCCTTGCACCCCGCGGGACGGCCGTTTCACCGCTCCCCTCGGGATTGTCTGCGGGTTAACTCGGCTCCCGTCGCCGGGAGCCTTCGCCGCTTTCATCCACATCTCCCGAGGGACGTGTCGTTTCTGTGCCGTTGCCCTCCCTCTCGGGAGGTGCCTTACGGCACCGCGGCCCCGGTGCGGTGGGCGGAACTTCCTCGGGTCGAGCCCGACAGCCCCCAGCCCCCTCGCCTGCTCCTCACTACTCTCTAGAGGCTATAAACTTTTGGTACCATAGCCTTGAAACTTCCTCGACGAGCTCCGCCTTGTAAAAGGCTTCCCTCAGGGTTCTGCCCACGGTAACTATCCCGTGCCTTTCGAGAACTACAGCATCGTACTCCCTTATAGCCTCACTTACCTGCCTAGCGAGATCTTCACTACCTGCAGGCTTAAAAGGTAGGACGGGAACCTTTGAAAGGTAAAGCTGAGCCTCCGGGGTCAGCATAGGAACTTCCCTCTCAAACATAGAAAGGGTAATTGAATATGGAGGGTGAAGATGAACGACGGCCCTTACGTCTTCCCTGTTCCTGTAGACACCAAGATGGAGCCTGTACTCAGATGAAGGTCTTATAGCTGAAACAATGGATCCATCAATTTTCATTACCGCAACCTGGGAAGGACTCATCTCCTCCATCACGGAACCGGTTGCTTTGATAAAAATGTAATCCCTAACCCTAACACTTATATTCCCACCAAACGAACCAGTCAATCCCTTCTTGTGAGCAAGCCTTGAGTAGTAGACTAGCTTAGCCTTAACGTTTTTCATCAATCATCACCTCTATCCCGCAATCAGTGCATATGGCCTTCTTTTCCCTCCACCTGAGTTCTCCGCCGCATACAGGGCAGATGTTAAGCTTTCCACTCTCCCTCCAAAGCCGGTAAGTTTCATTGTCAACCTTTAGGATTATGGTCTTCTTCCCTTGCTTAAACTCTCCAAGCACAGGATAACTCTTAAGCTCGAAAGTTTTTGCATCGATTATAACAGGCTCAACTCCGAGGTTTTCTTCGTACTCAAGCTCATTTGCGGGAATTATCTCGACAACGTAACAGTCTATTTCTCGGTCATAATAGGCTATAAGTTCAAGGGCATCGCTTAAATCCCCCGTGGCGGATATGAAGTCCACAACTATCATGTTCTCCCTCGGGATTAGGAGGGCTATGACAAAGTTGTTTCTGAAAAGTCCCAACCCCTTTCCGAGAAATAACTTCTCTAATCCTATACTCTCCAGCATCTTGCCTACCGTATCAGGGGACGGCAAGCCTTTATTCTCAACTATTGCCCTCCAGAGCTTCTTAGCTATTGGGAAAGCCCCCATTATAGGCTCATAGACGTCCATTTTTCTCCCCTTTATCGAGCTATTCTAAAGGTCTAAATAATACTTTCCACGAGCACGGGGAGCATTAGAACCCCCATATAAGTTACCCTAAAGACCTGCCATCTTGGAGCGAGGAATCCCAGGAACATTGACGAGAGCATTAAAAATACCCCAGGAAGCCCATTGTAGAGGTAACCCAGGACAAACAAGAACAGTATTATCGCCATAATGACCTTCCTATAAAACCTGAATGCCACCTTTCCCATAAGAATTGCAATCCTGGGTGCAAAGGCCATGATTATTAGGGCTGCAGAGATTCCAAGAAGATACAGATAAAGAAGCTCCGAAGTAGAAACTTCACCAATCGCAACCATAACACCATTCCTGGTCTTACCTGTGAGAGCGAGGTTTGCGAGCGAGAAGGCATAAGCAGCGGTATTCGTGGAGTATATTATCGTCAAGTAGTCAAGGTCATCCTTTGTTAGCTTCGATCCCAGGAGTGAGGCCTGACCAGCCGTTAACGTTGGTAAGAGTGAAGCCAAAGCACCAAAAAATGTTCCAAGAGCACTAAACTTTAACACCCTTAGGATCCCAATACTCAATTCTGAATCTTCTACTTTTATTTCCTTTGGAGGATTTAGGTAGGACTCTATTAAGAGGGGAAGAGCGAAGAGCCCAGTAAAGAGCGGATAAAAAGGATCTCTGAGGGGCATATTGAATGCACAATAACCGAGAAATCCTGAAAGGAGGAATATAAAAAGGGCACCAACCTTATTCCTCTGAGAGAAAATTAGGAAGAGCGAAAGGAACATAATGAATGCCAATCCAACCTTAAACTTGTAGAGAGGAGCGACAAAGGAATAAAGGGGATATGTCAAAACCGCGAGTATTAGTGCGATTGTGCTTGCAGTAACGGACAGCCTAACCAACTCTCCAAACCTTCCCTGAAGTACTATCCTGTGAGAAGGGAGGAGAGAAGGAACCGTGTCATCACTATCGGGAACACCAAATAGTGCCGAGGGAATTGAATCCAAGAATGTATGGACTAAACCCATCACGAATAGCGTTGGAACTGGAAGGGATAACCTGCTTAGGGAATTCACATGCAACCCAGGTGTCAGTCCAGTAAGTGTTCCAAATGCGACCCCCTTTATCATCTGCAGGAAGAGTTCAAGCATATATCTTCCTCCTCTTCAACGATCAAGACTGGTTTCTTGTAGTACGTGGAGAACACGCCAAATGCTTCAACTTTATCTCCAACCCCAATTTTAACGTCTGGTTTTACTTTAAGAAGGATTCTACAGTTCCCATGCTTAACCTGAGCGATGATTCTACCTCTAACTTCTTTTACGTTCTCGACGACTCCTGAAACTTTTCCAGCTTTTCCAACCTTAGGACTGCATATCATGTTACCCAAGTTTTCCCTGGGAAAGAGGGTATAGTTCAAGCATAAGTAGTCAGAGAATCTCCTCAGGGCTCTGAATTTTACTTTATCCCCAACCCTCCCCATAACATTGGAGAGTGGTAAATTGAGGCACTCTAACTTAACCCCATCCTCCAGTTTCTGCACTATTCTACATTCATCTTCCACAATTTCCCCCACTCTGGGTTTTTCTGAGATATTAGCACTTCCAACATCCTTAACCACCGAAGCGTAAACAGTTATTCTACCCGCAACCCTTGTTATCCCAAGGACTTCGACGACCCTCCCAGGAATTAAAGTCTGATTATCCCTCAGGTACACTTTTACACTTCGATTTTTCCAGAATATTATCCCAGGATTGCCCCCGTATAGAACAATGCCCTTGAACTTGAAAGGGTAACCATCTTTTGGTGATGTCAAATTCCCAATCACGTGATATTCAACGGGAACGAGCTTGCTTCCAAAGAAAACTCCTTTAACCCTAACAAGCTCCCCCTCATGTACACCAGAAAGCTCAAACTTAAGCTTAATTTTCTTCGGGGTTAGGAGTGACGGATAATAATCAACCCAGTATGCTCCTTCATATTCCTCAAGTTCTATCTTACCATCCTCCACTTTTCTAGGCTTTATACCACTCCCCCGATATACCCCAATGACTCTATACACTTTCCCAACTTTGAGATCTGAAAAGACTGGAACAGAGAACCTTCCATCAGTTAATATGCTAAATCCATCGGAAGAATAGGCACAAACTCCAGTGAACTCAACTAGCCTACCTTCTCCCGCCTCTTCAATACTGGCAGGCTCCACGTCTGAAGCTATATAGGCAAGACCTAAGAACACTAAGCTTAATGATATTAATGCAATGTCAACTGATCTCATATTTTACTCTTTGCATTTTTAGTTTAAATATTTTTACCTTAGAAGCAATTTAATACCTTCAGGGGTTATATTATACTCGATCCAATCAAGTCTATGAGCCGTCCTTCTCATGCCATAAATTCTGAGGTACCTCCTTAGAGTCTTTCCTTCCTCCATTAATCTTAACTCTATTATCCCATCAACTATGGCCCTAACCATCATTTCGACATACGGCTCCTCAATTCCGGAATTCATTTCAAGAATCCAGACCTGCCTATTCCTGTGGGCAAATTCCCTCAGCTCCTCTAGGAATTTATAAATTTCTTTTCTGGAAGTTTCAAAGAATATGGGAGTCATAGAAGATATGAAGCCTACTATTTTATCTACATGAGTTGTCGAAAGTATCTTTAGTGTTGTGTCCTTAATCGCATCAAGTAGTCTTGTAGTATCACTTAGATCAGCTATTACTGTTTCATCAAAAGAGAATTTTGGAGCTTTTCTCAGCCTCTGGCTATACGCATCAAGGAGTATTATCTTTTCATCAAGAAACGGCATAAATTCCCAACCAAAATCAAGAGCGTTGCTTATAAATTCATATTTTGATATATCGATTAAAACTCCAATTACAGGTACTCCTAACTTAAGCTGATTGAAAGCGAATTGTGTCAGGAAAGTGCTCTTACCAGCCTTAGGATCACCTATTAAAAGAACGACACTTCCCCTAGGTATACCCCCACTTATAAGGTCATCTATTATTCCAGTTGGGATTCTCTCAACTACCTTTTCTATTTTTTCATCACTGTTTTCAAACATTGGGCTCCCCCGCTCAGTAGATTTCCCCACTTGGGTAAACAACGACTCCATTAGGACCAATTTCGAAAGGATACTTCTTCATTGAGTGCCTAGTTTCACGCATTTTTCTAATAAGAATATACCTCTTCAGCTCAATGTTCCTCTCCTGAAGGTCAAGAACTATAACACCCCTAGCAATGAACTCCTCTATTCCATACCTGCTTATTTTACCGTGCTGTGGATCTGGAGCTTCGGTTGTGAGTATAGTTGTAACTCCCATTTCCAGCAGAATAGTGTTTAATTTTAGTAGAACCTCTCTTATCTTCCTCTCTTCTTCTAATCTAAGAGCAATCGAAGGAATTGAGTCAATTACGAGCCTCTTGGCATTTATTGCCTTAACAACCCTATAAATATACCTTAAAAAGTTATCTATGTTGAACCTATCTTCAAGAACAAATTTCTCTTCACTGGGTAAACCTGCAGTAGCACTAACACCATCAACTATGGCAATCATTCCCTCCTTCTCATACTTCTCAAAATCCCAGCCAAAAACTGCCATCTCTCTTCTAAGATCCTTAGCTCTCTCTTCTAATGTTACGAAAACCCCTGGTTCACCGTATTCTTCAGCCCCTTTATATATAAATTGTGCTGCAAATGTAGTTTTACCAGTGCCAGTGCCACCAGTCAGAAGGACGGTAGTGCCTTCTGGAAACCCCCCCTCGATGAGCTCATCAAAGCCAGGTATGCCACTTTTAACTCTCCGAATAGGTTGATAACTCATTATCATCACCTCAGGATGATCCTGACTTATTCGATAGTTCTTGGGTGCAAAAATATAAAGGTTTTGCCATAACAAGTTGAAATGATTAAGGTAATCTTGGCAAGATTAAGAAAAGATTAATTAAATTACAAAGGACAAAATTCAATTCCTAGAATATCTCCACTTGCCTGATACTCCAAAGCCCTACAATCATGACAAATGTATCTCAACGAGCACGTCTTACATGGAGATATTGCATCCTTAGTTAACTTCCAAAACTTCTTCAGCCTTTGCTTCCTTAGGATGGTTCTTAAGTTTTCTCGAGTTATATCTCCCACAATGAACTTCCTAAGTAAGGGACATGGGACAACGAAACCCTCAGGGGTTATTGCTATGAGCCCCGCCATACAATTGTTATACACTACCGAGGTAGGATTAATGACCTTTCTAAGCTCTAAGGGGTTAAACTCCATAAGCTTAAGTGATCCCGGATACAATATATCAACCCACACTTCTCCCCGAAACTCTAACTTCTTCTTTAAGAGTTCCTTATATTGAGGGTACGTTGCCAATATTAGTAAAGTATCTACATTAGGATCCCCAACCCCATCCAATTCGTTAAACAACACCTCACCTATAACCTTAAATTTCCTCTCTTTGGGGATCCTATCCCAATCCTCCACAGCAACAGTTACGTAAGTCTCAGCTCCCCTAGAGGCTGCATACTCTGCAAGTTCTATGGCATCTTCAATGTCATCATA
>Ga0164315_10004416_pt1 | contig 10904 bp, 11 predicted proteins | sample GuaBasSedimGuay6_FD_113737 | JGI IMG/M metagenome (GOLD analysis project Ga0164315, IMG submission 113737) | Subseafloor sediment microbial communities from Guaymas Basin, Gulf of California, Mexico - Guay6, Core 4569-2, 0-3 cm | ecosystem: Environmental > Aquatic > Marine > Hydrothermal vents...
ATTTCCACAGCACCTTTTTGCATAAAAATGGCCAAGTCACCTTCCTTTGCTTGTAGTGGTATGTATTTTACTTTGTCGTCTGTTTTTTTCCAGGGTTCATCAAAATCATCAGATGGCAATGGTATAGGATAACCTGGCCCGGCCTTGATAACGTAGCCCGATCTCACTTCCTCCTTCTCTTTATAACCGGGTGGAAGAAAAAGACCGCCCCCGGTTTTAGAGGCCGAAACAGGTTTTATCAATAACCGATCGCCAACTACAATTAAGCTTTTTAGTTTTTGTCGAAGTTTTTTATTCATCTTTTTTGAAGTTGATAACAGCAATTGCAAAACTATAAATTTAAAACTAATGCCAATAAAAAATCCATAACTTTGCACAAAATTATTTCACTATGAAAATGGTCTTTTTTAAAACGCCCAAGCCCAAGCGTTTCAGCTTCCCAACCCGTTATTACGACGAAGAAAAGGAATATTGGGAACATCGTAAAAGAGAATTGGGCATTGGCGAAAAAGCAAATAAAGAAGATTTCAAATCGCGTATGGGTTCCGAATGGGGCAGGATGCGAAACCTAAATGCCTCCAAGAAGAAAAAGGCAAATATGAGTGTGATTATCTATTTTGCAATTGTTGCACTTATCGCTTATTTGTTTTTCTTTAGATAATCACAAATCATTTTCTTGCCGTAACCAAAAACTTAAACCATTCATTTACATGCCCGACATCATCCATTTACTTCCTGATTCTGTTGCCAACCAGATTGCTGCCGGGGAAGTGATACAACGTCCGGCCTCAGCTGTCAAAGAGTTATTGGAAAACTCGGTTGACTCGGGCGCAGATTCAATAACCCTTATCGTAAAAGATGCCGGAAAATCACTGGTACAGGTTATCGATAATGGTTGTGGAATGTCGGAAACTGATGCCCGGATGTGTTTTGAACGCCATGCAACTTCAAAAATAAAAGAGGCAAACGACCTATTTTCAATTCACACGCTTGGTTTCAGGGGCGAGGCCATGGCTTCCATTGCGGCTATCGCACAGGTAGAACTTAAAAGTCGGAGGAAAGAGGAAGAACTCGGAACTTGCCTTCATATTGAAGGATCGGAAGTTATAAGCCAGGAAATTTGCTCTCCCCCTGCCGGGACTTCTATTTCTGTCAAGAACCTGTTTTTCAACCTTCCGGCACGTAGGAAATTCTTAAAGTCAAACAATACCGAAATCAGGCATATCATCGAAGAGTTCCAAAGGGTGGCACTGGTTTATCCACAAATAAAGTTTTCCCTTTTTGTCCAAAACAAGCAGTTGTTCAAGTTGGACAATTCGGGGTTAAAACAAAGGATAGCTGCACTTTTCAACCCTACATTCAATAATCGTTTAATACCTATTGAAAATGAAAGCAGCCTGGCAACAATCAAAGGTTTCATAGGGAAACCTGAATTTGCAAAAAAGACCCGGGGCGAGCAATATTTCTTTGTGAATGGCAGGTTTATCCGTCACCCATATCTAAACCATGCGGTGAGCGGGGCATTTGAAGAGTTATTGCCCAAAGATGCTTTCCCGACATATTTTATTTACTTCACCCTCGACCCAAGTGAGATTGACATCAACATACACCCCACCAAAACGGAAGTCAATTTTGAAAACAATAAAATGATTTATGCCTTCCTTGCTTCATCGGTAAAGCAAGCACTTGGAAAATTCAATATTGCCCCTTCCATCGACTTTAGTATTGAACGTACGATGGATATTGCACCTTTGCCAAGAAATACCGATATAAAAGTTCCACAGATAAAAACAAACCCCGATTATAACCCTTTTGATAACCCAACAGGCAAACCAATGGGTTCTGGGTTTACCGGCAGACCAACCACATCAGGGAATTGGGAAAAACTGTACGAGGGCCTTGATACAGAACAACTGGATTTATCCTTTAAACAGAATGAAAAAACCATTGCAGAAGATAAAGGTGACCTAACCGAAACTGAGAAAGGGATATCAAATCAGATGGGCTTTCAAGTCCATAATAAATATTTGCTTTCGAGTGTTAGGTCAGGCTTAATGTTGATCGATCAGCAAAGGGCCCATGAACGGATACTTTTTGAACATTACACAGAGATATTGAATAACCGAAAAGGATCTTCACAACAATTGCTATTCCCTGTTACCATGCAGGTTTCCCCGGGAGATGCGGCAATAATCCAAGAATTATTGGAAGATTTAATGGTACTTGGGTTTAATATGGAAGGGTTTGGGGAAAATTCATTTATCATAAACGGAAGCCCCGTGGAACTGAACAATGAAGGGATCCAGAATGTTTTAGAGAAAATAATCGAGAATTACAAAAAGAATTTGCAGGATATCGGACGTGACAGGCGAATTGACCTAGCAAGGTCAATGGCTGTAAACATGGCGATAAAACAAGGAAAAAACCTGCAACAAGATGAAATAAATTCTATGATAGACCAGTTATTCGCATGTAAAATGCCACAGGTTTCACCAGACGGAAAACCAATAGTGCATATAATAACACTGGAAAAATTAGCGGATTTGTTCAAATAAATTACAAACAGATATAAAAAACAATAATGCAACAATACAGACCAACAGGATTTAATGTTTTACCACTGGTGGTAAAGAACCTTTTAATAGTCAATGTCCTATTCTTTCTTGGGACTATTGCAAGTGAACAAGCTTTTCAGATTGATCTGAGCCGTTATCTTGCATTGCATTTCCCGGGGTCAGAACTTTTCAGGCCACACCAATTGGTTACCTATATGTTTATGCACGGCAGTTTCTCCCACATCCTGTTCAATATGTTTGCCCTTTGGATGTTTGGCAATGCACTGGAAAACGTCTGGGGACCAAAACGCTTCCTCACCTATTATATGGTTACGGGAATTGGTGCCGGGTTAATCCAAATATTGGTAACTTATGTTCAGGTTGTTAGTGTGGAATCGCAAATGGCCCCACAACTAATTGAGATGGTCAGAAACGAAGGCCTGGCGATATTTTTAGAAGGCAAAAACTATGTGGATCCCTTGGCCGGAAAATTGAATATTTTACTAAACACGGCTACTGTCGGGGCTTCTGGCTCTGTATTCGGTTTACTCCTGGGTTTTGGGATGCTTTTCCCCAATGCACTTATTTATCTTTATTTTGCCATCCCGGTAAAAGCAAAATACTTTGTAATGGGATATGGGGCATTGGAACTGTTTTCAGGGATTTCAAACAACCCGAATGATAATGTTGCCCATTTTGCCCATCTTGGCGGGATGATATTTGGCTACTTTTTATTGCTTTACTGGAAGAAACGACGATAATATGGACTAACTGCTAAGCGGCTTCTTTTCGTCGACAAATAGCCGCTAAGCAGTTTTAATGAAGAAACATGAGCTATTACGCAGGAAATTATAATCAAGGAAACCCAATCAGGAATTTGAAATCATTAATCCTGAAAAACAATATACTCACACGGATTATCTTAGTGAATGTAGCGGTTTGGTCAATCATAAATATTATCAAAGTATTTGGTTTTTTAATGAATATCCAGGGAAGTGAAATAAATTTTGGCATCTCCGACATCTTAGGTGTGCCTGCTTTGTTTTCTCATCTCATTTTCAGGTTTTGGACACCGGTCACATACATGTTTACCCACATAGGTTTTTTTCATATCCTGTTTAACATGTTGTGGTTGTTTTGGTTTGGCCAAATTTTTCTACAGTACCTGAATTCCAAGCAGTTTCTTTCACTTTACCTGATGGGAGGGATTAGCGGAGCCGTTTTATTTATACTGTTTTACAATATATTCCCGGTTTATTCCGTGTCAGTTTTAATGGCAACTACCATTGGGGCTTCTGCTTCGGTAATGGCCATAATTACAGCTATTTCTTTTTATGTCCCCAATTACTCTATCAACCTATTGATTATTGGAAGGATAAAGATCGTATATATTGCAGTTGGCTTTTTTATCCTTGATTTTTTCAATATCAATTCCGGTAATTCCGGCGGGCATATTGCGCATATCGGTGGTGCCCTTTACGGGTTTTGGTTTGTATATTCATTAAAAAAAGGAAAAGATATGAGCAGTTTATTTGGTAATTTATCTTTTGGGCCATTCAAGAAGTTTTTTGTAAAGAAGAAAAAATCACCCTTCAAGAATGTATATACAAATGACCGTCCGATGAAAGATGAGGATTACAACCTTCAAAAAAACAAACAACAAGATAAAATCGATAGGATATTGGACAAAATTTCAAAATCGGGGTACGAAAGCCTGAGCAAGGAGGAGAAGGAGCTATTGTTCAAAGCAAGCAATAAGAAATAGTACGGGTTGCGGGTTACGAATTGCACGTTTACCGGTTAGGTTAGGGGTTAAATTGGAACGTAGAGACGCACGGACGTGCATCTGAACAAACAAACAAACAAACAAACAAACAAACAAATTCACAAAAACAAGTGCCAAAAAAGCAAAACAAATACAAAATGTCAATTATCGGAAAGCTGGTTTTCCTGATAAATATTTTTGCTATCGGCCTTCTGTTCTTATCCTATATTTCTGTCTATATCAATCCCGGCACTTTTCCACTTCCAGCTTTTGCAGGCCTCTCCTACCCTATCATCCTATCCATAAACCTGGTGTTTATCATTCTTTGGTTTTATATACGGCCAAGGTTTATATTGCTTTCTGCCATTGCCATCATCATTGGTTGGAACCATATTGCACAGCTTATGCCCATAAATTCAGACCAAGAAATCCCCAAAGAAACCACAACGTTAAAAATACTATCCTTCAATGTGCAAAATTTTCTAAAGGTGAACATAACAAACACGAAATACATCTCAGACTTCGAAAACCAAAATGAGATATTAGAATACATTCAAAGCAAGGATGCCGATATTGTCTTTTTACAAGAGTTTTTATATGATAGGGAAAAAATCAAAGATTTCACCAAATGGTTTGGGAAAGAGATCAAATGCCAATATTCGCATACAAGAAATTATTTTCAACGAAAGGATAATAAATTGGATGCTATTGCCATATTCAGCAAATTCCCAATAATTAATAAAGGGCATCATGAATTTGACAAAAAAACAATAGCGGTTTATGCAGATATTGTTATGGACAAGGATACCGTCAGGGCATACAATTTGCACCTTGCATCCATCCACCTTAAAAAAGAAGATTACGATTTTATTTCTGAAATAGACATCCAACAAAATAAGGAAGAAATAAGAAATGCCTCCCGGGCGGTGGCTTCAAAAGTGAAGGCAGCATTTATAAAAAGGGGCAAGCAGGTTGAGATTGCAAAAAACATATTAAAAGAATCCCCTTTTCCAATCATTGTTTGTGGTGATTTCAATGACACACCTGTTTCTTACACCTACCACTCCCTTACAAAAGAGTTGAAAGATGCTTTTGTGGAAAGTGGCAGTGGTTTTGGCAATACCTATGCCGGCAAAAACTTCCCTGCCCTTCGTATCGATTATATTTTACACGATAAAATTTTCAAGTCCATAAATTTCAAAAGGGACAAAATCCATCTTTCCGATCATTACCCCATTAGTTGTGTTTTGTATAAAAACCTAAATTAATACAACAAAACTAAATAAATAACCTTTAATAGTTACTTACAATCCTAACGTAAAGACCAAAAGACCACGCCAGTACGTAATTCAAATCAAAAGGATACATGACATATATCATATTTTTTGCAACCAAAGAGCAATATGTGAGTATAAGTTTGTGATATAATTTTAACATTTATAAATTAAAAGCAAACACAAATGAAACGAATTTTGATTACAGGGCTGCTTATCAGCTCAATGGCCATAGTGGCCAACAGCCAGAGCAAACATGTTTTACACATCATGAGCTCCGCACAGGAATTAAGGGAAATTTCCCAGGAAGTTGTTAAAGATTATTTGGCATTGGGAGCCGAAGTTCAACATGAAATGGCGAGGCACGAAATTGATGAAGGCATTGCTTTATTTGAAGACCATCTTTTCGAATTGGAAGATTTTGACAAAAACTCTCAAATTGTAGAACAGTTAGAAAAACTGGAAGAAATATGGATGCCCATGAGGTTGATATTAGTGCGGGAACCAAAAATTGAAGACGCCCCGGGGCTTATTGCCCACAGTACCGATCTTATGAAGGAAGCTGACGCACTTTTGGGATTGATTGAAGACGATGTAAAATTCCATGAGGCCAAATTAGTGAACCTTGCAGAAAGGGAAGCTGTATTGAGCCAAAGGATAGCCATGCTCTATATCGGGAAATACTGGGGAGTTAATTACCCAACCCTCGAAAAAGAGTTTAATGAAGCCAAAGATGAGTTTGACAGAGACATGAAAGAACTCCTTACTGCCACACAAAACACTCCTGCAATTATAAAGCAATTAAAAAGGGTAGAATCGGAATGGGAATTTGCACAGGAAGCAATGCACTTTGATTCTGACGAACTTGAACCAAGTATTATTTTCGTAACCACTCACCAAATCATGAAAAGGATGGACAAAGTAGCACATTTGTATCATGACCTACACCTTGAGAAGCATGAATAACATCAGGAAACTGATGACAAACACCAATCTCATGATGAACGCAAAATTTATGGGGTGGCTTATGCTACTTAAAGGCTCGCCCCATTACAACAAACTATTTCCCAGGAGATACATTGTGCTGTTGTTTATCATGTTTAGCATTGCCGGATCGGCTTTATCAAAAGATCTTACAATTAATTCAGCGATAAATATGGCCTCCCATCAGGGGATGCTTACGCAACGGATTGTAAAGACCTACATCATGATTGGCTCCGACATTGACCATACTGAGGCGCACAAAGAACGTGATTACAGTATTGCCATGTTTGGCATGCAGCAATTTGAGCTTGAAGAGTTCGCCCCTACCAAAGAGATTGGGATAATGCTAGACCATGTTTATCTCCTCTGGAGCGAATTTAGGCTGATAGCGGTTGGGGACCCAAACAAAATGGATGCATACGACTTGCTAAGCAGAAGCGATGAGTTACTTAAAACTTGTAACAAAGTAGTTGTAATGCTCGAAGAATACTCACACTTAGATGTTTCAAAATATGTGCATACATCAGGTAAAATGGGTATGTTGTCGCAACAAATCGCAATGTGGTATTTTGCCGACTACTGGGGATTCCCAAGCAACGGCATGCTAAGTTTTAATATTCCCGACAAGTATGATGAATCGGTTAAAGATTATCACAGATCGTTTCATAAACTAATGAAATCTCGTCATAATACACCTGAGATAAGGGATGCCCTTAATATTGTAAAATCATATTGGAACCTCCCCAATACAAAGTTGGGCGATATGAAGAAATCTGAAATGTCGCCGGAGTTGATTTACAAAAGCATGGAAAAAATCTTGAATAAAATGGAAAAGGTTACAAAGATGTACGAACTATTGGACACTTAAACAACCCAAAACGGCTTCATATAAGGCTTAACAATCTAAAAGCCCTATATGAAGTTTTCCATTCTGAGTTGCAGGTTTTCAAAAAACAATTTGGTGGTCAGAAGCACCATACATACTACCCAATATACGCTTGCAACAAATATTTTATCTTGCATTAATTCGTTACAAAAACAAAACTTATGAAAAGGATAATAATAATTGCGTTGATTATGCTCAGTTTCGATGCAGTAATCGACGCCCAAAAAGCTGATGATTTAAATGATGAACGCGATGGAAAAACATATTCCACGGTAATAATTGGAGACCAGACCTGGATGGCCGAAAACCTGGATTTTGATGCAGGTGAAGGAAGCTGGGCTTATGGCGATGATGCCGAAAACACTAAAACCTATGGTCGTTTGTACGACTGGGAAACAGCAAACACAGCCTGCCCTGCGGGATGGCATTTATCAACAGATACAGAGTGGGATGTACTTGTAACTTCCTTTGGAGGCCCATTATCAGCTGGGGGAAAGTTAAAAACAAAAGGGACCGAACATTGGTTAGAGCCCAATATTGCCACAAACGAAAGTGGATTTTCCGCTTTGCCAGGTGGCAAATATGTCCATGGTGATTTCATGAACATTAACAAGATTGCCGCCTTTTGGACAGAAACAGAATCAACCGGTGACAAAGCCCATTGCAAAGGCTTGAGAAACAAAACAGAAACAGTAAAAAGCTCTGATGGTTTCAGTTCAGAAGGCCGTTCTGTAAGGTGCATCAAAGACTAAACTTAACTGTTTGTTGACCAGTAATTATCATAATGGCACTATTGTAAATTTAATAAAAATAATAATTATGAAAAAATTAATAATAATTGCATTGCTAATGCTAAGTTTCGATGCAGTAATTGATGCCCAATCTACCACATTAAACGATGATCGCGATGGGAAAGCATATTCAACTGTAATTATCGGCGATAAAACCTGGATGGCCGAAAACCTGGATTTTGATGCTGGTGAAGGAAGTTGGGCTTATGGCAACGATGAAGAAAACGCTAAAATTTATGGCCGTTTGTACAACTGGGAAACAGCAACTACTGCCTGCCCTACGGGATGGCATTTGTCAACTGATGAAGAATGGGACAAACTGGTAATCTCCCTTGGAGGGGCTTTGGCCGCCGGATCAAAATTAAAAGAAAAGGGTACAGAACATTGGCAAGAGCCCAATATCTCAACTAACGAAAGTGGGTTTTCCGCTTTGCCAGGTGGCAAATATGTTTATGGTGATTTTATGAACATTAACAAAATTGCCGCTTTTTGGACCAGCTCAGAATCAACCGGGGACAAAGCTTTTTGCAAAGGCTTAAGGAATAAAACAGAAACAGTAAAAAGTTCCGATAGTTTTGGTTCCGAGGGTCGTTCTGTAAGGTGCATTAAAGACTAAACAGAACATATCCATTATATGTACTAAAATTATTTAATCAATAAAAACATGTAGGGTTCATGTTTTTATTCCACTACATATTGACCAGTTTATGAACTAAAACAACAAAGTGTTGATTAAAGGATGAGCAACAAATATTTAAAACAATAAAAAAATCAAACAGATGAAAAAAATATTAATAATTGCATTCTTGATACTAAGTATTGATGCAGCCATTGATGCCCAATCTACTCCGTTAAACGATGAACGCGATGGAAAAACATATTCAACTGTGATAATAGGAGAGAAAACCTGGATGGCCGAAAACCTGGATTTTGATGCTGGTGAAGGATGCTGGGCATATGACAACGATGAAGAAAACGCTAAAATTTACGGTCGTTTATACAATTGGGAAACGGCAACAAATGCCTGCCCTACAGGATGGCATTTATCAACTGATGAGGAATGGGACAATCTTGTAATTTCCCTTGGAGGTGCATTAGCTGCGGGAGAAAAGCTGAAAGAAACCGGTACTGAAAATTGGCTTGAGCCCAACCTTGCAACTAATGAAACAGGGTTTTCTGGTTTACCAGGAGGCAAATATGAATTTGGTGATTTCATGAACCTGCAGAAAACCGCTTCTTTTTGGACTTCTACCGAGTCAACGGGAAATAAATCTTATTGTAAAGGTTTAAGAAACAAAACCATAACGGTAAAAAGTACCGATTGTTATCAAAATGATGCCTTTTCCGTAAGGTGCATCAAGGATTAAATAAATCAATTGAATTTATAAATCAAAAAAAATCTCAATTATGAAAAAAACAATAATCAATACATTTATTTTATTAAACCTGACATTTGGCCTATTTGCCCAAAAAACAGGAACCATTACAGACGACCGCGATGGCAAAGCATACGCAACTGTAGTAATTGACGATCAAACATGGATGGCCGAAAACCTGACATTTGAAGCAACTGAAGGATGCTGGGCCTATGGAGATGATGAAGGAAACGTAGAAGTTTACGGTCGTTTATACAGTTGGGAATCAGCAACAACTTCATGTCCGGCAGGGTGGCATTTGCCAAATGATGAAGAGTGGGACAAACTGATTGTATTTCTTGGTGGGCCATTATCTGCAGGTTCTAAATTAAAAGCAAAAGGGACAGAAAATTGGGCAGAACCAAATGTCGCAACAAACGAAAGTGGTTTTTCTGCTTTGCCAGGTGGCAAATTTGTACATGAAGAATTTATGAACCTGAACAAAATTGCCACTTTCTGGACGGAAACTGCATCATCTGGGCACAAAGCCCATTGTAAAGGGTTCAGGAACAAAACAGAAACTGTAAAAAGCTCTGATGGTTTTGATACAGAAGGCCGATCAGTACGCTGTATAAAAGATTAAGCATTCCATAATAATGTAGCAAGTATTGTTTTACAGATCCAAATTAAAACAAACCCACTTGTGATATTTGCTTAAACAACAGAAACCTTCCCCTTCAAAAAGGGGAAGGTTTCTTATTTAGTGGCTATAAGAAAACGTCAAATACTGTGTTACTCTCGCTTTTGAAACAGTCATTTACAAAAGTAAACTCCTTAGTTTCAAAAGCTTCGAAAGCCTTGTCTTTGACGCTTTCTTATGACCCACTAGAAAATTAGTAGTTTTCTAAGAGACACTATTTAGTGGCTATAAGAAAACGTTAATAACTGCGTTACGCTTGCATTGTATTAAGCTATAAAGCTAAGTTCCAAAGAAAACAGCAATATCCAGAAGTACCGAAAGTACGCACTATTTGTAACACCACGCTTAAGCGTGGTGAAAAGCTGGCATTGAACGAGCAGTCCCGTATGGGACGTCCTATTATGCTATAACCTGAACCCCAAAGACCGTCCCATACAGGGATCGCAATGACTACTATAGAGCAGGGCGTCCCATACGGGACTGGTCTATTAGGGCATTGTGACACCGGACTTGTTTGCCTCCGCAAGCTTCGGAAAACTTCATCCGGTGCTACAAATAGGCTGTGCCTCTGGCACTATACATTTTGCTGTATAA
>Ga0164315_10004417_pt1 | contig 10904 bp, 17 predicted proteins | sample GuaBasSedimGuay6_FD_113737 | JGI IMG/M metagenome (GOLD analysis project Ga0164315, IMG submission 113737) | Subseafloor sediment microbial communities from Guaymas Basin, Gulf of California, Mexico - Guay6, Core 4569-2, 0-3 cm | ecosystem: Environmental > Aquatic > Marine > Hydrothermal vents...
CATCTTCATCTATTTCAATTTGGACATATTCTGGAAATCTTTCATTCATTATTAAAGCGGCAGATCTACTTGTTTGATAACCTTCATTAGTAGTAGTTTGTAATAACCATCTATCACAGCCACTAGGAGTGGGTCTATTAACATAGATTGCTCCATGGTATAGATTTGTTATTTTATGGGTTAATACTGCTAATATTGGTTTATCTGTCATGAGTAAAATTCTTCTTGAGTTTTTGGTGGCTTGTTATGTAAAATTGGTATTAAATAATCTATAAATTTTGCAGTATTCTTAAGTTCAAATTTACCACAAAATGCTAAGAAATGGAAATGTGAATATCTACCAGGATTTTCCAAAGATTCTTCAATAACATTATCCATTAATTCCTTAATATGATCAGGCTGCAAACTAAGATCCATTAATAAACAATTTTCCTTATATAGTTCTCCAACTATAAAGGTTTTACCGTCTGGATTTGTCCATTCTTCATTTAAAAGATTGACCATTTCGAAATCATCATTGTAAGCTTTTTCTAATCTAGTTTTTCTTACTCTTGGAAATGCACATTGAATATTATCTTCATTAGCTCTTATAAACTTAAAGAACTTGTGCCAATCAACATCATAATTATAATCTTCCAAAGTACGATATTTTTCCTGAAGAGGATTCATTAATTTAATTTTTGGATTAGTTAAACATTGTACATAATCTTTATCAGATGATAAAATTGTTACTTTATGATCAGTTCCGTAGTTTTGACAAAATCTAGCAATAAAATCATCAGCTTCACATCCATCAGCGGAGAATACAATTATTCCAGTATGTTTCGTAATCAATTCTTCAAATTTATCTAAACTTTCTCTGAAATGGTCCAGAGATGCTTGTTCAGATTTTGTTAAGTTTTGATTACGATCACCTTTATAAATTTTACCTGAAACACATTTATCAGATTGTGTATAATCCTTTCGCCAATTATGTTTATCAAATGCTAGAATTAAATGTGTAGGTCCAAGTTTCTTATAATATTTTTTAATCATTTGAAACATGACATGCATGGTTAAAGCTGCAGCAGTATCAGCGTCAGCATCTTTATTTTGATGCCTACACATATGAGCAACGTTTGATATGTCTATTATTAAATAATGGTTACTCATATTCAGAATCGCCGCCCATATCATCAGCTATTTCAGATGTTAATTCTAATAGATATTTTTGAATAATCGCATTTTCATCAGGACCGGTATAACCTGATTCCTTTAACTTTTTAATAAACGCATCGTCCCAATCCAAATCAATTTTAATTTTACCATCTGATTGTTGTACTAATCCCTTAAGATTAAGAAATGGTTCTGCTTTCGCTTTTTCTTCAGCAATTTTTTTATCTTCAATAATTTGTTTAGCTTCTAAAAGAATTTTATCATCTTTAAGTTGCTTAATTTTAGCAGCTTCAGCAGCATCCACTGCTGCTTGTTCTTTTAATTTAGTCTTTTTTGATTTATATCCAAATGGCATATAAGACTCCCTGATTAAATTTGTGGTAGTAAGTAAAAGTAAATATTGTTTACTTTGATTTTGAATACGCCTTTAGAACCCAAGGTAAATTCAAAGTTTTCACAGTTTTTCAATAGCTGTAAAAATGGTTTTTGTACAAAACTAAAGTTAAAGTTAAATTTATCATCTTCACATGAAATCTGAGAATCAGAAGTTAGAACGATAGTATCACCTGATAAATCAATTAATTCATAAGATAAACCTTCTTCTGTTCCAGATAGTTTAATATTTAGTGTATCGATTGAAGAACAAGCTTTCACTAAAGTATCTACTGCATCCTGGGAAAATTTAATTGTATAGAATTCTTTATCATTAATAGATTTAGGTGCTGATATCATTGATGGATTACAACATCTAAATTGAACTTTAACACCTTTAGCCTTGAAATCAAGTTGTTCAATGAATTCATCTTCATCTTTTTGTTTGATTTTAGCAGTAGTTTTACAACTATCCATATCTTTTACTAGATTAAATCTAGATGTATAGATATCAGGACGATTAATTGCTAATGTTGCAAAATCATCAGGAAGTTCTAAATCAGATAATATAAAAGCAGTTTTAGATTTATTAATACCACGAACTAAATCATTTGCAACGATTAATTCTGTGACATCAACCAATTTTGCTGACTTGATTATATTTTCAATTTGTAGTAATGTATCATGTGTAATATTCATTTTATTCCTAATATGGTTTTGAATTGGTTATAGGTTTTAGTGCTGCGGACTTGTCCTTTATCTACCCTATCAATAAATAAAAACATAGCATCTCGCATTTCTTCAACAACTGTAAAAAATTCATCGAAGTTATATTCGATTAAATCCATCTCACTTGCTGAATTTATTTCTTTTATATGTTTTGTAACTTTTGTATCTTTCATTTTATATACCTATTAATAACTTGTAAATCAAAATGATAATAAATCATCAATTAATAATCCTTGTGCAGTTGGTACTTCTTTACCAATGGCTCCAAATATACCTTTTAAAGAATTATCTATTAATCGTTCTAACTGAGCGTCTACATCAACAAAATCTTTATAGTCTGATATAAACCATTCTGGTATTTGTGTTGTATCTGTTGGTATAGCAATAGATTTAAACTTATCAAAAAATCTTCTTTTTAAATAATAAACTTTAATTTTAGTTCCAGATGTAATTTGAATACTTTCATGATCTTCATGTTCAACTAACATTTTATTCCAATGTATGCTCGCAGCAACATGGCCTGGTAATCTAGCAGTCCATGGTTCTAAATTGATAGTTTTACCATTACTTAAATAATTACCATCACTACATAATTCGCCTTCAATATTATGTCTCTCAAACCCAGGTTTATAATGTTTGGTTAATGGATCAATTTTATTTTCATGTTTTATTTTGTAAGTATTACCATCTCTATAATCTTTAGCATTTTTAATTTCAAAGAGATAATCATTAGTATATTTTTCAATATTTTTTACACCAATTGGTAAACCAATTCTCATTATATTATCAATCTCAGATAACTCTTGTTTATAGTCTACTATATCCCTGGCAATATTATCCCAAGAATCACCTTTTAATAATCGTTCAATATATTCAGTAAGTTTTACTTGATATTCTTTAGGCAATGTAGATTTTTTTAATGATACTCCCATTGCTTTAATCTTATCGCATTTCTTACCTTCATTATCTACAATATGAATAATGTAAAGTTTTTTAGCGATAAATATACCAGAACTACCAATGATTTCTCTGTCAGTTTCAATAAATTTATCATAATCCTCAGTACAAAAGAATGATTCTCTCATAAATTTAGGAAATGATTGATTTACTTTTTTACCAACGGCATCACCAACTTTAGTAGCAGTTTCAATATCGGGCGCATATGTTTTAAAATATGTTGAATCAGTGTCACCATATATAATAGAGTCACCTCTCATATCATATTCACCAGTCAATAATCGATTGGTTTCTGCTGTTTGATGTTTAAGTAATTCTTGACCTGTAGCTGTAGTAGATGAACCTAATCTTAAATCATAGAATTTAAAGTACTTATTACAAAGAGCTCCATATGCACTATTAAGTTGAATTTTTTTCACCAACTGTAATCGATCATAGTACGTAGATAGTTCTAATAATTCAGCCTTTTTGACTGGATCAGTTTCAACTTCAGAATCTTTATAATATTGGAATGCTTTACCTTTAAGTTCTTTACGACTTACAAACCAGTCGCTCAATAATGATGGTAATATTCCTTTAGTTTTAAGATTAAAAATTGTACCATATGCAGATATAGACCAATTATTTTCCAAGAATACTTTAGGCCATTCATGTGCAGCAAATTCTAAACGTTTACCTTTTAAATCTAAAAAGTGATCATCAAACTCTAAGACTACTACTTCACTAGATTTATTTTTAATCCTAAAATAATCTTCTTTTTTGCCAGGTAATTGTCCAATGATAGTTTCAGGACTAATATTATTAGATTCTATAGTTTTAGGATATAGAGAAGTAATATCTACTGATGCAAGTTTATCATGTTGACCTACTCTAGGTTCAAGTACATATGCTCCATCAATAGTTTCTTCTGCAATTTTATTACCATCTTCATCTTCACTTGGCGGTTTTTGTTTATTATCTTCTACTTTAATATCGCCAGCTTCATGATGACAATAATTTATTAGTGCACATTCAGTACTTTTTAATGTACCAAAAACATGTTTAAATAAACCAGTAACATCATGATACATTTCATTTGCAAGTTGAATAAATCCAAGTTTATCTTCGAAACCGTATAGAATTTCAGTATCTCGAATATTATAACGAACAAATTTTTGAAAATCTTGGCGATATAATTCATAAAGAGAACCAGAATATTCCAATTTTCGCATTTTTGGTAATTCTAGTTCAGCTATAGATTCTAATTTATAGCTAGGTTGTTCTTCAAACGTAAATTTCTTATAAATGTCAAGATAATCTGTTGATACTCTACCAAATGTTTCTATAGTAGGTCTATCTTCACCAAACATTTCAACTGATTTATATACTGGATTTCGTGCTTCTCTAAATGACAATCTATTGTAAAATGATGTACCTAGAACTATTTCAATTCTTTGAGCAACATATGGATTATCAAAAGTATCAGAGTTCCAACCAAATACCATATCAGAATCATCAATAATATCTAAATATCGTAATAATAATTCTCGTTCAGTATTAACAAATTCTAAAGTTGTTGGCAAATCTAAAGGTTCAATTTCTTGAATCTCTTCCATAAATTTATCAACATCAATATCATCAGCATCTAAACCATCAGGTGGAATTGCTATAAGATAATTTTTATTTTCCCAAAAATTATAAATCGATATGGAGTTTATAGGAGCATATGGCGTATCCATAACTCTTTCGAAATCTCCCTGATAATCTTCAGGATTAAATTCCATAACAGGTCTTGGAAAACCTACAGTTGGATCATAATCAACCTCAATATCATATCCAGTTATGTGTAATTTTGGAGCCTTTTTGCGATAATATTTATCAGATAATATTTTTAGTTCAGGTATAATGTCAGATTCATATTCAGTAGATATTTTTCTGTAGTTTTTACTTCTACTATCATCTTCATCAAAATCTCTACTACGCCTATCATCTGCTTGTATATCTTCATAAGTATTACCACCTATAATAGTTCCATTTCGATGTCTATACTTAACATGAGCGTTTTTAGCATTTAAGAATTCTTTTCTTGAATCAAAAACATGTTTGATAAGCTTATCACCATATATATTGGTATAGTCACCTGAATCACTTTCAGTGTAAAAATACCATGGTGCCTTATAGTCTATGCATTGTCTTACACCGTCATCGCCACGTTCCCATACTAAAACTTTCTCTTTAATACGTTGGGCTGTGATATAACTCATTTATTCGTCGTCTACTGCGCCGTATAGGGTTTCGTATAATAATTCGAAGTCTTCAGCTTCGGTAGCTTGTTCACTGAAATTTAATTTATGTTGAGTACGAATTGCTTTGTTAACTAATTTTTTAGGAACTTCAAATTGTTCAACAATTTCTTCAATGATTTCTTTTTTGGCTTCATTTTCAGAATCGATTCTAGCCATGCAATCTACTGCGGCATTAATCATTTGCTTTAATTTAGTGATGTCATTAGGATTTGTTGGTACTATAATATTTGACATGTATGTCTCCGTTGTTATTAAAAATAATATTATATCAACGGTATAGTGTATCTGTAAAATATAAATACTATTTTATTAAGGAGATTTATAATGTCGGAAAAAAATGAAGTAGTATCTTATATCAAGTTGTCTGAAAGAGTAGATAATGAAGATCATAAATTTGGAGAAACTGATAGATATCAACCATGTTATATTGAATTTGCTGATAATACTATTAAAGGTGCTCTATTCACTGAAAATGAAATTTTGAAAGCAATAACTAGAGCAAGAAAGAATCCAGAAGATATGGGTGATCGAGATAAGTCTCTATTAGAAGACCTATCTGATTTCTTTAAGTTTTAACGATAAAATATATAGATAATATAGTTTTCATCTATATCCATATAATATTATTTTTATATATTAGCATCAGCAGGTATATCACCAATAATCCAATTTACATAATCAAGATATTCCTTTATTTCGACTATTGTCCAAGGTTTACCTGTATCTAAATTTTTACTATGGGCCGTAAGAGCGTAAAAATACTTAGGATCTTGGCCTTTATCTGTTGTAAAATTTATACCAGCATCTTTCATATCAGCCGATACTTTATTGAAAAATGAATCATTTTCAAATTTAGAAGTTAAAAACTCACCAGGTTTATGTAAAGCTGATTCATTTAATCCTATTATTTCTTTTAGTAGTGTCATTTTATTTCCTTATTTATAAAATATATGATTGCCCAATTGGACAGTTTTTATTAATGATCCTGCCCAATATGGGTTAACAGAAGTATTATGATAGTGTGTTGCTCTATAAGTATTATCGGCAATCATTCCATTTAGTACCATCATAGCAACTTTTAAACATTTATTATATGATTTAAATTGTTTTGGTATATCTGATTCACCATCTTTAGTCCATGAATACATTGGTATCCATTTACCATATTTATTTAATCGTTGCTGATATACTACATCACATACAGTATTAGGCCAATGTTTAGATTTTTTACGCCACATTGTAACATGACCAACAGCAGCAATATTTTTAACAGTTCTTTCAGCTCTTGCCTCATAGTACATATTAAGAGCCATACATTCAGCTTCACTTAATCCAAATGGAATAGGTGACTTAGATTTTATAGCAGCAGAAGCAGATCCGGAACATAATAATAAAACTAATAATATTTTTCTCATATTATGAATATCCGTTAATCAGTTCGTTAGAAGGTTCAGATTCGAAAAATTCAGCAACTTCAGCAGTTTCAGAAAATATTAACCATTTTGTATCGCCAGCAGCAGTTTCAAATTTAATTTTATAGAAGAAGTTTTGACCTACTTGTATAGGTGGCGTATCCATTCTAAATTTTTTCAATTTTATAATGTTATCATGAACAGCTCTGGATATAACTTTAGTTTGATCTTTCCAATCTTCTATTTGACCACTATTGTTATCTAAATGATTTAAAATTGTTATAAAATCATCAGATTCTGATAATACTTCTTTTATTAAAGTCATTTTTATCCTATTTCTTGAAACCAGGTTAAGTAATTACCGGGAAATTGTAATCTATTATATACAAATTGTTCTTCACATGTAACGTTAAATTTAATAAAATATCCATTGCCCATTAAAACTTCTGAAAATTTATATACAAAATTGGGTGCCGATGGAAATAATATTAGTGTACCACGTTCTGGATTAAAGCCAAACTCATGTTGTTTGAATTCAAGTTTACCACCATATATTTCAAACTCATCAGAGAATGGCGGCTTATCATTATAGTCCGATAAGAATATAATTCCAGTAAAATCATTATTTTTAGTTTTTACCCATCTATTATTAATAAATGAACTATTACCAGCTTTAGGAATTGTACCTTTACATCCATGTGGTAAAAATTCAAAGGTCATATCAGATGTACCTTTATACTTAACACTAAAATGCTCTTCAAAAATTGGTAAAGATTTTTGAAGAGCATCAAATATAACTTCTTCCAAGTCTTCATTATATTTTAATGAAGGCATTGGAGTTCCGTTTATATCTACATCAGGTTGTATAAAGTTAAGAGAATCAACTATATCCTCACACATATGAGGAGATATAAAATCTCTTTCAACTATAAAGGGTGATTTCATTAATCTTCTGTTTGTTCTTTTAACATACCTTTAGACTTTAAGCCTTCAATAGTAATTTCGTCCATTTTATTGGCGAATTTTAATACCATATCATCAGTCATGTTACTAACATCAACGTTAGCCTTTTTCAGTTTAGCTTTTAAAGATTGAATATTATCTTTATTATGTGTTACTTCTATACCATCTAATTCATTTAACTGTGTTCCAGCTAATTCTAATAGTCTTTCTAATTTCATTGTATTTCCTTATTTAAATTTTGTGTTTGTTTTGAATATTGAACCATCAGAACTTAAAAATACATCAGCAATACTTGTTCCATTAGAACCACCGTCAATGTGTTGATATTCATAATGTAATGGTAACCAATAGTAACCATCATCTGTAATGTTTCCACCAAAATCAGAAATTTTAAGTGTTTTAAACATTCTAGGTGTCATTTTAGTAGCTAAGTTATTTGAATCAACAGTTAAACCTACTTTATCAAATCTGCCTCTTGGAGATTTGCTAATTTGTAAATCAACTGGTACTTTAACTAAACTTGTTAATAGTTGCTCTAATTTTTCTTCAGCATTTTTGACTGCAGCGTCATCAAATGATGTCCAAAAATTTTCGGTTGCTTCATCAGTTGCTTCAGTTAATTTTTTAGAATCAACCATTTCTTTTAATAATGTCATTATCTATTCCTTTTCATGTATAATAAGTCATCTAATGAAATGTCATTTGATTCAATAAGATGTATTATATTATTTATAACTTCTGTCTTAGAATTATTTACTATTTGTGTTTCAACAATATCTTTAGGACTAGAAGCATCAGACGCAATAGTAAAATTACCAGCTTCAATAAAGTTTAAACCTAATAAAATTCTATCATCCATGTCAGATCTATCATTAAGAGTGAATGCTAAGTTGTTAATAACAATATCTTTATCAGTGCCAGGTTTTGGAACTTCAACAGAAAATTTAACAATAGGTCTATTTTCAATGCCGCCATCAGCAGTTTTAACTCTTTGATATCCACCTAAAGGCATAGTAACATGTCTATCACCAAAGTCGAATTCAATTGTTTTACCTTTGATCTTAACATTGTTCGCATGCAGTGAACTCATGTCAGCACCAGTATCAATTTTTGCTTTGATATCTTTGTTTCCATTAAATCCTTTAAGGACAATTTCCACATTATATCCAATTGTATTATCGTTAATCATTTTTTATCCTTTAAATTTTTTTATTCTTATTAATAACTTATTTATCAATTCTTTATCCAATTCTTTGGTAAAGATCTGAGGCATAATTGATTTTTCAACAGCTATTAATATTACAAGTTGTTTTATACTATCTTTGTACATCTCATTATAAGCTATAGCATAAAATGCTGCTTGTAAAAAATAATTTTCAATATTATCTTTAATCTTTACTTTATTTGATGTTTTAAAATCTATAACACTTGATATACCGTTATACTCACCTATACAATCAGTTCTTCCAGCTACACCTAATACTTTTGAAAATAATACTATTTCTAAAGCCTTAATATTATCAACTTTATTAAGTTTAAACTTTAATTGATTGAAAAGTTTAACATTTTCAATATCATGACCATCTGTATAATTTTCTATATTACTAAGATGATCTTCACATAACTTATGAACAGCAGTACCTCTATTAGCACATCGTTTAGATTCTTTATCGGCCTTTTTAGGACCTAACATATTACGCCAATCTTCTAACCATTGAGTATCTTCAGTACCACCTAGCACTGTAGTTATTGATGGATATTTTGTATCTTTATCAATACTATAGAATCTACCTCTTGGGCCAGTTTTCGATTTTATATCAAATTTTTCTACTGGTATATGGTTAAACATTTACTCTATTTAATTCTTCTTGTACTAATTTGAAAGCTTCAATTATAGCTTCTCTATCTTTGCTTTTACCTAATGTATTAAACATTTTTCCATATCTACCACCTGTTTGATATGATTCAATAGCACCAGAAACCGATGATTTGGCTCCTTGGATATGTTTAACTAATTCTTTATAAGCGGCTTTAGCATCAATAACAGGCATTTCATTTAATTGAGTTTTAAAGTGTGTTTGCAAATCCATATTATCCTTTCAACTTTCTATTTAGGTTAGTAACCATTTTGCTAATTGATTTATTTTTAGAAATTTTAGTTTTAGAAACTCGTATTGCTTTACTTTTTCTAGCAGAAATTCTGCCAGCTTTAACAAGTTTTGGGTTTTTTCTTTTATTGCAATCATTTGGATTAGCAACAACTTTACCAGATTTTCTACCACTTGTACAACGATATTGACGTTTAATAACATTGCCAGTACGTTTGAAAGCTTGAATAGCAGATTCTGATAATATAGACCCCTCATGTAAAATATTATCATGCTCATCAGTATAAACAACTTCACAAATATCTTCAGGATAAACAACTGATTCTACTTGTTTTTCAGCTCTTTTAGCTATTGTCATTTTTTGGTTTTGTAATGTAGATAATTGCTGTTTTAATTTAGCAATCTTAACATCCAATACTTTAGTAGGACTACCTTCAGACTTTTGAGCAGTTCTCAATTCGTCTTTAGCATTAATACCCTGTTCACGAGCAGCTCGTTGAGGATTTTGTTTAGCTTGTGCTACTTTCTGTTTAACATTTAATATAGAATTTGGATCGTTTGGATCAACATCTATAGTAAGTTCTGTTAACAAATATTCCATTAATGTATTCTTTTTCATGAGTTTTCCTTAACGTCTAGCTCTATCACGCATTAATGAAGTCAATGCTGCATTTAAAAATCTACCAGAAACTTTAACTTCTTCCTCTTCTTCACTAGGAATAGCCTTATCACTTATATGATCAGTGTCAGCAGTTTCGCCGCCACCACCTGATATTTCATGTCTATATTGAGCTAATTTGGATAGTTGTTTCGTTTCTTTGTCTTGATCTGATTTTTTGTTATAATGTGCTTCCATATCCATAACTTCTTCAGATTTTTTAACTTGTGCTTCAGCAGCTTGAGTGTTAAGAGCAGCAATTTTA
>Ga0164315_10004418_pt1 | contig 10903 bp, 7 predicted proteins | sample GuaBasSedimGuay6_FD_113737 | JGI IMG/M metagenome (GOLD analysis project Ga0164315, IMG submission 113737) | Subseafloor sediment microbial communities from Guaymas Basin, Gulf of California, Mexico - Guay6, Core 4569-2, 0-3 cm | ecosystem: Environmental > Aquatic > Marine > Hydrothermal vents >...
GACAACAATATCCGAACCGCCACGCCAGGCCTCAGCAAGGACCATGCCACGCTCGTGAGCCAACGTCATCGCCCGGTCACGCCGGAGATTCTGCTCTACTTCGGCCTTGGCACTTTCGAAATCGGGCAACCCCTCGGGTCGGATTTCCTTAAGCTGCCACACGATCCAACCACGGGGAATCATTCGGGGACCACCCACGGCGCCCTCATCAGCCTCGAAAATCCGTTGAGTGAACGCCGGATCGGAACCCGTTCCGGGAATCGTCTCTCCAGCCCCGAATGGTGGACTCTCGTTGAGGACCACAGCTTCGTCCTCGTCAGCGATCAACTGCCAGGCCTCATCACTGTCTGGACCTTCATTGGTCACCCTCTTCGCAAGGACACCGGCCCGGACTTCAGCCTCGGAGGCAGCGTGACTCTCAAGGTACTGGAAGCGAACGTCCTCGATGACCTCATCGAGGGGACGGACTCGATCCGGTCGATAACCGACAACCTTGATGATGTGGTAACCAAACTGGCTCTTGACCGGGCCAACAAGATCGCCCGGTTTGGCGCCGAAGACCGCCTCTGCAAATTCTTTAACCATCTGCCCCCGGCCGAACCACCCGAGGTCGCCACCATTGTCTTTGGAGCCAGGGTCATCGGAGTGAACTCTTGCCAACTCCCCAAAGTCGGCCCCTCCTTGGGCCAGTTTTGCCACCTGATCAGCCTTGAATTTTGCGGTAGCGGCCTCCTCGGAGGACGCACCCGGGCTCAACCGGATCAGCACGTGACTGGCCTGGACCTGCTCCTCCTCCCGAAATTCACCCTTGTGTTCCTCGTAATACGCTTCAAGGTCGGCTTGGTCAACCTCGAGGAGATGACGAAGTTTGTTGGTTTCAATCACCAAATAACGGATAACCCGCTCCTCGTCGCGATGGAAATCCTCCTGATGCTTGTCGAAATATTCTCGTGCGGAGGCCTCGCTCACGCTGATTTCCGAGAGATAACGCTCATACCGGAGCTGGACCGCCTTGACCGAAGCCTGCTCCCGCTCCTGCCGAATACTGTCGTCGACCTCGGTGTCACTGACCCAGATACCCTCGACCATCATCGTTCGGAGTTTTTCCAGAAGAAATTCCTCGTGCAACTGGGCCTCGAATTCGCGAGGACTGGTCCGGTTGGCCCGAAGGACCCTCTTATAACTTTCCTGCCCGACGAACTGCCCGGAACTATCGGTGAAGGCCGCCATGGAGAGGATCCGTTCCCGAACCTCTGCCTCGGAGGCTACCAGGCCGGCTTCCTTGGCCTCATCCAGCATTAGTTGGCGCTCGACCAACTGCTGAACGGCCTGCTCACCGAGGTTTACCTGGTTCTTGAACTGATCCCAGTTGTCGCCCAACTGGCGCTCATAGAGCTCTTGGAGTCTCCGAACCTGTTCAATAAACTCCTGCTCACCGATTTCCCGATTGCCGATCTTGACGGCAGCCTCGGATCGACCGCCTCCCGGCCGACCGGAGCCCCAGTCAACAAAAACCAGCAGAACAAACACGATTACCACTCCCCAGAGCACAAACTTCAGGTGCCTGAGATTGTCACGAAGCCACTTCAGAGCCATACGCTTCTCCCCATCCACTCGGAATCCTCACCAACACAACGGACTCGAAACAAAAGACAAGAAAACGAACCGTCAGTGGGATACCCACAGAAGTGTTCCCCAAAGGCTCAAGCCCCGGGGGGACGCAGTGTAGCCCAGGGGCCTCCGACACGCAAGGGACGACAGGTAATCACTTGCCCGCCGAAAAGCAGCATGTTACTGTCCGAAAGGAGGTTTATCCCCATTGGTACGCGGCATCGAACTGGACTGGATCATCATCAAGGTCAATACCATCGGCAAGGTGGTCGCAGTGGGGCTGACTGCGGTCCTCGCGGGCGCCCTTTTGATGTTCGTTCATTACCGAATGAACCCAACCCCCGACGTGGCTGCCCGGCGAACCATCCGACTGGCCGAACGTGCCCAGCACCGAGCCGAGAACACCAACCTCCCGAAAACCTGGAAAGGTGAAGTCATCCAGGCGACACGGCAGCTGACTGAAGCCAAGACCGCATACAGCAACGAATCATTCGAGGATGCCCGAGGCCTGGCGGAAAATGCCCGGGCACGATTCGCTGCCCTGGCCGGTGCGGGAGCTCAATCCACCGTGGGTGCAGGCCAATTCCACAGCATCGACGGGCGCGTCACCATCCAGCAGGCGGGAAACTCGGGCTGGGAGATGGCAAAACCAAGAATGTCGGTATTCAACGGTGACTTCGTCAAGACCGGTCGCCACGGATCGGCTGAGATTCTTTTCTCCGACGGCACACTGTTCCACATCGCCCCCAACTCCCTCCTCGAAATTCACCATAACCCCCGGGGTGCGGCTAACACCAGTACCGTAAAAATGGTGGTGGGCAAGATCAACGTCTCCACCGGTCGCTCATCTTCGATTGTAGCCACCAATTCGATTGAAACCCGGATCGAACGAGACAGTCGTGTCGCTGTTGATGTTGGTGAAGATGAAGCGGAAACTGTTGTTTCGACCTTTTCTGGACGGGCGGTTCTGCGCAACGACACTGGACAACAGATCCACCTGTTGACCCGTCAGCAGGTTTCGACTGCGATCGATGGATCCTTCACCGGCAAACGCAAGATCCCCATGGCGCCCGCTCCCGTAACACCTGTGAACAACGCCGCATTTGACATCCACAATGATCCGGTGATTCAACTCAACTGGTCCAGGGTTCCCGGCACTCAAGGCGTCAAGCTTCAAGTCAGTCGAATAAAGACCTTTCCTTCATCCGACCTTGATATTGACTCACCGGTGATCAAGGGGGCCGGAGCTCGGTTGCAGGCCGTTCACCCGGGAACTTATTTCTGGCGCTTGGCGAGCGTTCACTCTGATGGACGCATCTCCGACTGGAGTTCGATTCGACGGTTCCGAATCCATTCACCCGAACATCGGCAGGTCATTCGAGACCTTGAGCCCCCCGATCTTGAAATCGCACAAATTCGACAGCTTGGACATCTTTTCATCGTTGAGGGAAAGACCGAAATGGGAGCGACCGTGACGATCAACGGCACCAATACCGAAACCGACAGCCGGGGCTATTTCCGGCGGGCGGTTGAGGTTCATAGAATCGGGTGGAATGATATCGTTATATGTTCCAACGATCCGGCCGGCAATAAGATCAGCCGACGGGAACGTGTTTTTCTGGAGGAATTTTAGATGGTATTTTCCCGCCTACTCGGGCTGTTTTCATCCGACCTGGCGATTGACCTGGGCACAGCAAACACCTTGGTGTTTGTTCGCGGCCGCGGAATATCCGTTTGCGAGCCTTCGATTGTCGCCGTCAACAGAGTGACCAATAGAGTCGAGGCCGTTGGCGCCAAGGCCAAGGACATGTTGGGCAAGACCCCAGGGAACATTCAAGCCATTCGTCCAATGAAGGACGGGGTCATCGCCGATTTTGACGTCACCGAACGGATGTTGGAACACTTCATTCGACAAGCCAACGGTCGCTCGTTCCTCGTCAGACCGAGGATCGTCATCTCCGTGCCGTCGGAGATCACGCAGGTCGAGAAGAGGGCAGTCAAGGATACCGCCCTCAAGGCTGGAGCCAGTGAGGTCTTCTTGATTGAACAGGCGATGGCCGCCGCTATCGGTGCAGGCCTGCCAATTACCGAGCCTTCAGGCAATATGATCCTCGATATCGGAGGCGGCACATCGGATGTTGCCGTCATTTCATTCGCCGGCGTCGTTCATGCCCGCTCAGTTCGTGTTGCCGGCAACGAAATGGACGAGGCAATCATTTTGTACCTGAAGAAAAAGTACAACCTCCTAGTCGGGGAGCGAACGGCGGAACAGATCAAGATGGAAATCGGATCCGCCTATGCCCTCGACGAACCGTTGACCATGGAGGTCACGGGAAGAGACCTGGTCGAGGGCGTTCCCAAAAGCCTGACGGTTTCTGACGAGGAGATCCGAGAAGCCTTGGCGGAAACCGTAAGCACCATTGTCGATGCCATCAGAAGCGCTCTGGAGAAAACGCCTCCAGAACTTTCGGCAGACATCATGGACAAGGGTATTATTCTGGCCGGCGGCGGATCGCTCCTGAAGAACCTCGATAAACGCCTTCGGGAAGAGACGGGACTTCCTGTCAGCCACTGTGAGGAACCCAGCTCAGCAGTGGTTCGGGGTACCGGCATGATGTTGACAAATATTGATCTCCTTCGAAAGATCGCAATCGATTGACCGTAGGGACGAGAGGCCGGGCCTCCAAGGGGGTTGTGTGACGAGTGAACCATGACGCGCCGTACGCTTCTTTTTCGTACGTTGGTGTTATGGGCTTTCTTTGAAATTATTGCTGCCGCTCAGGTCCGGGGAGGGCCTTCGGGTGGAACCATCTTGTCATCATGGGTACGGGCACTGATTACTCCACCGATAACCGCGGTCGAGGGCATGACTCACTCAATGAACAATTTCGTTGCGGGATTCAGAAGTTCTCGGGCTCTGGCTTGGGAAAACCAGCGCCTGACGAACGAGATGGAAACCCTCAAGAACCGAAACGCAACCCTCCTAACCGACCTCCAAGCCACCCTTCAGGCGGCCGAGAACCTTCGAGATCTCCCTCTGTTCTCCGGCACCCCCGCCAGGTGCCTATATCGAGACGTGGGGCGGGGACTCCTCCTGGTCTCTTTGGGGCCGGGTGCGCCAACGATTGACCGCGACACCCCGGTCCTTGGTGGAGGGGGCGTCGTTGGCCGGGTCATCCGCATTGAGAACCAAGATTGCTGGATCGAGAGTCTGACCCACGCAGCAGCAGCCATAGCCGTCACCACATCAGACGGATTAACCCACGGATTGGCCGAAGGAACGGGAGGCCCCACTCTCGAGATCCGGTTCGTATCCCATCGTGCCTCCTTAACCGTCGGCCAAGAGTTGGTGACCAGTGGCGCTGACGGAATTTACCTCCCCGGCTTTCCCGTGGCAACAATAACCTCAATTCGTGAAAGCGACGGACCCTTCCTGGAGATCACCGCGCATCCTGTAGCCGACCCGACCACGGTTCAGTCCGTGTGGCTGCTCCATGACCACAACCCAACAGAGGGCATTGCACAGGAAGATTCATGAAAAAAGGTCTCAAGGTTTTTGCCCTTGTTGCAGTCACTTTGATCGTACAGCGTCTCCTGGGCCATCCCCGGATTCTGCCTTTGGCGACAGCGTTCCTGCTTCCGATGCCCTGGATTATCGGGCCACCCCTTTTGGGTTTCGACCGTCGATGGTACTGGCTGTCTTTCCCGATCGGCCTCGGTTGGGATCTTTTCTTTGAACCGATCGTCGGCATCGGCGCAATCGCCTGGAGCGCCGCGGCCCTCATGATCTGGACCGGAACCTCCATCGCCGCTGAGCGAAGGACCTGCGCTTGGTTTGCGGCCGGTGCCGGAGGTGCTGTCGTCTTCTGGCTCATTCGATCCATCTGCTTTTTGCCGCTGGATCTTCCCGGAACTCCGACCTGGTCCTGGATTGGCATATCTGCTCTCCTGACCGGAGTCTGGTGCGCTGCAGTCCATACTGTGATGGTCCTGGACCTCCCCGCACGATGGCGCCAACGGCAAGCCCGCCGGCTTCGGTTATGAGGATTCATACTGATCCCATTCTCTTTCGCCAGCGGTCTCGTATGGTTCTTGTCCTCGTTCTCGGTGTTATCGGACTCCTCCATTTCAAGCTTTTCCATCTCCAGATCATTCAGGGACAAACCTGGTCCCGCATGGCCACAAACAACCGACTGAGGAAGATTCCAGTTCCTGCGCCTCGTGGAAGGATTTTCGATCGACAGGGGGTGGTGTTGGCGGACAATGTCCCTGCGTGGCAGCTTCTGGTTTTCCCCGATGAAGCCGAAGAACTGGAGCACACCATCGCCTTCCTGACCGGCCAGGGCATCATCGAAGGCGGAGACCTCCGTCAGAAGTTTTCAGAGCGACGGATCGGGACGATGGCCCCCCTCGTAGTCGCAGAAAACATCAGTTGGGAGCACGTCGCTCGCGTTCGTGCTCACCAAAGTGACTTCCCGGAACTCTCGGTGGTCAACGGATACCGGCGATCCTACCCTCAGTCGGCCGGCACTGCTCATGTTGTCGGCTACCTCAGAAGGCTGACTGAGGGCGAGGTGGAAAGGTATGACAACTCTCAGCCCGACCAGTTGATTGGAGCTACCGGAATCGAAAGACTCGGTGAGGAGTTTATTCGGGGCAAGAACGGGGAACGCCGCGTCGTCGTCTCTGCGGTTGGGCGCCAGTTGGGAATGGTCGAGGAGGAGCAGTCCATCCCCGGCGACGACCTGGCCGTGACAATCGACACTCGAATCCAGCAGGCTGCGGTCGAGGCACTGGGAAAAAACGCCGGGGCCGTTGTCGTCCTTGATATCCACACGGGGGCCGTCCGGGCACTCTATTCATCGCCGAGTTTCGATCCCAATCTCTTCAGTTCCCCCCTCAGTCCCAAGGAGTGGTCCAAAATCTCAGACGACCCCCAACACCCCCTTCAGAACCGGTGTTTACAGGGGACCTACCCTCCGGGTTCAACGATCAAGCCCTTTCTGGCTCTCGCTGGTCTTCAAGAAGACCTGGTCAACCCTCAGTGGTCGGTCTACTGTCGAGGTTCGGTCACACTCTACGGTCATACCTTTCGCTGTTGGCGCCGGGGAGGACACGGGAGGGTCGACATGAAACGCGCCCTCGAAGTTTCCTGTGACGTCTATTTCTACCTTCTTGGTCAGAAACTGGGTATCGAACGAATGGCTCCATGGCTCGAACGTTTTGGTTTCGGCCGTCCCACGGGTCTAGGCCCCGCCCACGAGGCCTCCGGCCTGATCGGAACTCCAGAGTGGAGCCGTCGGGTTCGGGGGACACCCTGGTATGCAGGCGAAAGCGTCTCGGTTTCTATCGGCCAGGGGCCGGTATTGGTCACCGCAATCCAAATGGCACGGGCCTTTGCTCTGTTGGCTAACGGCGGCTATCTGGTACAACCCTATCTAATCCCTCCTGCGACACCGCTTGAGCGGGAGTTTGTTCCTCTTGATCCTTCCAGTCTCGAGGTGGTGATCGCGGGCCTCAAGCGCGTCGTTGTCGGGTCGGAAGGAACCGCACGAAGCCTCCGGGGGCTTTCCGTCGCAGGAAAGACCGGCACGGCCCAGGTCGCCCGTCTTCCCAGCGAGGGCTCAAACACCGAACGCGCGCATCACCTCCAGCACCACGCCTGGTTCATCGGATGGGGGCCGGTCGATGATCCGGAGGTTGCTGTGGCTGTCCTGGTCGAACATGGCGGCGGAGGAGGATCGGTTGCTGCACCGGCTGCAGCGGTTGTCTTTCGAGCCGCCCTCCGATCCGGCCCCAATCTCGGAGAAGGGAAGTAGAAGGCAATGCAGCACCGGATCGACACGATCTTGATGTTGGCCGTCGTTAGCGTTCTGGCAGCATCAATGGTCAACCTTTACGGCGTATCGGCGGCGGTTGGGTCAGGACTCTTGATGCGCCAGGTGGTCTGGTGTGTTATCGGCCTGTCCCTGCTGTGGGCCTGTTCCTTCATCCGTGCAACGTATTGGGAAAAGGCAGCCCCAAAAATCTACGCGCTATGCTTGATCGCCCTGGTCGCCGTCCTGGTCTTCGGTCAGGTCAGAGGCGGAACACGCGGCTGGTTCGTGCTCGGACCAATCAGTATTCAGCCGTCAGAATTTGCACGCCTCGGAACCATGCTGATGGTTGCCGCCTTTTTGGGGAAACGAGAGGATGGCCAATTGCACCTCGGGGGATTTTTGGTCGTCAGTACCATTGTCGCCATCCCGGTCGGCCTGATACTTTTGGAGCCTGATCTCGGGGTAGCCTTGACTTACGGTCCGGTCCTGTTGATCGGCTGGTGGCTGGGAGGCTTAAGGCCTCGAGTATGGGTCGTATTGGGATTATTGGGCGTAATCACCGCCGGGGTTGCGTGGGCGACCGTACTCAAACCTTACCAAAAGGAACGGGTACTGACGGTCCTCGACGCTGATCGAGACCCCTACGGTGCGGGGTACCAGGTTCGACAGAGCCGAATCGCAGTTGGTTCAGGCGGCCTGAGCGGCGAAGGTATCGGCCGCGGATCCCAGTCGGTACTTCGTTTTCTCCCAGCCCAACATACAGATTTTGCGTTTGCCTCCTGGGCCGAAGCCACCGGGTTTATCGGTGCTTCCGCCCTTCTTATCGCCTTCAGCGTCATTCTCCTCAGGCTCGGTGTGCTGACGGAAAGGACCGGACAGCGCTTTGATCTCGGTTTTGCTACCATCGTTTTCGCTTGGCTTGCCTTTCAGATCATCGTCAATCTCGGTATGGTTCTGGGCTGGCTTCCGACGGCCGGCATTACCCTGCCCCTCTTCTCGTACGGGGGCTCGTCCGTCATCTCAACCTGTGCGACACTGGGTATTGTGCAATCGATTTGGCGCCACCGTTTTGTGAATCAATGATGCGTTCTATTCTCTACCTCTCCGTCAACCCAGTCGAAACACGGGTGGCCCAGCGTGAAGATGGCCGGTTGGTGGCCTATCGCACCGAAAGGCTACGGATGTCTTCGGTCGTGGGAAACCTCTATAAAGGTCGTGTCACCAGCGTCCTGCCGGGTATGCAGGCAGCCTTCGTCGACGTTGGTCTCAACCGCGACGCTTTTCTCTATGTTCGTGAGGCAGGAGGCATTCTCGATGAATTCAGTGAGATCTTTTCTCCCCCCGAAGGCGAAAATGATCTACTGAACCTCGGCTCATCGACGATCGATGATTTGCTTCAGCCGGGACAAGAAGTGCTTGTCCAAATCGTCAAGGATCCCCTGGGCTCCAAAGGCGCACGACTGACGACCTATATCTCCCTCCCGGGGAGGTTTCTGGTGTACTTGCCGACAACCAATCAACTCGGGGTATCACGCCGCATTGCGGATGAAGAGGAACGGGAACGACTGAGGGAGATCATCGGCACGTTCGACCAACCTGGTGGGTGGATCGTGCGAACCGCCGGTGAGAACCAAAAAGCCGAAGACCTGAAAGCTGATGGACGGGCCCTGCCGGCCCTCTGGCGGCGGGTGCAGAACACCGCAGAAAAGATACCTGCCCCCGGCCTGATCCATCAAGAGTTGAGTCCCATTCTAAGAACTGTTCGCGATATGTTTGCGCGGACAATCGATGAATGCTGGATCGATGACGAGGAGGCTTTCCAGGAGGTCTTGACCTTCCTTGAACGCTCAGATCCTGTCCTGATTCCCAAAGTCAAACTTTTCCGCCATTCCCGTGATCTGATGATTGCCCACGGCATCGACCGTGAGCTGGAAAAGGCACTTCGGCCAAAGGTCTGGCTGAAAAGTGGGGGTAATCTGGTCGTCAACCAGACTGAAGCGCTGGTGGCGATCGACGTCAATACCGGAAAATATGTTGGTTCGACAGATCTCGAGGACACCGCCTTTCACATTAACCAGGAGGCCGTCCGTGAGATTGCACGACAACTCCGCCTTCGGGATCTTGGCGGCATCATCGTCATCGACTTCATCGACATGGAAGTTCAGGATCACCGAGAAGCTTTGTATTCAAGCCTTGAGGAAGAGCTTCGTCTGGATCCTGCGCGGACCCAACTCGTCCCAATGTCCGAGTTGGGCCTGATCCAACTGACCCGCAAAAGAACCCGCCCGAGTCTGGACCGGACTCTCAGCCGACCCTGCCCTCACTGCCATGGCACCGGACGCATCAAGAGCCTGCCGACGGTCTGCTTGGAGATCCGAAGGCAGCTTCTCGACCTCAGTCAGACAAACCAACTCGAACAGATTTCCCTAATGGTTCACCCCGAGGTATCCCACTACCTTCAGGGGCCCTTCCGGGACCTGCTCCGAGAGCTTGAGGAAGTCCACGGCCTCGAGGTCATCTTGAGGGAGAATCCCCTGTTTCATCAGGAGCAGTATGAGGTGGATTAAGGTTTGAAGGGCGCGCCGGAAGGATTGTGGGCCGTTTTGGCCTTCAATCACTACCCCGGGGCCATCGTTGCCGAGGCCAACCCGGCCCATAATCCTATGAAGCGCTTCGCGCTTGGGGAAAGGGATTCAAGAGCGTGCATCCGACTACCACCCAAGAATCCACGAGCGCTCATCTCCGACGGGGCGTGCCGGGTGCGCCCTCTCTTCATCGGGCAGACCTCCCAGTTGAGCCATTGTTGCGAAGAAGGGCGACACCGGGCAACCCACGGCGGTGTCGTCAGCAATCGAGTCTCGGCCGACGCCGTAGGCCGCCGAGGTCATTTTTCTCAAGGGCGATGCTCTCCCGATACCGACACTGTAGCCCTTGAGGGAAATGCACCGAGCGGGGGCGATCGACACTCGTTACGCCTACGGCAAACCTGATGCGCCCCCGAAGGCCGGGGATGGAAATCAGGGGCTGGGGCGGTGAGCAGCGTCAGGGGCGAGGTACGGCGATCTTCGATTCCGTCCCGACCCAGTAGGCCTCGAGGTCGGCGGGGTCGAATTGCGATGGTTCGATGTTGACTGCGGTCACCGCAAGCACCAGGTCAAGCGTTCGATTGGGGTGCAGCCAGGGGATCAGCCAGGTCTCGCCCTCGGTCAGTTTGGTTGATGCCATCAGGGATCCCGCCAGCTTGGATTTAATCACAGCCTCGACCGTGGCCATTGCCACACCGTCAACCTGTGCGGAGCGGGCGGATATCTCCACCGTGAGGGGTTCATCGAACTGATCAGCCGGCGGAACCATCACACTGAGACTGCCGCCTTTCCCACCCAGGACCCCAACGCCCCCTTGGGCAAGTACCTCGAAACTGTTCTTGGCGCGAAGTTCCCGGTAGGACTCGACCGGTATTCGGGTTGGCGCCA
>Ga0164315_10004419_pt1 | contig 10902 bp, 11 predicted proteins | sample GuaBasSedimGuay6_FD_113737 | JGI IMG/M metagenome (GOLD analysis project Ga0164315, IMG submission 113737) | Subseafloor sediment microbial communities from Guaymas Basin, Gulf of California, Mexico - Guay6, Core 4569-2, 0-3 cm | ecosystem: Environmental > Aquatic > Marine > Hydrothermal vents...
GACGAAATTATCGTCGATGCCCCCCTGGGCCTGAAAGTGATTCCAGCCTCCTCCGGTGTATCGAGCATGGCCGATCTCTCCCCCGCTGAGAGTGCCGGCCTGGTGCGTGCCTTCAGTGAGCTGGAGTTCCCGGTCGATACCATGATCGTCGATACGGCTGCCGGTATTTCCGACAGTGTGATCACCTTCTGTAAAGCCTGCCAGGAAGTCATCGTTGTGGTCTGCGATGAACCAACCTCCATCACCGATGCCTACGCACTGATTAAAGTCATGAGCCGGGATCACGGCGTTACTCGCTTCCACATTCTTGCCAACATGGTCAACAGCAATGCCCACGGTGAAGAGTTGTTCCGCAAAATATCCCGCGTGACGGATCACTTCCTCGATATTGTCACCGTCCACATTGGCTCGATTCCCATGGACGACTACCTGCGCAAAGCCGTACGCCACCAAATGCCCGTGGTTGAAGCCTTCCCCCGCAGTCCTTCGGCTCAGGCCATTGCCAAGCTAGCGAAAACCATCAACAGATGGCCCGCACCCGAACTGGCTAACGGCAATATGGAATTCTTTATCGAGCGCGTCGTCGGTTATCCAAATGAGGAATACGCTGCATGACAAAAGCGGTTTTCTACGCTGATGAAGAATTCGGGGACAGCGAAAAGCTGGTTAACGAATACCTTCATTTAGTGAAGAAAATCGCCTATCACATTGCAGCGCGCCTACCCGCCGGCATCGATATTGACGATCTCACCCAGGTTGGTTTGATCGGTCTTCTCGAGGCGGCAAAAAGCTACCGCACGGGGCACGGAGCAAGCTTTGAAACATTTGCAGGTATTCGTATTCGCGGCGCTATTCTCGACGAAGTGCGGCGCTTTGACTGGTCACCACGTAGTATTCAGCAAAAAGCCCGCTGGCTGGCACAAGCCACTCGCAGTGCTGAAATCGCCTTACAACGCTGCCCCAGAGACAGTGAAGTCGCCGCCCAGCTCGGTATTGAGATGGACGAGTACTACCATCTTTTGCGCGATACGGCCGCCTGCAAAGCCACCTTTGTCGATGCCACTGAAATCGACTTGCCCGACACCGATACACCTCAGGACAGGGTTCATGATGCGGCCTTTCAAACAGCACTGACTGCGCATATAGGGCAACTACCCGAACGGGAAAAAACATTAATGTCACTCTATTACGACGACGAATTGAATCTAAAAGAAATTGGCGCAGTGCTCGACATCAGCGAGTCAAGAGTCAGCCAAATCCACAGCCAGATACTCAGCAAACTTCGCGCCAGCCTTTTGGCCTGGACATCTGATGCTGACGACGATATCCGCTAACTCGGAAAGTATTTAAATGGATATCCTTACCCTACTCGGTATTATTTTTGCTTTTACCGCCATTATCGGCGGCAATGCGCTGGAAGGCGGGCACCTGGACTCACTGCTACAGCTCACTGCTTTCTTGATTGTATTTGGCGGCACCCTTGGCGCAGTCATGGTACAAACCCCCATCAAAGTCTTTATTCATAGTATTAAAATACTGGGCTGGATTTTCTTCCCCCCCAAACTTGACCCTGCAACAACACTGCAAAAAATTGTGGAGTGGAGCCAGATCGCTCGCAAAGAGGGACTGCTGGGCCTGGAAAATATCGCCGAAGAAGAAGATGAGCTCTTTACAAAAAAATGCCTACAACTGCTGGTCGATGGCAACGAACCCGAATCCATCCGCAGCACCATGGAAGTCGAAATTTCGACCAAAGAAAGCTTCGATATCAAAGGCGCAAAAGTGTACGAGGGCATGGGTGGCTACAGTCCCACTATCGGTATTATTGGCGCTGTACTGGGGCTTATTCATGTGATGAACAATCTGGCTGACCCCTCTTCCCTCGGCCCCGGCATTGCTGTCGCCTTTGTCGCCACCATTTACGGTGTCGGTATGGCCAACCTCTTTCTACTACCCGCAGCCGCTAAATTAAAAACGCTGATCAGTGATCGCTGCCATATTCAGGACATGATAGTGGAAGGTATAGTGGCCATTGCAGAGGGTGAAAACCACCGCCATATCGAAGCAAAATTACGCGGTTACTTTTAACTCTTTTATTATGGCCAGAAAACGCGCACCTGAAGAACCCGAAAACCATGAGCGATGGTTAGTTTCCTACGCTGACTTTATTACTTTGTTATTCGCATTTTTTGTTGTTATGTATTCTATTTCTTCGGTTAACGAAGGCAAGTTTCGCGTCCTTTCACACTCCCTTGTCGCGTCTTTTTCGAGCCAGAGCCGATCAATGGATCCGGTGCAATTTGGCACCGCTTCAACCTCCTTTCCTATTGCGCCCGCCCCTTTAAACCGCACACCGATAAAACTTGATCTACCCGAGTCGATGGCTCAGGACGCGATTAAAATTGACCCATCAAATAAATCAAAGCGCTCACCAGAAATTGAAGAGCTCGGACAAAAAATCAATAATGCGCTAGAGGAATTACTCAAAACTGAACTTGTTTCAGTGCGCAAATCAGATAACTGGCTAGAAATTGAAATCAACAGTAAAGTCTTATTTTCTAGTGGTAGCAGCAATCTTTCGCCCAGCGCCCGGCCCATGCTGCGAGCCCTGAGCAATGTATTGAAAGGCCGGAAAAACAAAGTTCACGTCGAGGGCTTTACCGATAACTTACCGATTAAAAGCAACATTTACCCGTCCAACTGGGAGCTATCGGCAGCGCGCTCGGCCACTGTGGTACGACTGTTTGCCAACTACGGAATCACGCCAACAAACCTGGCATCAATTGGCTTCGGTGAGTACCAGCCCAAGGTTGCCAATGACTCACCAGAGGGACGGGCGACAAATCGACGTGTCGTTATCGTCATCATCGCCACCGGCTTTGATCCGCGCTTAAGAAACCGTTAACGTGCATTGAGCTCTGCTTCGAACAGCCCAATAAAAACACACGGTAGGAGGTAACATGGCTAACGAAATAACACCCGCAGGTACGCCTCGCCCCCTACGCACCCCGCCGAGTAAATCTGTTACCGACAAGCCAAAAAAGGTGCCAGTGCCGCGCAAGAAAACTAAACATGACGAAGAAAAAAAGCCAGATGATGACGGCCAAATCCATATTGATGAGTATATTTAAACTTGGCCCCTTAAACTGCCCCGGATCTTAAAACAGATAGAGAGGCAATCTCTCTAGAAAAAACCCTTCTAAACAGGTCTATTAAATATAGTAGTCAATAACGCCTCGACCCTCTGCCTGCCCCTCTGAAACAAGTCCCGGCCCAGCTTCAAGAATCATTGCCTCACCCGTATCGCCGCCCGCCGATAAACCCTCGGAGCCCCCCGACAGGTGTTCCCGCTCCTGCTGAAAGCCCTGGTCTGAAACATCGGCGTTAGCCAGCTGCATACCGCTATCGGCGAACATTTCACGCAGTCGCGGCAAGGCTAATTCAAGCGCATCTCGCGCAGCGGGATTAGCGGCAAAAAAGGTGACGCTGGTACGTTCACCCTCAGTCGCCACCTTGACCTCAATACTACCCAGCTCAGGTGGATTAAGGCGTAATTGAACCCCGGAATTGTTTTGCCCAACCATCCAGCGAATACGGTTACCGACTTCCACATCCCAACCGGGCTGTCCGGCCGGTGTCTGTAATGTAAAGAAACGCGGCGGTGTAGATTCCTGAGTCGCCGTATACTTTGTCGACTCAGCGCCTGTCGCTGCCAGGGTAGAGCTAAGACTAGAAAAGTTTAATCCCTGGCCAGGCGCTTCACTCGCCTCATGCCCCCCGCCGGATACGGCCAAATTTACGGGGTTGGGGATCTCTGACTTACCCGCCAGCGCTGCCATAATATTTTGCCGTACCTGTTCAAAATTATCTTTGGGGCCAGAGCCATTCGATAGGGCTTCAGTTACTACCTGTGTTGTTGCCGGCAGTTTAGGTGTCGAGCCTTCCAGTAACGAAGCCTTAACGGCTTTCCCTGGATTAAGCCCCAGCTCAAGATCAGCATCGACCTCATTATCGAGCATTTCACTCAACACAAGAGATTGTTTGCCCGGCGCAGTACGTAGCAGCTCAGGAGTGGCATTCAACAACGCAGGGTTAGGCCTGGCTAACAATTCACCCGTTTGAGCCGGGCTAACAGGTGTCGAGCTAACCTGCTCCCCCTGGCGTAATGCTGCTGCAACTTGAGCAGGGCTTACCCCCGCCGCTATCTGTTGAGCTGTCGCAGTAAGTACTTCACCGTCAACTACCGGCAACTCAAGCTTAGCGCCTTCCAACTCAAAAATTGCGCGGGCTGTCGCCACAGACTCTTCAGTAAGAGGTTCTATTAAATGTTCTACAGCTTGCTGCGGCAAGAGCCCGTCTTTTGGCGGTGATTCATTGCCGCCCGCAGCCATGGCCAGGGAGTTGACAGGACTATCGCTAGTGGCAGCAGAATCAAAACTAGCGGCGTCATCGGCCGCTAACAGTGCTAGCACTTGCTCACCCATTGTCGCCAACGGGGCCTCTATTATCTGATCTTCCAGGCCTTTAGCGGGTGCATTTTGCAGCCCACTGTTGACCAGAACGTCCCGCTCATCAGACGCCTGTGAACCAGCTTCTGATGAATCTTTTCTGGCATTAGCGCCCGCATCAGCTGCCTTAGAGGCGACGTGATCACGACCCTCATCAGCAATTGAACTATCTGCTTCAGCGCTCGCCGTTGCTGGCTTTCCGGCGGATTCAGACTCTTTACTGGCGTGATCACTCGCCTTGTTTTGATTGCCGTGCTGCTGTGCCTTCAGATGGTTGGAAAAAGCCCGTTCTCTACCCTCACCCGTCGATGAAGCGGATGCGGACGATTGATTGCCTGTAAGCATCGGAGCACCCTGACTGGCTGGTGCAGCGACCTGAACAAGTGATGGCATAACGACCTCGCGTTTTATTTATCTCTGCTGATACAGGCGTGGATAATGTCCTCGGACAACATCTCAAAAAACACCTTTCCAACTGAGTAACAGCAAAACACGGGCCAGCTTTATTTATTGTTATGACTATTTTAAAACGGGGCGCAAAAATAAAGGGCCGGCAGGCCCCTTTTTACAATATCGAAAACTCTCGAGCGACTAGCTCCAACCTTTACCCGTAGCACTCGGTCGATCATCAGTTTCTTTTTGCTCACGCTTATTGCGTTGTAGCAACTGTTCCTTTTTAACCTGCTCAAGAGCCTGAGACAGGCTGCGGGTGCGCTGGTGTTTTTCAATCCATACGGTCTGACGCGCCTCCACTTTTGCGCCCATATCCACCATGATTTGTCGCTGGGACTCAATGGCGTTATCCAGCTGACCAAAAAAAGCGCGGAAGTCGCCCAGCTGCCGGGCATTCATGCCCGTGGCACCGGCGCTATTAAAGCGCTCGCTATATTCATCAAAGAAACCCGTTAGCTGGTTGAGCTGATCCTGTTCTTTACTGTGATTATCCTGCGCCTGACCCAACTCACGCCCGGCCTTGTCACAGGCGTTTTCTGCCATTTTTTCCAACTGTCGAAAGCGCTGAATTTTAGTCATTAAACAACCTGTTTATAACCTGTAAATGTGAAACAAAAACGCGTATTACAATGGCACCTGCATGTTGTTCAGTAAGCCATCAAGCGCAACAAAACTCTGGTCTAAAGTCACACTTTGACCCGCCTCCTGTCGCAAAAAACCCTGCAAGCGCGGATAGGCCTCTATCGCCTGATCAATGCGGCTATCGCTACCGCCCACATAAGCACCAACGCTGATCAAATCACGGTTCTGCTCATAGAGGCTGTATAGCTGCTTAAAGTTTTGCACCAGCTTGAAACGCTCGGGGCCAACCAGTCGATTCATGACTCGACTCACCGAGGACTCAATATCGATCGCCGGATAACGGCCAGAGTCGGCAATGCGTCGTGACAGAATAATATGGCCATCGAGTATCGCCCGCGCCGAGTCGACGACCGGATCATTCTCGTCATCGCCCTCCATCAACACCGTGTAAATGGCGGTAATTGAACCCTTGCCGGCAATCTTTCCCGCCCGCTCAACCAATTGCGGCAAACGAGAGAAGACCGAGGGCGGATAACCTCGAGTCACCGGGGGCTCGCCAATGGCCAGTGCGATTTCCCGCTGGGCCTGAGCAAAGCGGGTCAACGAATCCATCAACAGCAAGACATTAAGGCCCTGATCACGAAAATACTCGGCAATAGCCGTGGCGCGCCAGGCACCGTGTAAACGCATAAGCGGAGAATCATCGGCTGGCGATGCCACCACCACAGCGCGCGCCAAGCCCTTTGGCCCCAAGGTTTCTCCAATAAATTCCTGTACCTCACGCCCCCGCTCACCGATTAAACCCACAACCACAACATCGGCATCGGTGTACTGGGTCATCAAACCGAGCAGTGTACTTTTACCGACACCACTACCTGCAAACAGGCCGAGGCGCTGGCCTCGACCCACCGTCAGCAAAGCGTTAATCGCACGTATACCGACATCCAGGGGTTCGGTAATAAGCGCTCGTTGTAGAGGATTCACAGACTTGCCCTGAAGCGCCGTATGCCCTGTCAGCACAGGCTTATCACCACCATCCAGCGGGTTACCGGCACCATCAATAACGCGACCGATCAGCGCGTCGCCAACCTCCACTTCAGTGTTGCCAATAACAGGCGTAACCAGTGCATTCGGCGTTAAGCCATGCACCGAGCCAATCGGCATAAGAAACAATCGGTCATCACCAAAGCCCACAACCTCCGCCTCAACCGAGGCCCCGGTAGCAGCGGTGATATGACAGCGACTGCCAATAGCGGCCTGACAGCCCGTCGCTTCCAGTGTTAGCCCGACCATTCTCACTAGCTTGCCTCTAACCATGGCCATCGGGTCAACCACACGCGGCAGGATTTCACTGCGTGCCGCCAGACGACGACTGATCAGCTCAGCACCGATAATTTCACCACCATGGGACTGACTCATTCATCAACCCCCAGGTCAACAGACAACAAGCCCGCAACAATGCCGTCAATTCGGCTTTGCAGCGTGGCATCAATAAATTCGGCACTGCTGTTAATCTGGCAGTCACCCCGCGTCAGGCTGCGATCTTCAATAATGCGCCAGTGCTGGGCCGGAGGGTCCTCTTTCAGGCCGTCTTTGACGATGGCAACATCGTCCGGATGGAGGTGAACATCGACATCCCTTGCCGATGCAGACAACACCGAGCAGGCCTGACTAACCGTTTCAAGAATTAACTCAGGCTGGGTCTTTAACTCCTGCCTGACAATTTCTCTGGCGATAGCAGCCGCCAGTTTCGCCAGCTCACTCTCAACACTTTCAGTAATCTGGCGAAAGGGGTGGGCGGCCTCATCATAGAGTTGAGCCAAACGCTGTGCGCTCTCCTGAACAGTCTGGTGACCCGCCTCAAGCCCTTCCCAACGCCCAACTTCATAACCTTTGGCACGGGCCTGTTGCTCAATGGCCTCCAGCTCCTCTTCGGTATGCACCTCGCGGGCAGTATGGCCAACATCGGGCGCCTGCCAGCGCGCTAAATGGGGCTGGTCAATAGCACGTACAACCTTAGACAAACTCGTCACCCCCAGTGCCACCCAGCGTAATCTCACCCTCTTCGGCCAGACGCTGAGCGACGGCTAAAATTTCTTTCTGAGAGTCTTCAACTTCACTGAGGCGTACTGGGCCACGCGTTTCCAGATCTTCTTCCATCATTTCAGCCGCACGCTTGGACATATTGCCAAAGATTTTTTTGCGTACCGGTGCATCGGCACCTTTTAAGGCGACAACCAGCACATCGGAAGACACCTCACGCAGCAGACGCTGAATACCACGATCTTCAACATCGAGCAGGTTTTCGAAGACAAACATCAGGTCCCGCACTTTATCGCTCATCTCTGAGTCGACCTCAGCAATGGCTTCAATAAGCTCAGTTTCGAGTTCAGAATCGATGTAGCTGAGAATGTCCGCCGTCGATTGCAGTCCACCCACCGCCGAGGCCTGGGCTAAACTGCCATCGCGAAATTGTCTTTCGAGGATTTCATCAAGCTCAACGAGGGCCGACGGATGAATCGCATCCAGCTGGGCAATTCTCACCACCGCGTCTTTGCGAGTCGACTCGGGCAAATGCTTAATCACCTCTGCCGACTGCTCGCTGTCGAGATAGGCCAGAACAATGGCGATAATTTGCGGATGTTCGCCACGAATAGTTGCCGCTACAGCGCGCGAGTCCATCCACTTCAAGGCCTCAACACCCTTAGAATCACGCCCCATAATCACCGTGTTGATAACGCCTTCAGCCTTATCTTCACCCAGGGCTTCACGCAGTACAGTGCGCACAAACTCCTCGTTATCACCGCTAAAGGACGTTGCCTCACCGAGAGATTCCGTGAACTGGCTAATAACCTCTTCAGCCTGCTGGCGAGATACCGTGCGCAAGGTCGCCATGGCAGCACCAATTTTATGCACCTCTTTCGGGGCCATATGCTGGAGTATTTGCGCTGCTGACTGCTCACCGACACCGAGTAGGAAAACCGCTGCTTTTTCGACCCCTTTAAGGGCTTCTGCTTTTTCAGCCATCTTGTACCCAATCACTCATCACACTGGCGGCTCTTTTTGGACTCTGTCCGGCGATAGTCTGAGCCAACTGCACCTGCTGGTCATAGCTGTTAACCCCTGAAGGTAATTGCGGAACCCCGCCTTCAGCGCCCAATTGCAACTCGCCACTGACCGCACGTCCAGTCTGATTGCCGATACCGGCGAGATTTTTCATCACCGGCCGTAGGATGCCAAAAACCAACAGCAGAATACCCAGGGCACCAACGGTTTGCTTGGCGATATCCAGCACCCAGGGCTCCTGCCAAATAGGAATATCGGGCAGGGGCTCCATCATTTCAGGCTCGAGGAAAGAGGCATTCATCAAATTAACACTGTCACCCCTCTCCTCATTAAAACCAACGGCCTCTTTCACCAATAGGGTTAAACGTTCAATTTCTTCATCGGGCAAGGGCACGCGTTCAGTATCACCGGCCTCATTCGTTTGCTGACGATAATCCAATAGTACGGCCACCGACAATTTCTTAATCGTCCCCGGCGCCTCTTTGATATGGCTGATGACTTTGTCCAGCTCATAATTGCGCGTCGCTTGCCTTGTTGTTTGAGTGGCGGCACTGGTATTACTCGATGCAGCCGTCTCCGCCCCCGGTACTGCTTCAGCGGCAGCAGGCTGGTTTGACTGAGCACCCGGCGTGCCACCAAAGGCATTACTGTTATCGCTACTGCGCTCTTCCGAGGTTTGCTCACTGCGCAGCATTTTATTATTGGGGCCGAAGGTCTCACTGGTGCGCTCGATGGCCGTAAAGTCGACATCAGCAGTAACCTGAGCCCGTACCTTACCGGCGCCCATTATTGGCACCAGTAAATCGACAATGCGCTGAGAGTAATTTTCCTCAACACTACTGGCAAAGGAAAATTGTTCGGAGCCCATCGACATAGAGGATGAGCTGCCGTTACCGGTGAGCAAATTGCCCTGCTGATCCACTAATGTCACCTGAGCGGAGTCCATCCCCGACACGCTGGATGCCACCAGATGAATGACCCCGGCAATCTGGGCCTGATTTAACTTGCGACCTGGTAACAGGCTAATCAACACCGAGGCACTGGCGCCTTGTTGGTTGCGTAAAAAAGCTGATTTTTTCGGGATCGCCAAATGCACCCGCGCCCCTTTGACACTGTTAAGGGTGGCAATTGATCGGGCTAACTCGCCCTCAAGAGCACGATTAAAGCGTGCCTTTTCTACAAAGCTGCTGGTGCCAAAGCCCTGCTCCTCATCGAGCAATTCAAAACCCGGATTACTGCTTTTCGGCAAACCCTGGCTAGCCAACTGTAAACGCAGGTTGTGCACCTTGCCTGCGGGTACGGCAACCATCGAACCCTGCATGCGATAGGGCGTATTACTCTGCTCCAGAATCGTCACCACCTGGGCCGCATCGGCACCACTCATACCATCAAACAGCGGCACATAATTAGGCTCTTTGGCCCAGGAATAAATACCCACACCCAGAGCGATACTCGCTGCCAAACCAATCAACAGACCCAATTGCCGAACGATCGGCAAATTGCTCATACCGACAAACTGGCCGCTTATGTTATCCGGATTTACCAAAGCCATATCAGCTTACTCCCCCGTGCACCCTGTTCATGTATTCACTATAGTCGTACACGCTCTTATTTTTACCCACGTGGATCACGCTAGCCGCTCTCAAGTTGACGTCCATTACAGCGGCATATTCATGATGTCTTGATAGGCGGACAGCAGTTTATTGCGCACCTGCGTCATCGCCTGAAAGGAAATACTGGCTTCCTGTAAGGCAACCATTACCTGAGGTAATTCCACGCCTTCATCACCGCGCTGAAAGCCTTCTTTCAACTCGGTGGCATTCTGAATCGTGCCATTGGCCTTATCAATCGATTCGGTGAGCATTTTTCCAAACTCACTACCACCGCCGGCCACGCCACCAATATTGGATCCTTCGCCCGATTTCGCTGCCGCTTCGAGCACACGCATCTGGGATAACACTTGATTGATCGCTACCTGGCTCATTGTTTATTCCTCAACTTTTACCGCTTTAACCTAACTCTAAAATCCGCTGCTAACCCAATGGCACTTAAGTGCCGTAAAGCCCTGGCAGGGCGATACCGTCGTCGCGCAACTTGGCCAACTTATAGCGCAGGGTGCGGGGGCTAATACCCAAACGTTCGGCTGTTTCTTTGCGTCGCCCGTGTTCGGCTTTCAAGGCATCGACAATAATTTGCTGCTCGTGGCTGCGCAGATCGTTTTCCAGTGCGGAACCATCAACGGGCTCGACACTTGAATCAGGCGTTGCACAGACCGGCAGTATCGATAAATTAC
>Ga0164315_10004421_pt1 | contig 10898 bp, 10 predicted proteins | sample GuaBasSedimGuay6_FD_113737 | JGI IMG/M metagenome (GOLD analysis project Ga0164315, IMG submission 113737) | Subseafloor sediment microbial communities from Guaymas Basin, Gulf of California, Mexico - Guay6, Core 4569-2, 0-3 cm | ecosystem: Environmental > Aquatic > Marine > Hydrothermal vents...
AACATGGCGTCCACATCAGCAATACCGGGGCTTGGTCCCCTTATGACCGTCCCTGTCTCATGGGTTCTCTCCAAGTTCGGGAAGGACACGGAAGGCATAGCAGACGTGCTGCTCCCGTTCGGTGAACCGAACGTGGAATCGCTCGGAGACATCGTTGATTCATTCCTCCCCTCCTATGCGAAGAAGTTCATGCAGGCTGCCGATATAGGCACCGCTGACATGAAGCGCGTGAGGGCGAACACGACCATCGAGGTTGCCGGGATGATGGTGAGGAAAGGGGAGGGTTCCTTCGAGTCCCAAGAGGAGATAAAGAGAACGCTCGACCAAGCGTCCACCAAGTCCACATGGCTCTACGCTATTCGCGGGCTCGCCTCGTTCGCCGGCCCAACATCTCCGTCCTTCTCGTACAACACGAAGGATGCCGACGGGAACTGGTTCTTCACCTCAACGATGGTCTCTGAATGGCAGAAGCTCAAGGAGGAGTACGGTGGCGATGATGTCGAGGCGATGGTCGAGTTCACAGGGATGTACGGGATCAACCCGCAGACGTTCCTGACCGGCAAGACGTACAAGATAACGGACACCCCCCTCACGGAGAACATGTACGCATGGAAGAAGGAGCACGAGGGCATCTACAAGCAGTTCCCTGGAACCGCCCACCTCATGAACCCTTCCAACCCGCTGCAAGACGAGTTCAGCTACGATGCGTACGTCGCTTCGTTGCGCGAAGGCACTCGCCAGTCGTACACGCCGGAGCAATGGGCTAACAAGTCGAACCAGCTTGCAGCCAATATCATCATGGAGCGGTTCCGTAAAGCGGCGAACTCGTTCCTCAACGATTCACCGAACAGGACGGTGGACGAGGTGAAGGTCAGCGAACAGATGCACAAGCTCCAATACTCACTTCAGACGGAGTACCCCGGGTACGACCAGCAGATAACTGGGGTGGCTAGCCCGATGGGGACGGACCAGAAGATCGCAGAGCTGAAGCGGTGGACCCCCTCGATGAAGAACTCGGAGATGGGGAAGGTCATCGGCGTCTACCTGGCTGCTCGAGACAACGCCATCGCTGTCGGCAGGAGAGCAGGCAACTCGAACACTTGGTGGAAGACCTCGATGGACCCCTCCGCCGTCAGGATGCGGGACGAGCTCCTCGCCATCGCGACAATGCTGCGAGTGAAGAATCCAGCGTTCGCAACGGCCTGGGCTAGCCTGTTCCAGAATGAACTGCGTGACCATCTTGAAGAGCGAACACCAGAAGTAGGAGTCTGATATGGGTCTAGAATCTGAAGGGGGTTGGCTGGAGACGAATGCTCGGTTCATACCGGACCCATCCCGCGTGACCATGGGCATCGAAGAGGTCAAGCGCAGAGTTCTACTTTGGGCTCCAGACAACCCAAGGTTCCGTGAACGCATCACGGCCTTGGACGAGGTCGGTCCTGTGATGGCGCTCGCAGTCGAAACCTATGGGAACGACATTACCCATGCTTTCTACGGTGATGGAATGTCTGATGACGACATCAAGGCATTCCGTCCCGCTGGTCCTGACGCCGACGTCCTTGAGCCTGGCGAAGAGGGTGAGGTAAAGCCTGACCCAGGCATTGGCAACACAGAGGTAGAACCCGACGAGGGTCCAGTGCTGCCACCGGTGGGCGGCGGCTACGAGCCGGAAGGAGGGGGCGAGAGCGAGGAGGAAGGGAGGGAGTCCAAGTACGGCTCCTCGTTGATGCAACTCATCGACCAGGTTGTCGATGCCATCCCGTCCGTCACCGATAAAGACATGGCGGCAGCCTACGAAGCCGAAACAGTGTTCGAGGCTGTCCAGACGATCCTTTCCACGCTCACAGAGATGCACGTCCCGCTCGAGGACCAGCAGATCGTCAAAGAAGTCTTCCCTGAAGAGATGGGGAAGGCGGCAGTAGATCAGCTATTCGGGGGTGAGTCCGAAGAGGACAGGAAGCTAGCCAGCCAAGACTTCCTCGCGATCTTCTACGACGGTGAGTTCGCCGAGAACCATGACTGGATGGTCGACTCTGGTTACAGGATCAAGCTCATCATGGGCGAGGACGGAGACCTCACCCTCTATTACATCGAGCCAGAGACGCACGAGGTCATCGACATAGCCAACGACAGGGTCGGATCGTACGACCTGGCGACGAAGGACATCACGTTCCTCTCGAACCTCCCCGATACCCGTGAGCCCATTGGCATGCCGATGGGCAGTTACGGCACGCAAGGGGAGTTCGTCGGTGAGGTTGCCGCCAACCCGTTGATGTCTCCACAGGAGTTCTTTGACAGTTTCGGATGGGACGACGACCAGAACGTCACGAACAAGACGTGGCTTGATGTCATAAGAGACGACCTCTCCTTGCCGAAAGGCGTTCTCGAACTCGTCATGGACGGGCGCACCAACCTGGGCGCATTCCAGCAGATGTACGAGACCTCTATGACCGAGACCACGGTGCAGAGGACGTTCGAGTACCTCAAAGGCGATGAGGTGAACATGCTCATCGACATGCCGCTCGAGGACATTGCTGGGTATCAACAGAAGTTCGCAGCGCTCGGACCACACGTTTACACGGTCGGCACGCTCGGGCTTATCGACCCCAAGCTCGTGAACGCCTTCAACGTCACGATGGCAGAAGCCAACCACAACAACGCTGGGATCAACGCGTTCGACACAGCTATCGACCATTTTGATGCCTCTGCTGATTACACCTACAACTGGTTCGGAGGGCGACCTAGTACTCGTGGCAGCAGTGGGGGCGGAGCCACCTCTTCCCGTGTGTGGCGTCCACCGGCGTATCTCTCCCCCGACTACGCAGAGCTCGAGCAGGCGGTGAAGGCAACCTTTGAGGCGAAGCTCGGGCGCAAGCCTTCCGATGCGGAGATTTCCGTCCTTTCCACGAAGATGAAGGCTGACCACCGCGGTGAGTTCGATGCACAAGCACTCGCCCAGAGGCTCCAGTTCTTCTCTTCTGGTGGGCTGAGTGCTGGTACGGTGCAGGACGTGAACTACGCAGCACGCTTCCAGGAGGACTTCGCAGACAAGTACACGAACGAACTGGGAACGCTCGACAAGATAGACATGTCTCGGAACATCACCCAGAGCGCACTCGGCTCGATCCTGGCTGCTGACCGAGCGATTGGATACTGACATGGCGCAAAGACCAGCCGACGACACGCGCGACCCGAACACGCTGGGGAGAACTCGCCCAGTAACCACACCAACAAAGCGAGACCCCAACGAACTGGGGAGAGACCGCTCGAGCACGACGCCGACCGTCAGTACGCCCCCTGTCGATGAAGAGACGCCCACTTATGACATGTCAGGGGACTTGCGTAACTTCCTCTACGCACTCCACCGACAGCTTGGCGGGACGTGGGGCGGGTCTGGCGGAGGCTATGGATTCCCGAAAGGCGATTGGGCGGACCTAGCAACCGGAGCTGGTCTGGCTGGTGCTGACATGACTGACAGGATGGCGCAGACGTACGTCGCTGCATTCTGGGTAGACAACCTCTACCAGAGATATCGGAACTGGGACTTAGTCGCCGTTGCATGGAAGGACGGCGCCGGTACGGTGAACGCGATCATCAAGCAATCAGGGAAAGCCCCCGCTGACGTGACCTCGAGAGACATTCACAGCATCGCCCCCGAGACGTCCGAGTACCTTAACGAGATATCGAAGTACACCGGCTGGGCGAGAACTAGAGGGGGAGTGCCCGAGGATTACAACCCAGAGGACTCGAGCAGGCGCGTGGTCACGAGCAGACCGAGCACACACACAACGATCACTGGCACCGGCGTCAACAACGTCGAAGACCCGTACAACGCAACGATCCGTGCGCTCATGGCAGAGCGTGAGGCGGAGGTCGAGACGAGAGGCATGTCCGGGGCAGAGGCGCTGTTCGCCCAACTCGAAACGCTATCGAACACTGTCTCTGGAGGCACAGGACGCAAGGACTGGCGGAGGTATGCGGACGAGGCGAAGTCTGGCGGTGGGGCGGAGATGCTTGACCCGATGACCCGCCCTGGTCGTGAGGACGAGGACGAAGCTGAGGAAGAGGAATAATGGCACTCGGAGACAGAGGCGCAAACGTAAGGAAAGAGCAGGAGCGGCTGAATGGGCTGGGCGCCAACCTTGTCGTAGACGGGATATGGGGACCGAAGACGCAGGCAGCTGTAGAGAAGTACGCCACGAAGGAAGACTCTTCGGGTTCCTCGGGCTCTTCAACCCCGAGCACCGCCAAGGGCAAGCCCGACTACACCCCTGACAACAATCAGGGCAGATTCAATCTTGTCGGTGGCAACCCTGACATCTGGTACAACAAGGACACAAAGGGCTACCTCGTCGTGTACTACGTGCCCAACTCAGAGCCACCGCTTCCCATCTACTGGGAGGTGCCTGACACTGACACTCTCGAGGCGTACTTTGGTCCTGACGTTGAAGTCAAGGCTGATCTCAACATCACGAACGCACAGCTCGTCGAATGGGGCGCCCTAGGACAGGGCTCGTCGCTCGAGATACCTGAAACCGATCAAGACCCTCTGCTGTCGTGGGCTGAAATCTACGAGAGGCAAGCCGAGGTACGCCCTTACCTGAAAGACCCTGAAGTCATCGGGCTCATCATGGGTGCGGCTATCGAGGGTCGCTCCGTGACGCAGGCAGAGCTCGAGTCAACAGAATGGTGGCAGACGCGCACCGAAGCACAGCGTGAGTGGGCTATCAAGGTCGAGGCTGACCCGATGTCCGCACAGCAGACCATCGACTCGAACAAGGCTCGTGTCGTCGACGACCTCGCCAAGGCAGGCATGAAGGACGCCCCGGAGGAGCTGGTGGCATTCCTTGCCACGAAGTACACGACGGGGGCATGGACGGAGAACATCCTCATCTCCCAGGTCGCTGCTGTGACTGACCCGTGGTCGGAGCACGTCATGAACGATGAGACAAAAGCCTTCATGAGCGGCGTCGGCGAAGTGGACACCTCGAGGAAAGAGGAGGACACGGTGCGCCAACTCTTGCGGAGGTGGCTCGGTCCAACCTTCGGGCAATGGTCAGACAAGGACGTTGCCGCCAAGGCTGGCTCTCTCCGCAACGACCCTGACGGCGAGATAGAGTTCGTCGAGTCGCTCAAGGACCAGCGGATGGCGATGTTCCCCAACTACAAGGACCGCTCTGTATCGTATGAGTCCATCATGCAACCATGGAAGTCGTACACAGAGAACAAGTGGGGGCAGCCGATTGACGAGCTCGATCAGTCCTTCCAAACAGCAATGGGTTACAACGACCCAGAGAAGGCTCGCAAGCTCCTGACCCAGACCGGCTTCGACAGGGGATACTCAAAGGTTGTCGGCGAGGTCTCTGATGGTATCGAAAAGGGCATGAGTTCGAGCGTGAGAGGAGCGGTTTGACATGGCATCACTCGGAGCAGAGCGACTTCGCGAGATATACGGATGGCTGCCACCTGAAGCGATTGCGCTATTCATAGAGGGGTACGTTGAAACTGACGATGCTGCGGTAGCGTGGCAAGGCATCCGCAGCGACCCTAGGTACGCCACCTGGTTTCCTGGTAATTTGACAGATGACGGTCGGGTTCGACACTCTGAGCCAAACTATGCAGCCGAGATAGCTCGATACGACGAAGTGTTTCGTAATGTCGGTATCGACCCAAAGGTGTATCAAGGTAGGTATGGTGAGCTCATCGAGGGGGACGTGACAGCCCAGGAGCTCGAGACGTACAGGGTCAACCCAATGTACGACCGGATCATGTCGCAATCCGTCGAGCTAAAGACCTGGTACTCAGACAACTTTGGCATCAAGATGACTGACGCTGCGCTACTTGGTTCTGCTCTGGACCCGGAGCTTGGTGAGCGTGTGCTCTCGAAGCAGATATCTATGTCGGAGATCGGCGGTGAAGCCCTTGAGTCTGGCTTCGACCTCTCCAAGCAGTTCGTCAGCCGCATCTTTGATGAGTCTGCGAACTTCGACAGAGCTGCTGCGGAGCGCATCTTCCAGTCCGCTGAGTCCCTCGTTCCAGCACTTTCCGTACTCGCGCAGAGGCACGCAGACCCGGACGACGAGTTCGACATTGACGACTTCGTCGGGGCGAATGTGCTTGGTGACGCGAAGCAGATGCGCCGGATGAAAGGGCTGATGGCTCAAGAGGATTCCACATTCACTGGCGGAGCAGCGTCCGATTACGCCCGCAACCTTCAGAAGGGCGGGGTCACCGGGCTCGCTGACGTCTAGGTTCGTTGACTAATCTCAGGAGCGTGCTTACAATGAGACCCTGCTCGGGTGACCGCCCTATCTCGAGTACGTATTTCGGGCAGGCATAGGTAGAGGTAGGAGCTGAGGTTCCCTCTCTGTGTTCTGTTCCCAAACTCCTCAGCCCGCCGAATGGCGACCCACGGGTCATTCGAGAACGGAAGTTCGTGGAGCAGAGGGAGAAAACGATGACAACACACGATCCCACGGATGCAGCAGAAGCAGCCGACGGAGAAACTGGTAAGGGTTTACGAGCGCAACTCGAAGCATCCCTGTCCGAGGTGAAGACACTGAAGGCAGACGCTCGAGACAGAGCATTCGTCGACGCTGGACTTGATACCTCGAAGGGTATGGGAAAAGCTATCGCCCAGGTGTACGACGGTGACGTATCGAGAGATGCGATCCTGGAGTTCGCCAGGACCGAGTACGACTACACACCAGATGACCCGAACGCTGCCCAGCCGTATCCACAGGCAGAGCAGGTTGCCCTTGGGCAAGCACAGCTCGACCAGGTGGGGAATGTGTCGCACTCCCTTACGCAGTCAACACGACCAGAACGTCTGGCGAAAGCACGGCGGGCTGGCGACTTCGAGTCAGAGGGAGCCATCATGGGCGCACAGATGCAGTCGATGATGGACGCTCAAGCTCGACCACAGCAATAGGAGAAACATTCCATGGCAATCGCACCAACAGCACTCGGTTACACCGGAAAGGCTGCCGATGGCGGTCAGCCGGTTGATGCCGTCGAACCAGGGGCAGCGGCTTCCAGCCAGCCCGTTAACGAGGCAATGGCTTCGACGTTCAACTACCCACAGTGGCAGGGTCAGCTCTACTACCTGACTCGGGAGATCACACCGTTCTTCTCCGCTGTCGGCGGTATGGGCAACGGCAGAACGCTGGACAAGAAAGAGTTCGTGTTCCAGATCGAGCAGGGTGAGGACTCCACCGCAAACAACGCACGACCTGAAGGTTGGACGCCTGAAGACGAGCGCGTGTACTACGCAGCGCAGCGTCAAGGCGTGACAGAGATTCACCAGCACTCCATCGCTCTGACCTACACCCGCGATGCGGTCACAGGTCAGATCGGCGCTGGCGGCTCTGGTCGTACTGGTGCGTTGGCTCCGAACGACGAGGGCATCGTTGAGGCTACGGGCACACCGATGCTCAAAGCCATCAACCAGAAGCTCCGCAAGATCGGTCGTGACCTGGAGAAGACAGCCCTTTACGGGACGTACTTCAATCCAGAGACGCAGCCCGTCGGCTCGGAAACGTCCGGCTTCTCCGGCACCTACGACCCGAACGCTGTCCGTAAGGCACAGGGCTTCCTCGACTATCTCCTCATCGGAGCTGGTAAGACGAACCCAACGCCTCTCATCCCTGGCGCCGACATCACGGCGGTACAGATGGATGCGGCGGCAGCGCAGGACACTGAAGACCCGTTCTTCGGTGCCAAGATCGACGTCGCTGGTGGCGACCTGTGGCGTGACGGTCTGAACGATCTTCTCGTTCAGCTGTTCGAGGCGGACACTGAGGCGCCGATGATGACACCGGTGCTCTGGATGAACGGTTCCACGAAGGTGCAACTGTCCAAGGAGTACACGAACAACTTCGGGCTGGCTGATAGGTCACGCACCGTTGGTGGCGTGAACATCGAGACGATCATCACGGACTTCGGTACGTTCGGTGTGGCACTCGACCGGTACCTGCCCAAGAACATCATCGCACTTGCGGACATGAGCTATCTCAACCCCGTAACGCTGCCGACCCGGAACAAGGGTGTGTTCTTCACTGAGCCACTCGCCAAGACGGGTGCGTACGAGCGGATGATGATCTATGGAGAGATCGGGTTCGAGTACGGACCACGGTCATACCACGGCATCATCGCGAACAACGTCGTCTAACAAGTTGTGCTGGAGGGCAGGGGACGGCAAATCCCCTGCCCGATAGTGCAGAAAGGAGTCCGTAGTGGATTTCACAAACCTTGGTGCGGCGGAGACGCTCAAGTGGGTGCTCGCTGAAGGGTCGCCCCTTCCGCCCCCCGGTGGACTGTTCGTCAAGCTACATATCGGTGACCCCGGAGCGGACGGCATTCAGAACCCCGCCATAGAGGAACGTCGCGTCCTTGCGGCATGGGCCGCCATCGCCGTGGAGGGCACAGCGGGTGGTGCAGCTGCGCTGACCTCTGGCGACCTGTTGTGGACGGTCGTGTCAACGACAGAAACGTACACGCATGTGTCGTTCTGGACAGCCATCACCGATGGTGATTGCTGGTACAAGGGAGCGATGGTCGCGCCCGTTCCTGTGATAGCTGGCTCGAACTTCAAGTTCCCCGCTGGCTCCAAGCTCACACACACATAACCGATGGGTGCCCCCGGTACTGGCGTAGGAAGAGCTGGCGTATGGCAGGCTGGTGTCGAAGTCGACCCAACCGTCCTGATTCAGTTCGACCTGGTATCGGAGGCAACCCTCACATTCGCCGGTGTCGCTCCCGAGATGTTCGTTGGTAACTTCGACATCGAGGGAGAGGCTGGCGTCGAGTTCAGTGGTGTAGCGGAGTTCTCTGGTAATTTCGACCTGTCAGCCTCAGCGACGCTCGGGTTCGATGGCGTTGATATCCCGACGCTCTCTGGTAACTTCGAGATATCGGGTGTTGCCGCCGTCGAGTTCAGCGGCGAGTCCGCCTTCGAGGGTATGTTCGGGCTCAATGGTTCTGCGATCATCGGGTTCGCTGGTGTCGGCGAGACGGACGGCGCCTTCTCTCTCGGCGGTGAGGCTCTCCTGTCTGCCCTCGATGGCATCAACACACGATCCGGCACCTTCTCCCTTACAGGGGAAGCCGTCCTGGACATGATCTGGATGCCGTGCTTCCAGCCCGGGACTGCAACCGCTGGTTGCGGCACAGACCCCAACGAGGTAACCGACACGGTCGGGTTGCCTACAGCCTCTCTCTCTGACCGAAAGGACTGCTAATGCCTCGCACGAACGTAGTGAACGCATTCGATGACACCCTGACCTCCACCCTCGCTGCTGGGGCTGGCACGATGCTGGTGGACAACCCCGGTGGGTTCCCAGTGACTCCGTTCTATGCCGTCATCGAGCCGTTCGACGATGGCAACCGTGAGTATGTGAAAGCGACCGCCCCTGATACAGGTGGGTTCATCGTTGACCGCAACCTCGCTGGTTCTGTAGGTGACGTGGAACATCTCGCTGGTGCGACCGTGCGTGTTGCAATCGTGGCGCAGCACATCTCAGACGTATGGGACGGACTGGATGGTGCTGGCGATTTCAAGTCGGACGGTTCGGTGGACATGACGCAGTCCATCAAGTTCGACAGCTTTGGCGCAGGGTTGAAGTATCAGAACGAACCGGGAGAGCGCATCCTGCTGAACTCTTCACGCACACAGGTAACAGCGCCGGACGGAAGTGGCTCGATACAGGTGTCCAACACTGGAATCACACTCAGCCGTCCTCTCGACATGAACCAATTACCGGGTGGCGACCAGCGCATCGTCAATCTGAAAGACCCTGACAACCCGCAGGACGCAGCAACGAAGCAGTACGTTGATGACAGTGCTGGTGGTGGGGATTTCAAGTCAGACGGCTCCGTCGATATGACGGCAAGCATTGTCATGGGAACGACAGATGCCTTTGCTGGTGGCATCAAGCACGGCACCGAAGGTACCCATCGTTGGTATCAGACAAGTACCTACACCCGTATTCTCGGTCCCAACGGGGACGAGCAGCTAACTGTCTATGTGGACAGGACCGAGCTAAGCGGTCCACTGAAAATACTCAATGACGACATCAGTTTTAGTGCTAGTGGCAATGGGCTTAAGTACCAGTCAGAAGCCACGAACAGAGTTCTCCTAGAAAGTTCGTCTGTGGCACTCCTTTCACCGAACGGATTTTCCAAACTCAACCTTTCCGATAGCGTCTTTAGCTTGACCAGCACTGGCGGTGGTACACCGTTAACCATAGACATAGGTTCTGGTGGTGGTTCACTGGCAAAGTTCCGTATAGCACCGGGATTCAATGTCCAGCTTAATTCGGGTAACGGGTCACTACTCAACTATACGGAGAGCAATGGCAGATTGGAGCTTGGACACTCAGGGTCAAAGACGTTGCTCCAAGAAACAATCACGGAGCTAAAACAGGTAGTCACCAAGGAGTGGGTGGAAGCCAACTTCAGTCCGCTCTAAGCTGTGAGCATCAACCCGTAGGAGAGACCATGCAGGACGGAATCCAACTAGAGCAGGGAACGCTCATCGAAGTGTTGCAGAACAAGCTCGCCCAGGCTGCGGTGAAGGAAGCGCAGCTTGAGGCTGCCGTCCAGCAGTTGATAAACGAAGGGCGCTCCATGAGTGACAAGATCATGGACCTCGAAACGCAGCGCGAGAAGGAGAGGGCGCGGGAGGAAGAGGCGACCGACAGCGCCTACCCCATCGGCGGAGGAGCCATAGATGCCAGCACAGGTTAGCCAGAACAAGACGCAGTATTTCGCAGAGTTCGACACTGCGCCGCCGCTGATGCGCTGTATGAGGGATGGCGGTGGTGACCCCATCAACCTCTCTGGTGCTTCAGTGACCATCTCGATTGCGTTCGCAATGAGGAAGGGCGGCTTTGTCCTAT
>Ga0164315_10004422_pt1 | contig 10898 bp, 5 predicted proteins | sample GuaBasSedimGuay6_FD_113737 | JGI IMG/M metagenome (GOLD analysis project Ga0164315, IMG submission 113737) | Subseafloor sediment microbial communities from Guaymas Basin, Gulf of California, Mexico - Guay6, Core 4569-2, 0-3 cm | ecosystem: Environmental > Aquatic > Marine > Hydrothermal vents >...
CTCGGCATGCAGTATGAGCCATTGTTACTTGCAGGGCTTTGTTTGCGTTGGGGTAGATAAGCTCTTTGGCAGGTTTTGGTTGTAGCCTTGGCTAGTGCGACCTGACAATGTGCTTGGCTGCAAAGGGTGGATTTTAGATTCATTCTTTTATAATTTTTCCTACTCCATCTTTTCAATACCTATTTATAAACTAAAATGGTAGGCACCTATTTCTAAGTTTTATTTGAGATTCATATATCATCGTACAATTATTAATTTACCATCACCAAAATAAGCCCCATCCACTTTTAAGCGATATACGTAAACGCCCGCTGCAACAAACTGTATATTGGTTTCAAATTGCTTGGCTAGCAGCTTTGGTTGTACGGCTAGTATTTTGCGCCCAAGCATATCGTATAGCTCCAAAGTTACTTCTGTGGGCTCCATATCTTCGAAACTGATACTTATTTTATCGCTTGCTGGGTTGGGATAAAGCATATAATGTGGATTATTGGGAGGTGGAATAGAATCTCTTAGCAGTTTTACACTTACCATATCCAAATAATAAAAACAATTACTTGTTCCATTGGGATTTATTGTTTTCCATGTGGTTTTCGAATCACTCTTAAACTGTCCTATGGTGATATATTTTTCACCCCCCCCAGCTGTGTATAAGCCGCTTATTTCTACCCAATTAAGGGTGTCGTCTATGGGAACTCCTTTTTCGGATTTTATTTGGGGAACATAATCTAAATAGTAGGGTGTGTTTTTAAAAACACTATCTTTTGATAGATATGAGCCTAATTCATCGGCTGCGTACTTTCCATAATTAATACAACTAACATAAAAACGAACAAAATAGATACTTCCTTTTTTTAAGCTGTCTTTAAGCCTGACAGACAAATACTCCCTTTGATTTCCGCCTTTTTCTACTGCAAATGATGCATAACCTAAACTGTCAATTGCATACTGAAAACCTCCAATATTATTAGGCATACCATAATTTATGTTTCCTATATTTGCACAAGAATTAAAAATCTCAGGAATAGAAATCGTAGGATCATACCAATAGTATAAAATATCAACAATATTTTCTTGCTTACTTGGACACTTTTTTAATTGCTCAAAGCTTGAATTAGGCACAAGATTAGCTTGGGAGAATAAAGAATTGACTCCAATAAAAAGAAGTGAGATATATAATAAAAAGGTCCTCATCTGCAAATATAAAAACAGGAGTGGAATATATCCACCCCTGCTATCTATATGTTTATTTATTAATAATAATTTTATTTACAGCAATTACCGAGTTATTATTAACAACCCGATAAATATAAATGCCTTGACTCAAATCAGATAAATCAACCGAACTATGCTTATTATTCAATCTTATCACCTTAACTTTTTTACCAAGTAATGAATAAATCTCCATTGTTGCATTTTCTAAGTCAACAGACGATTCTATTTCAATCAAGCCACTTGTAGGATTAGGATATACCTTTATCTTACTCTCAGAGTTTTTAGTTTGCTGATTACTAAAATGCCCAATTCGTGCTGTGCTGCCCATATTTTCCATACCTACCATTACACGAGCTGTATATACGGCAGGGCCGTATAGCATATTATCACCCTCGGCAATTTCGCGTAAAATACTATACTGATTGCTGCTTAAATCGAGATTGTCCTGAGCCCAAGTATTAAGAAAAATAGTATCAACCTGGAATTCATAATAATCGAAACCATCACTAGATACTGACATTGAATAAAGTATTGCCTGTGCATTTTCGTAATTGGCTGCTGCAATATCATTATTTTGCTCTTCAAAATCGGCAACAGTTGACGATTGCATTTCATCGTAAAACTGAGAATAAATACTATTCAGAGCAAAGAGTTGATTGCGCAATTCATCGTTATTCTTCATAATGGTATAGACATATCTGCGGCTATAATAATTGCTCGGTGTTTGCAAGGTGTCATATTCAATACTATTATCCACAATTGCCTCGAAATAATCATTAGCCTCAAATGGATCTTTATTATACGAAGGGTCGGTATCGATGCCGCATCCTAATGAATTTGGTGAGGATAATTGTGTTAAAAACAAACCGACAGTAGGCAATGAAGGTATAGGACTGTATAAAATATTCCCACTCCGATAATACCAATTTGTTAAAGTGGTAATATTTCCAATTATTTTATAGGTACCATACATGCCATTATACCAAGTATTATCGTAGGTTATACCATTTCCAAAGTTATAACCTTGGTTTCCGATATGAGCATTATTAAGGTGTACGCCATAATTACTTATACCAATATCGGTTTTTACCAAGCGGCTATTGGGCGAGCTACCGCTGCACTCCACTCCATAACCAAATTTGGTCATTTTATTATTACAGAAAACGGCATTGGGGCTATTTTCTACCTTAATACCAATATACTTATGGGCATTAGAGTTGTCATAATCAGGTTGGTCTTTTTCCAATATATTGTCTTGAATATAAGCCAAAATACTATTTTGCACATCAATACCCACTACACCATAGTTATAAATATTAGGTATTGTTGTATGGCTTATATTTATCCTGTTGCTATCAATTACGGCACGTTTGAGGTTGGGTGTTCCCATTGGTGCAAATATATCGGGCTTTCCCTTAATATTAATCACCTGAATACCTCGGCTAAATATTTGAACATCCTCAATGCTAATATCATTATTGCGAATCAAGAGTTTTGTTACTTCGTTGGGGTGTGTATTCATCACGCCAAATCCGTAGGTAGCTTTGGTAATGGTATTGTCTTCAATACTAATATCTGAGTTATAAGCATTATACGAGCGCATAGCCATTTTTACATCAGAGAATGTATTGTTATTCACCAATATAGTTGAACTTAAGATATCTCTAAGTTCAATGGTATTCCAAGTGCCCACACCTGTAAAGCTATTATTCACAATACTTAAATTTTGTTGATATTGTACAAAGATAGCATTATATACATCGGTAAAGCTATTACTTCTAATTCCTGAGCTGTTGTTTTCACCTCCTATAGTAGTGTTATAGGGAGTCATAGGTAATAAACTATGCTTAATCTTGATTGACTTTTCTATGGAGTTGGTAAAGCTATTATTATAGAATGCACTACTTGCATTTTCTATAATAATTGCATTTTCAAAACCATCAAAGGTATTTGTATTATTGGCACTGCTCATATCACCTATCGTAACTGTATTTACATCTTTGGCAAATACAGCAAGTTTTGAATAGTGGTTCTGAAAGGGCATATAGGATAAAGAATACTGACCATAAAAACTTGCTTTTGATAATTCCAAAGGAGACAATGGTGAAGAAGAGTTTTTTAGAATAATACCATAAAGATTTGAACCAAGAGAAGAATTAGTAATTTTTATCTTTGCACCATTATCACTATTTATCGCATTAATGGCATCGCTTATACTAGAATAATTCTTTACTTCAAGTTTACTGTTAGCACCATCCATATATATTCCGTCCCACATATACTCGCAGCCTGCTTGTACTGTGGTTAAGTCAAAAGTTAAATCCTTTCCACTTTCTACTTCAATTTTTGCCATGGGGCCCATATACATTAATATATTGTTATTATTTGCATCAAAACTCACATCGGCTTTTATTACAAGTGTACCATTAACAACAATGTTTGGAGTAGTAATGGTAGTATTGGTATAAATAGTATCGTTATTATAGGCGGTTGTTCCAGGTTGATTACAACAGGCAAATACACGATAAGTATTGGAGTTAGTACAGCTGTCCAACATCGCAATTACACTAATATCAATATAGTGTTTTGTATTTGGAAAATAATTTGACCACAAAAGACTAATACTCGATGTATTACTTTGAACAAGTGTTCCATCAATATACCAATCATAACTTGCTCCAGATTGTATATTCCCAATACTATAATAACCAGTATCATGGTCGCAGTTGTTATTTAAACCACTGATTTGGGGAATTTGCGGTAATGGTTTAACATAAACATTTCTACCGTAAACACTGGTATTGCCATTTAAGTCAGTAATAGTGAGAGTCACATAAAATGTACCTGAATGCGAATAAGTATGATATGGATTAAGCAGTGTAGAAGTGCTACCATCACCAAAATTCCATAAACGAGAGACAATACCATTTGTACAAGTTGAATTATCAATAAAATACATCACATCATCCTGACAAATACTGTCATTTTGCACAACAAAGCTTGCCTGGGGTTGCGTAACATGAATAGTAACACTATCCATTTTCCAACAATTAATTTTATTAAATGCATAAAAATAATAGGTCATATCTGTAGGTGGAGATACCATCGTAGTATTTAAATTAGAATTTCCCATATAATTTGTCGGAATCCAGTTATATACAAACGAGTTATTGGGGAAAGGAGGATTATTTGATGAATAATGTGCCCAACCGTACAAAAACGCACTATCACCTAAGCATATAGTTGTATCATTTACTAAGTTGTAAATTGAAAAATCCTCCGTTGGGATTAATGATACTGAATCTAAAATTACAGTCGTCATTGAGTCTGAGTTATTTCCTTCAAGCGTAATTGCTAAATATTTATAGTTTGCATTCGCTTGAACAATAGTATCAATATGATACCATATTCCAAACTGTGGGCTACCAATGGTTGTTGTGTCAATTAAAGGGTAATACACATCATACACTAGCTGTGTTTGGCTAGTATAACCTGTAAATTCTTCAAGATAATCTAAAGGAATACCTGTGCCTAAACTATCATTTGTAAATCTAATAACCATGTGATTAATACTACAGTTCCATAGGTCAGTTGTGTTTGCATATCTCATTCTAAAACGATAATTAACCAATGAATTAGTTTTAACTTTTTGATAAATACCCTCACCTTTAATTGGAGCATTAGGGGTATTTGTCATTCGACCTCCGACAAGTAAACCATATATATTATTCAAATCTTGTGGGTAATTATTCAATATATCAAGTCCATTGAACCAAAATCTTGGACTTCCCAAACTGCTATGCCAACCGCAAACACCATTGTGATAGAAAGGAGAATAATAATTTGAGCTAGCACCATAGATTGCATCGTGAAAATTGGAGAAATAATTAATCTGAAATCTTTTATTTCTAACCAAATCACCTTCATACGGACAGTCGCTGTCTAAATCCCAATTTACAGCAATTGAAGTATTATTAATAATTCTCAAACCAAAGTACACATTTAATATATTTGAATTTGTGATTTTTATCAAATAATTATTTCCTACTATTAATTGATTAGTATATAGAGACAATCTACATTTTGTCTCGCTTAAACTATTGCTACTAATTAGTATAGGATTATTACAATTGCCAGAATAGAGCGAAATAGATTTAGTATCCGAATAAGAATATCCGTCAATACTATCCACTGTAACTGTTATGGCAGCCGAATCAGCTGTAAAGTTAATCCAATATACAGAATCGTTTACTTGAATTGTATCAATAGGATAGTTAATTGATGGGTACTTTGTAACAGAATTTATACAAGTACTCTGGGAATAACTATGATATGGAACCATTATCCACATACCAATAAGCATTAATAATAATGCTCGTTTTTTGTAAAAAGTTTTCATGGTTTTAAGTATTAAGAAAAAAGTAATTAAAAGTTTTAATTAATTCATTACTTCATAATCTCCTTATCTCAAGGTTGCAATTAACTAAAAGTGTTAGCTGCTGACTATGAAGCCTTGTATTAAATACTTATTCTTACCTAGCCAAAAAATATCCGATTTACGAATATCATAGTTAATACTCTTTTCTTTTTTTATTCTCATTTTTACCGTCTTTTTTCAAGTGCGAAGGCTAAAAATCAAGCTCTTTTGGTTTTTCCAGCGTTGGATATGGCGCGCTGGCTAAAACCAAATGTGCTTGATAGTGGGCGGACTGCGCCTTGCAAGTAACGGCCTGGCTATGCTGTCGTGCCGATTAAAAACGGTTAATTTTCAATTGGTTGAGAGGCTAAATTACAAAGAATAATTGTTCTCCCTACAAATAAAATCGGCATGCAGTATAAGCTTTTGTTATCCTTTGGTTTGCCTTTGTAAGCTCCCCGTTCTTCTTCTTAGGGGAGCGTGGAGCGGAATCGCCCTTTGGCGTGGAGCGTAGCGAGGGATTTTTAATGTTTTATTTATTCCAAATACTTGCATGTTTTGGTGATTTTTTATCGATTATTCGTGAAAACCAACTAAAGGATAACGGTTTTGGCTATGAGCAGTGCGGGTTTAATTCACTTCATTTTCAAATCGTTATATCGTTTATTTTTACTCATTATTTTCAATTATTTCACTTTCTCCCGCATTGCTTATAGCCCCGTTGTTAGCAATCGGACTTCATTATTCCAATAAGATTTTCTTATATACATTGCCGTTGTTTGTTTCAACGACTATAAAATAAAGTCCTTTGGGTTTTCCATTAAGATTAACCCTATAATGTTTTAGGTTTGTATTTACAGAAGTGCTTTCAATCATTTGCCCCAAGGTGTTATAAATACTTATCCGTTTAATACCATCGGTATTTTCAAAATCAATATTAATAATACCATTGCTTGGATTGGGATATACTTTTATTGATGGCTTGGCTTTGCTATTATCTTCGATAGCTAATTGATGACCTATTTGGAAAATGCTCCAACCTGCCTTATTACTTGAACTACAAGCTGCACTCCCTCTTGATGCAACAACCAATTTGTTGTCCCATGTTGTAAAAAGATTTCTAGTCTGCAATCCACCTCCATTACCATTGCCATAGCGACTGGCTGATACAAAATTGCCCACCGAATCGGTTCGAAACAATACACTGCCGTAACTATAAGGCCAAAGTGCAAAACCATGCCATTTGCTTACCACACTCGAAAAAACAAAGCCCTTATCTTGCATTTGTACAAAACGACCCTCTGTGCCAACTGGATCTAATGGAGCACTATAATGTTGTTGCCATAATTCATTACCTAAGCTATCGTATTTAATAATAAATGCCTCTTTCTTTCTGGTTCCATAAGGAGGTAATGTGTCCACATAAAAGGTAAATGAAGATGTATCACCCGGTCTATTCACGGTTCTTCCCCATACAGCAAAGCCCCCGTCTTGGGTTTTAACGACATCGTCAATTCTACCTTCTCCTCCACTAGTGCCAATGGTTTTTTGCCATACAATATTTAATGCCGTATCAATATTTAGCAGCCAACCGTTTTCAACTGTCTGCCCATTGCCGTAATGGGTCCATACATCATGGTCGCGGCTCTGGGTTACACCTTGTACCAAAAAACTATTATTATTCAATTTTATGGAATTATACAATTCGTCGTTATTCGTTCCTCCATAAACTCTTTCTTTTATTAGTGTACCATTATTAGCATTGATTTTACATATCCAACCAGTCTGTATTTGTTTATAGTTCATACTCACATCCCCACTATTGGAGGGGCTTCCCGTTAAACCGATTCCATAAATAATATTTGAGTCGCCCAATTGTATTAAACTGTGAAAAGCTTCGCCAACGTATCCACCGTAACACATATTCCATAGCTGATTGCCCGCACTATCAATAGCTATTAGCCAAGCATCTCCAAAATTACTTGGCGAATGATAATTGGTGGAACCCTCTGAGCGGCTTACTCCGGCAATATAATACCGATTGGGACGAATACCCTTTATTACGCACATGGCAGCATCCAATTTATTCCCACCATATGTTCTTTTCCAAACCAGATTACCTACCGAATCGGTACGAATCACACCAAAATCACCATCACCCATTAATGATGTCCAAAACGCCGTATCTAAATTGGCCGTTCCTACCATCAAATAACCTCCATCTTTGGTTTTACACACATCCATAAGCCCTGAAGATTTTACAGAAAAACAGCTCTGCCATTCAACACCTGTTTGGGCTTGAACTGATAAGCCAATAAAGATTTGAAAAATAAAAATGTAAATAATTCTTTTCATAACGATATAGTTTAAATGGAAAGCCCGAATATATCGGACTTTCCAAATTGATTAATTTTAATAAATTACTACTCTTTGGGTTTGCACATCATTCATACGATTTAATCGCAATATATAAACGCCTTTTCCATAACTACTCACATCAAGTTTGTGATTTCCTGCTGCAAGAAAATCCTGATAAACCATACGACCATTAATATCAAATAGTTGAATTGAGGCATCTTCTTTCGTATTAACATTCAAAATATCAGTTGTAGGATTTGGATAAATACCTATTATATCGTGCTGTCTACCAATTCGTAAATTCTGATTATTACAATGGCTCGACTTAAAACGAATATTCATATAGTTTTCATCGTAAAAACTATACAATACATCATAACTATAATCAGCAGCTACGGATGGTATTGCCTGGGTTTCCGTTACATCCATATTTACTCTTGAATAATAAGCGGTGGCAAAAGATCCGTTATAGGTTAACTGATGTTGGATAATATCGCGGCCATCTAAACCAAAATTATTTCCACCCCAAGCATCTATTTCCCATGCTACAATTATTATATCTCCTGCATAAGCTACAACTGGCTTTCCCTCATATATATTGGGAGTACTTGAATATTCATAATTATAATCGGATAGAGTGCCAAAATGCTTATTAAATCCTAATATAGAATAATTCATACTACCGGGTTGAGGGTCGATTACTCCTCCCATTACAATAGTATAATCAAACTCATCATAAGGTGCTCCACCATGATCGTTATCAGGTGTAGCAATACGAGGTATTCCCAACATGTCAGTAGAGTTAAAACTATGACGTATTGATAAATTAGTGATGTTGGCGACTCCTCCAAATAAGTTATTGAAATCATCTTGATATACATATAGCTTTTTTGTTTTATCCTCTATAAAGCAATAGGTAACAACATCTGTATAGGTCGATGCTCCTCCATAATAATTAACGCTCACATCGGGTAATGAGGCATTTAGTCCTTGATTTGCCGACTTGTCATATATTGTTACCACAGGACCAAAGGTGTAATTGCCCAAATAATTACATATTCCTGTTATCGACATAATATTACCATTGTCTTCCCAAGTAATGGCAAACAGACCACTTCCGCTAATATCAATATTAGGATTGGTTCCTTGCCCAAGGTTTATACCGTTTGAGTAATTTTGATTTGGAAACCATGAATTATTCCCGTTATCAAAAGTTTTAATCACAAGATTAATAGCTCCGTTTACTGTCTCAAAAACAATTAGCGCATCAACGGTTTCACTAGTTAACGAAAGGTTCTCAACCAATACAACATCAGGGTCTTCTATTTCTGTATTCAAACAAATAATATTATCTATAATATCTGTTTGAACTAATCCGCCACCATAAACATCCTCTTTCTTAAATACAATATGAGGGTCACTACCGTCAGCCACGGTAATTTTCATTCTAAACGGAGTACCTTGTATTTCATACCCAATCATATCATTCCCTGTATTTACAACTTTGTATTCGGGATTTCCTGGATCTGATTCATCAGGATTGGCAGGTGGGTGAATTGTTGCAAACATATTGCTTACTGTAAAAAGTAATATTATTAGTATTCCATATATTTTAAGTTTTTTCATAACTAAAATTATTTCTACTCCCATCCTTAACGTAGTGTAATCTACTGGAAGCATTTCCACGGGAGAAATTGTTTACGGCTTCTCTTTTTAATTTGTGGGCTTTCTCCTTTATTCCTAATATATTTCCCAACACAAAGAGAAGCTAAGCTAAACGAACTTGTTCTTTCCATACCAAAAGATGTCGTTTTCATCAACATCAAAGTTACAATATTTTTTCTTCATTTTTAACCGTTTTTCTCAGGCGCTGGCTACTTTGTGGGTGGCCTTCGCCTGATTGCTAACGGTTAGGACATGAAAAGTTGCGATTTTGAAAGTGCAATTTTTCATTTCTTAAAATTAGGTTTTTTATTTGTAATAATTTTCATATTTAGTTAGAAATGAGCAATTTTTTATGTGCATTGTTGGTTAAAGTGGTTTTGAGTTCCAATGAATCTATTTTGTTTAAATTTTATCGGTTTCAACTTGTTTTCACGTTTCAACATTCAAATTCTCGGTACTTGATAAACTCTAAAATTTGTCAAATTAGTTTTAATTTATCTTAAATACTTTTTCCATTCCAATTTTAAAACTCTTCGTTTCAATGAGTTTTTCCGTTTTCATTGCTCAAATCTGCTATTGTGCTCAACTCTTTTCGTTTCAACTCATAATTCCGCTGCCATGCTAAAATCATTTATCTCCGTTGGGCTTTTCACGTTTCCTTGCTAAAATCGTACCGATTCAATTCTCAATCGAGTAGAGTAGAAGTAGTTTCAATTTTTCCTAGCTCAGTATTTTTTTTTGCTCGTGTCTCAGACAGTTTAACTTTTTAACTCATAAAACTCAAATTAGGAATTTCAGAGGAAATTCCGCCATTTTAACCAACTAGCGGATATACACAACTCCTATTGTATATATATCCATTATATGCATAAGTTTCAAATTATTTATACGCTTATAATCAGTTGAATACAATAAATTGGATATCATGTTTTCCATTTCTGTTTTAATTAACCCTACAAATCCAAATAAAAACATAACACAATCAAAATTAAAGGCTAATGAAAATATAAATCTTTTAATTAAATGCCCCTAGCTAATATAAAAAGTCATTATAAGGAAAGCGCTTTGCATGGATCTTTTTAATATGATCGTAAATCAATTTTCTAAACTCTGGCACATTCTTTTTCAGCTTAGCCGAAATGAAAATACAAGGCTGATTTTCCTTGGCCATCCAAGTGTTCATTAAATCATCCAAACTTAGATTTTCTTTCGTAGCAGGTGTTAAATCATCTTCTTCTTTCTC
>Ga0164315_10004423_pt1 | contig 10897 bp, 9 predicted proteins | sample GuaBasSedimGuay6_FD_113737 | JGI IMG/M metagenome (GOLD analysis project Ga0164315, IMG submission 113737) | Subseafloor sediment microbial communities from Guaymas Basin, Gulf of California, Mexico - Guay6, Core 4569-2, 0-3 cm | ecosystem: Environmental > Aquatic > Marine > Hydrothermal vents >...
ATGGCAGATTCATACTACGCTACAGGTCGTCGTAAAAGCTCAACAGCTCGTGTTTTCATGAAAGCTGGTAGCGGCAAACTTACAATAAATACTCGTTCTATCGAAGATTACTTCGGTCGTGAAACTTCACGCATGGTTGTTCGTCAGCCACTTGAATTAGTAGAAATGCTAGACAAAGTTGACCTAAAAATCACCGTTCGTGGTGGTGGTAACAATGGTCAAGCTGGTGCAATTCGTCACGGTATCAGCCGCGCATTGGTTGAATACGATAGCGAATTAAAATCAGAACTACGTAAAGCTGGCTTCATTACACGTGATGCCCGTGCAGTTGAACGTAAGAAAATTGGTCTACATAAAGCGCGTAAACGCCCACAATTCTCAAAACGTTAACATTCAAATACATTATGTATTTCAAAAAGGCTATCTTCGGATGGCCTTTTTTGTTTGTACTTCTGTCCCATCCTGAAATAATTTGACACATTTAGACGGGACACCCCATCTAGCCTATGCATTTTGTCCTCAGGGCTTTTTATATAATAGCCCCTTACCTTCCGGTTGGGTTTTAAATCGGCGGTGAACCCATAAATATTGCTCTGGTGATTTTCGAACTTCTTGCTCAATTAAGTCATTAATTGTCTGGGCATCTACGACATCATTTCCTGTTGGGAAATTATTTAATGGTTCCCCCACACTCACAGTATAACTACCATCTTGCTCACGTCTTGGTACAAAAGGTATTACCGCTGCACCACTCATTTTTACCATCCGAGCTGTTGCTGTCACCGTTGAAGCCTGCACCTCAAAAAATTTGGCAAATACACTCTGTCGACTACCATAATCCTGATCAGGGGCATACCACACAACCCCGTTTTTACGTAGTGCCTTTACCATTGCCCTTGGGTCTCCCTGCATGATAACCCCTTCACTATTACGTATTCTGGCTTGCATCATTGCTGCATTAAATAAAAGAGATTTTAATTGCCGAAACATCACGTATCCGGGTTGTTTTAGTGTCATTAGTCGCCCACCCAACTCCATACTGGTGAAATGTCCAGTCAAGAGTATTACTCCTTTGCCTTTTTCTAACGCAGCTTCGAGGTGTTCGAGCCCGTAATATTGCACTCTTTTTTGTAAGCTGGCATCGCTTGCCCACCAACTTAATGCAGTCTCAATCAGCATCATGCCCATAAAACGGAAATTTTCATCTAATAATTGTTGGCGTTTTTCCTCAGATAACTGAGGGAAACAAAGTTCGATATTTCGCCGGGCAATTCTTTTTCTTTTTTTTAAAAATGGGGCCATCATCCAAGCTATGATTTTTCCTAGCCACAGTTGAATTCGAACAGGTAGATAAATTGTAAGCCGCATTAAAAATAAGCCTAACCAACTTGGCCAATATCTAGGATGTAAAAAATGCCATTGAAAGGTTTTCATGTTCACCCATTTACTATGAGATTTGGAGCCTATGCTATCATTCCCGCTGATTTACCGCGAAATAATAATCAATGAAATTGAGATCTAGTTGAGAATACTTTATACCGCTCTATTTTTTATTGGCCTACCGCTAATAATACTTCGGCTTATTTGGCGAGGTTTTCGTGCGCCAGCTTATTGGAAACGTTGGTCTGAACGTTTCGGAGCAAGTCCAATTTTATCGGGACAAACTCCGATCATCTGGGTGCATGCTGTATCTGTAGGTGAAGTTGAGGCCAGCCGCCCAATTATAAAAGCATTACAAGCTGAATATCCAGAACATCAGATATTGCTAACCACCATGACTCCTACCGGCAGTGAAAGGGTCAAATTACTGTTTGCAGACACAGTTAAACACTGTTATCTGCCATATGACTTACCTTTTACTATCCAACGTTTTCTCAATCGTACCCAACCGAAATTCGGCATTATTATGGAAACCGAAATTTGGCCAAATCTACTATTTCATTGCCAGCAAATGAACATTCCATTGGTGTTAGCTAATGCACGCATGTCTGAACGCTCAGCAAAAGGTTATGCCCGCTTTCCAAAATTCATCAAATCTGTATTAAGAAATGTGCAACTCATTGCTGCTCAAGGCCAAGATGATCGACGACGCTTCCAGCAACTTGGAGCTGACATCAAAAAAGTACATGCAATCGGTAATTTGAAATACGAAATTAGTCTACCAGCCAGCCTAACCGAACAAGCTGCTGCCATGCGTGATATATGGGACATTAACAGACCAGTCTGGGTAGCAGCCAGTACCCATGATGGTGAAGAAGAAATCATATTAAATGCATCACGCCAAGTTCGCTCTTTATTTCCGGATCTATTATTGATTATTGTTCCTCGTCATCCTGAACGTTTTGATCGTGTTACCGCTCTCACTCAACGGGCAGGGTTTAAAACCCTACGACGTAGTGAACATCGACCCTGCTCATCGGATATAGAGATATTGGTTGTGGATACTATGGGAGAGTTACCGTTGTTTTACGCCGCCAGTGACGTCGCCTTTGTTGGTGGAAGCTTGGTACCTCATGGTGGGCATAATCTGCTTGAGCCGGCAGCATTAGGTCGTGCAGTAATAACTGGACCTCATTTTTTCAACTTCAATGAAATCACCAAACAATTTCTCCAAGCTGATGCTGCTATACAAGTTAGCGATACAAGTGAGTTAGCTAAAACCGTGATCAAACTATTACAAAACTCACAGCAACGTGCACAAATGGGTGAAGCAGGTTTACAGTTGATTGCCACCAGTCAGGGTGCCAGTACTCGTTTGCTTAACCTGATTAAACGTCACATTATTTCCCATGTCCAATGATGAACAGTGGATGGCACATGCGCTATCGTTAGCTAAACAAGCAGAGCTTCAAGGGGAAGTCCCTGTTGGTGCAGTGATTGTTCGAGACAACATTCTACTTGGTGAAGGCTGGAATCAACCTATTGTCAGTCACGATCCAACTGCCCATGCTGAAATTCAGGCATTACGAGCGGCCTGTAATCAGGCCGACAATTATCGCTTGCCAGGTGCAACACTCTACGTAACATTAGAGCCCTGTATTATGTGTGCGGGTGCACTTGTTCATGCCCGTATTGAGCGTGTTGTATATGCTACTTCAGAACCCAAAACAGGCGCTGCCGGTAGTTGTTTTGATATTTTTAACACACCTCAACTCAACCATCATGTGCTCTGTGAACAGGGGATACTTTCCGAACAAAGTAGCGACTTGTTACGTAAGTTTTTTCGATCTCGCCGATAAAATTAATTCATATTAAGGATAAAGAATATGATCAAGAACGTTAAATCGATTGTAATTTCATTCATACTTGCTTTGTTTACTTTACCTGTAACAGTGATAGCTGAAGAAACATTCCAAACTGAGGTGCAATCACGGCTAGATTCATTGACAGAAGATACAAGCTATTTAAAAATTGACAGCCAAATTATCTATAGTAGCCCTATCATCACTAAGCTATATCAATCCAACGGCTACCAACTCATTTGGAATAATAAGTTAATTCCTGTTCTAAGGAAAGAAATCTTGAAGCTGCAAGATGATGGCTTAAATCCTGATGATTATTGGCTTCCATCAATTGATATATTACTCAATAAGCAGCAACAAGGACTATTAGATATCTCATCATCTGTTGACCTAGACTTGTTACTATCAGAAAATTTTTTCCGTGCTTATTACAACCTTCTTATCGGTAAGGTAGATCCAGAAGCTCTGGATAAGAACTTTAATTTTTCCCAGCCGTTTGATAGGAAAGATATACGACCCAAACTGATAGCATTGCTCGAGGATGGCAAGGTTGAAGAGATTCTAAAACAAGCTCGCCCAACCCATAAACGCTACGACTCATTAAAAAATGTTCTAGCACGTTATCGTGAATATCAAAATACTGGTAGTTGGGTAACAATTCAATCAGGAAAAACACTTAGACTAGGAGACAAAAACACACGTATTTCACAAGTACGAGCACAACTAATCACAACAAATGATTATATAGGCACCACCGAAAATCCCGAGTTATTCGATGTTGAACTGAAAACTGCAGTAAAACATTTTCAGGAACGTCATGAACTAGACAACGATGGTGTTATTGGAGCTAAAACCCTTGCTGAAATGAATGTATCCGTTGAACAGAGAATTGATCAATTACGCATCAATCTGGAACGACAACGCTGGTATTACCATAAGTTAAAAGGAGAATTTATTGCCGTCGATATTGCTGGATTTCATGTCTACTGGATGAAAGATAACAAGCTATTCTGGGAAGCCAAATCACAGGTTGGCAAACAGTTCACTCAAACACCCGTATTTAAAGATGTCATACGTTATATTGATTTCAACCCCACTTGGACCATTCCAGCTGGTATTAAGCGTAGATCTATTCTTCCCAACTTGAAAAAAGACCCTGAATACCTAGTAAAAAAAGGTTATCTTCTGCTGACTATGGATGGGAAAGAAGTAGATTCAACTTCGATTGACTGGAAGTCTCTGAACCATATACCTTACATAATACGACAACCTGCAGGACCTAATAATGCTTTAGGCTTAGTTAAGTTTATGTTTCCAAATAAACATGCTGTCTATCTGCATGATACCAACAACAAAAATTACTTTTCACGTACGAGTCGCTCTTTTAGTGCTGGTTGTGTTCGAGTCGATAAGCCTTTTGATTTTGCCGAGAGATTATTGGCCGATCAAGATGGTTGGAATCGTGAAAAAATTGATGCAGTTATTGCCTCAGGAAAAACTACACGAGTTAATCTAAAAAAACCGATAAAGATAGTAATTGGCTACAGCACAGCATTTATACGTGATGGCAATGTGTTTTTCAGGAATGATATATATAATCGTGATTCAAAGCTCCTAACGGCTCTTAATGGCCCATTTAAAGTGCGGGCTCAAGATAGGCAGAATTAAATATACTTTGCAAGTAAGCCTTGTTCTGGTGCTTTGCCTGAATATGGAACTTTAACTTGATGGCCGCTACCAGGCGCTACATCAATGGCTTCGCCATCTTTATTTTTCATCTGTTCTAAGACCAGTTCAACATTACCTTCCGGTAAAATCAATTCTAATTTATCACCTACAGAAAACTTGTTTTTAACATCAATATTCAAAGCCTGATTTTCAACATCATAGCCGGCGATTTCGCCTACATACTGCTGACGATCACTACTCGAATAACCTTGAATATAGTTTTGTTGTTCTTGTGTTGGATGCCGCTGATAAAAACCATCGGTATAACCACGGTTTGCTAGGTTATCCAATTTTCCAATCAATGTCGGATCAAACTTTTTGTCAGCCAGAGCATCATCAATAGCACGACGGTAAATTTGGGCAGTACGAGCAACGTAGTAAACGGATTTTGTTCGGCCTTCTATCTTCAACGAATCTATGCCGATTCTGGCCAAACGCTCTATATGCTGAATAGCCCGTAAATCTTTTGAGTTCATGATGTACGTACCATGCTCATCTTCAAAGATCGGCATTAACTCTCCCGGTCGATTACCCTCTTCAATCAGATACACATTATCTGCAAGCGGATGACGCTCTTGACCACCACAATCGGAAAATGCATTTTGACTATTCATAGCATCAAAAGCTTTGAATTCAATTTTCTGGGGTGAATCATCATTGTTATCACTAGCATGGGTTTTATAATCCCACCGACATGAGTTGGTGCATGAGCCTTGATTAGGATCGCGATGATTGAAGTAACCGGACAACAAACACCGCCCGGAATACGCAATACATAAAGCACCATGAACAAAGACTTCTAATTCCATTTCAGGACAAAGCTGGCGAATTTCTTCGATTTCATCTAATGATAGTTCACGCGATAAAATTACTCGACTAACACCAACAGATTGCCAGAATTTAACTGCTTGATAATTCACAGTGTTAGCTTGGACAGAAAGGTGAATTGGTATTTCAGGCCAACGTTCACGTACCATCATAATCAAACCTGGATCAGCCATAATCAATGCATCCGGTTTCATGGCAATTACCGGCTCCATATCTGCCATATAGGTTTTGATTTTAGTATTATGTGGCATCAAATTACTGGCAACAAAAAACTGTTTTCCGGCTGCATGAGCTTCTTCAATACCCTGTGCTAAAACGGGTAATTTATGAAAATCATTATTACGAACACGTAGGCTGTATCGCGGTTGCCCAGCATAAACTGCATCAGCCCCAAAAGCATAGGCATAACGCATATGCTGCAAACTACCCGCTGGCAAAAGTAACTCTGGCGCATTCATAACAAGGTATTCCAATTTTAAAAGGTGACAAATTATAATCTATTTATAAAAAAAACCAATGAAAACAATATGATTCATTAAAAATCAAACTTAAGCTAGTGCAAAGTGGTCAATATGGGCGATAATCAAGCATCCAAACTTGAAGGAGCCATGTTTGAAATTTATTAGCCTGTTGCTTGCATCATTAAGCTTACTGATCGCATGTGGTGAAGCTCAGCCTCATCTGGAAGAAATTCGTGAGCGTGGTGAATTACGCGTGCTCAGCCGTTATGGACCAACTAGTTACTATGTAAAAGGTGATTCATTAGCAGGCTTTGAATATGAACTTGCCCAACGTTTTGCCGAACATCTTAATGTACGCCTTAAAATTATCGTGCCGGATAACTTAGGTGACATGTTGACGATGATTGAACAAGGCAAGGCCGATATTGCCGCAGCTGGCCTGACTATAACCCCTGCACGTCAAGAGCTCATCCGTTTCGGTCCTGTCTACCAGGAGGTGACTCAACAATTGGTCTATCGCAAAGGAACTAAAAAGCCTAAAAATCTTACGGCATTGGCGGATGGTCAATTAGAAGTCGTCGCCAATAGCAGTCATGTTGAAGAGTTAGTATCCCAGCAGCAAGAAATTCCTGAATTGGACTGGACAGAAAATGATGAATTGGATAGTAGTGGTTTATTAGAATTGGTAGAGTTGCAAATGATCGACTACACCATTGCCGATTCAAACGAAATTGCAGCCAATCAAGCCCTGTTTCCAGAGCTGCGGGTCGCTTTTAATGTTTCTGAACCTCAACCTTTGGCATGGGCAATGCCGCGTGCCGACGATGGCACACTTTACAATGAAGTGGCGGCTTTTTATGAACAGATAGAAGAATCTGGATTCCTCGATCGGCTAATAGAAAAATACTATGGCCATATCCGCCGCTTTGATTATGTTGATACCCGTGCAGTTCATAGACGGACATTAACGCATTTACCAAAATACCAAGCGTTATTTGAACAGGCTGCTGCTGAATATGATTTTGACTGGCGTTTACTCGCTGCCACTTCATATCAGGAGTCTCATTGGGACCCTAAAGCTGTATCTAGCACTGGAGTTAAGGGACTGATGATGTTAACTCAGGCAACTGCTAAGCAAATGAAGATTAAAGATCGAAAAGATCCTGCGCAAAGTATTCACGCCGGAGCTAAGTATCTGGCATATCTTCGTGATAACCTTCCGGAACGTATTATTGAACCCGATAGGACATGGATTGCACTTGCAGCTTATAACGTCGGAATGGGGCATGTGGAAGATGCCCGTGTACTGACTGAACGTAATGGTAAAAGTCCTGATCTATGGCCAGATATTAAAGAACATCTACCATTATTAAGTAAGAAAAAATGGTATGAGAAAACTCGTTATGGTTACGCACGTGGAGGTGAACCTGTTCGTTATGTTGAGAATATTCGTCGCTATTATGATATTTTGCTACATAGTCAACAGAACAATAATAGTGAATCTGATATACGTACTAATGAACAAGCCCCTCCAGCAGCACTATGAAGAAGTACATCATGAATAAAGTGGATCTTAAGGACCTGAACTATGGAAACTAATGATGTTGTACAGCAACTTGAAGAATGGAAGCAAAAATACTATCAATCCATTTCTGATCTAGAGCAGCAACAAAGTTACGATGAATTACTACAACGTAGCTTAGCAAGGTTAGCACTAGCTGCACAGGGGCTTGACTCTAGACTGGATACACAACTTACATCATTAAGAAAAGAGCTTCGGGGCAAAAGAAATCAGTTTGAAATTGAGACGATTCTTGAGAAAATGGAAAATGCCATCGCTGGGATGGAAGTTGAAGAAAAGAATAAAGGCCAAACAACAGGTGAAATTCTAGCAGAATTGATATCGTCATTAAAACTAGCTAAAGCATTTAAGACACAAGCAAAAACACTTAGTAAACAACTTTCATCAACCCCAAATGATACTATTTCAGCACTTCTTCCTGAAGTACTATTACTACTTGAAAGCTATATACACCAATACTCTAATAAAAAGCCGACCCGTGGTTTAGGTTATCATCTGTTTGGCATAGGTAAATCATCCGAATCAAGCGAACCAACAAATTCTGAGCAATATTCAACCGAAGTGTCTACCTCATTGCTTGAAGACGATGACGTATCACCGATTCAAATGCCAACTCACCTTGTATTAATGCAATTATTAGAACGCTTATCATTACCCGCTGAGCTCAGTAAAAAAGCAACCTCAATTCGACACAAAATTGAAACCGGGATTGGTGACAAACAATTACCCCAAATTATTAATGATATTGCAGATATTGTCAGCGATCTTGGTTCACAGGTTATCACTGAGAAACAGGATTATGAAGACTTCTTAAAAATACTAACATCAAGATTGAAAGAACTCGATGAGCATATTAGAGAGACCAGTGACGAGGATGTAAAAGCATTTGAAGAACGCAATGAAATCAGCCAAGTGGTTGAAAATGAATTTCGTGGAATTAGAACTCATGTTGAAGATGCCCATGATATTGAACAACTTAAATCAACTGTTAGTGATCGATTAGATTTTCTTAATCAACATTTCGAGAACTACCGACAATCTGACCATGATCGTTTTGAACAATCTCAGAAACAGATTAAAGACCTCAATGAACGTTTGCAGAACATGGAACGAGAAAGTAATGAGTTGCGACAATCTGCAGAGAAATCACGTGATTTAGCTCTTAAAGATGCCTTAACTGGTATCTGGAATCGACAAGCACTTAATGAACTTCTGGAAAAAGAATACTCACGCTGGCAACGCTATCAAAAACCACTTAGTGTCGTAATTTGGGATATAGACTTTTTTAAGCGTGTTAATGATAACTATGGCCATGCGGCAGGCGACAAAGTATTAAAAACTATTGCACGAATCTTCCAGCAACAGACACGTAATACTGATTTTATAGCACGTTATGGAGGAGAAGAATTCATGGGAATATTCCCGGAAACTGATCTGAAAGATGCGCTAGTATTAGCTAATAAAATTCGAGAAAAAGTGGAATATTCAAAATTTCATTATGAAAATAAACCTGTCTCCATTACTGCCTCTGCAGGCTTGGCAAGTTTTAGAGGCAGTGACACTATAGATGATGTCTTTAAACGTGCGGATAAGGCCCTGTATCAAGCGAAAGAAAGCGGTAGAAACTGTTGTCTTTCAGAAAAATAATATAGGGCTGAAAACTCACCAACCCTATATTATTGAATACATTTAATTCAATTCTTGTTCAATCAGGAAATTGACTACTTTTAATACATCTTCCATACTGCCAGCCATCGGTCCATCTACAATGTACTTCCCATTTACTATCATCGAAGGTACACCTGATATTCCTGATGTCTGACTCAATAACAAGGCTTCTTTCACTTTTCGAGATACCGACATAGATTTCATTTCTTGAGCGAACATATCACGATCAATACCCTGCTCAGCGACAAAGTTTAGCAACTGATCCTCAGTTTGCAAACGACGCTTTTCAACATGAATAGCATTAAAAATTATAGGTTGTAATTTCTCCAAGTCACCGGTTTTCTCAGCTGTATAAAATACTTTTGCTAACTGCAACCAACTATCTCGGAAAATTGCAGGTACTTGAACAAATTTAACATTCTCAGGTAGCGTTTTCTTCCATTCCATCACCTGTGGTTCAAAACGAAAACAATGTGGGCAGCTATATGAAAACATTTCTATAACTTCGACTACATTTTTATCACTTGTTGCCAATCGTTTTGCCGTTGGTTTGTAATGTACTCCTTCCACATAAGCCAAGGGCATCGCTATGGCTACTATTGGTAATAACAATGTCGTCCATATCAACGCTGCTTTAATCATCTTTTTCATGCTATTTCTGTCCTTTTAACAATTAACTTTGAGAAATCTTTGTATTGAGATCTTTGCTACAGAGTGCCGTACGAATGCAGACCTGATAAAAACATATTGACACCTAAAAATGCAAATAGGGTTACAAATAAACCTATAACTGCCCACCATGCCATTGGGCGACCATACCAACCTTTAGTCATCCGCATATGCAACCAAGCTGCGTAATTTAACCAGACAATCAAAGCCCAGGTTTCTTTCGGATCCCATGACCAATAACCACCCCATGCTTCTGCAGCCCATAATGCGCCCAAGACGGTCGCAACTGTGAAAAAAGCAAAGCCTAAAGCAATGGATTTATACATCAAGTCATCCATTACTGCCAACTCAGGTAATGATGTTGCCATTAAACTCTGAGGTTTAACATCCTGTCGCCATGATTTTAATAAATAAGCCACCCCAATCATGGCTGCCATTGCAAATGCACCATAACCAACAAAATTAGCTGGTACATGGATCTTCATCCAATAACTCTGTAGGGCAGGTACTAGTGGTTGAATTTCATGAGCACCTTTTCCAAAGGTATACCACAACTGAAAAGCAACCGCCGCACTGATAACTAACAGCACAAAACCACCCAATGAACGAATCTGATAACGACGTTCATAAAACAAATATATTAATGCTGTGATAACTGCAAACAGGATAAAAACTTCATACAGATTACTAACGGGGATATGGCCAACATCAGGGCTAAT
>Ga0164315_10004424_pt1 | contig 10897 bp, 11 predicted proteins | sample GuaBasSedimGuay6_FD_113737 | JGI IMG/M metagenome (GOLD analysis project Ga0164315, IMG submission 113737) | Subseafloor sediment microbial communities from Guaymas Basin, Gulf of California, Mexico - Guay6, Core 4569-2, 0-3 cm | ecosystem: Environmental > Aquatic > Marine > Hydrothermal vents...
AGGTTTGGGTGCTGGAAGATTTAAACTGGTCAGTGCAGAGCATCTATTTAGCGACCGGCTCGCCGTTTGTATTTTTATAGCCCCAGATCGGCTAACAGATCATCAACGTCATTTTGTTCGGTGCAATGGGTGTCTTTGTCGGGGATGATTGATGGCCCTTCCCCCTGCAATTTATTAACTAAAATGGGAGTTTTGAATGTTGTTTCATCCAAACTTTTTTCCATTTCATTCAATAATCCGATGACTCGATTAATAACCTGACCAGTAATATCCTGAAACCCCTGGGTTTCCATCACCGTATTCAGGCCTTTACGCATGGTGGCTGAATGCTGGTTTAGATGGGTCATGAAGTTAATGATGGGTATATTTTGTTCTGCTGCCCCGCCGACAGCTTCATCGACTGATAATTTGAGGTAATGGGTTTGAAGCTGGTCGGAACTTTCAATGAGTTCCTTCAAGATTGCGAGCAGGTTTTCAACAAGGTCCATGGTCTGGTTTGCTGAATTTTCTGAGACCTCGATTACATGCTCAAGCTGATGCCTGGTATCAGTCAGACAGGCTTCTATCGACATTCCCGGATCGTCTGAATTTCGTGCTAGTTCGGCAGGCATGGTTTTTTGTTTCTCATTTGTTGTTATTGAAACGTGGCTAGAGTGGTATCAAGCTGCGCGATCAAAAATTCTGTCCACCTTTTCTTTCAGCGTAATTGCCGTGAAGGGCTTGACGATATAGCCATTTACGCCAGCCTTGGCTGCTTCTACGATCTGTTCTTTTTTGGCTTCTGCCGTCACTAATAAGATAGGCAGTGCTTTCAGGTTGTCGTTGCCACGAATTTCTTTAATAAGATCCAGGCCGGTCATTTTCGGCATATTCCAGTCGGTAACAACAAAATCAATTCCCCCACCCTGCAGAATGGGAATGGCCGTTGCACCGTCATCAGCCTCTTCGAACCGGGTGAACCCTAGCTCGGAGAGCAGGTTTTTTATGATTCGGCGCATGGTCGAAAAATCGTCCACAATCAATATGTTCATGCTGGTATCCAAAACTATCTCCCGTCTGGTGGTCTTCATGGCTAAGCGTAGCTCTCACCGTATCGGCGATATCTACTGTGGCTTTAGTGCTGTGCCTGGGTGATGTACCAGGTGATGTGCCGGGCCCCTGGGGTATTTGGCAACCGCCAAGTTGATTTGGGTCAGAGCATGTTCACGCGGCGGCTATTTATAGTGGCCCGGATATTCATGGTGATTAAATATATAGGGCGGTTAACGATGAGCGTTTTACGGATTGGCAGGATCGGCCTGCGGGTACTGGATCTAGAAGAGTCGGTTAAGTACTACACCAATTTTATGGGCATGACCGAAACCGGTCGTGATGATAAGGCGGTCTACTTAAAAGCGTGGGACGAGTACGATCACCACAGTCTAGTGCTCTTTGAGTCAGATACGCCTGGGGTCGATCATGTCGCGTTTAAAGTGCGTTTTGCAGATGACCTTACGGGACTGAATCAACGTATTAATGAGTGGGGGCTTTCAACTGAGTGGCTAGCGGCAGGTAGTCGTCTGGCTGAAGGAGAGGCGCTGGTAACCACGTTGCCCACCGGGCACCGCTGTGAGTTTTATCATGAGATCGAGCGAGTGGGTATCGCCGTCGGCAACATTAACCCCGAACCCTGGCCGGATGATCTGCAGGGTGTCGGCGTGCAGCGGTTTGACCACTGCTTGCTGGTGGGTGATGACCTGGAAGGGGCCACTAAATTTTTTGTAGAGGTGCTTGATTTCCATCAGAGCGAACGGTTAATTACCGATGACGGCATGATGCTGGCAAGCTTTCTACATTGCACCAACAAGGCCCACGATATCGCCTTTTTAAAAGGCCCGGATGCCAAGTTGCATCACGTCGGCTTTTACGTGGGCACCTGGGATAACGTGCTCAAAGCCGCTGATTTGCAGTCTCGCCACGGTATCCGCACGGAGCTAACACCGTCTCGTCATGGTTTAACTCGGGGCCTGACTACCTATTTCTTTGACCCGTCGGGAAATCGTAACGAAACCTATTCAGGCGGTACCTTTCCCTATTATGATGACGACGTAGTGACCTGGACGGAGGATCAGGCGGGCAGAGCGATTTTCTTCCACGGTCGGGAAATGATTGAAACTTTTGGAGCAGTATTTACATGACAACGGATACGGTCGAAGAACAGAAAACAGAGGCACCTACTGGCGATAGCATGTATGAGTGGCTTGGCGGCGAGCCCGCCATCAAAACGCTGGTTAACCGCTTTTACGACATTATGGAGAGCGATGAGTCGCTTAAGCCGATTCGTGACATGCACAAGGAAGACCTGTCGCCGATGCGGGTGGGCCTGTTTGAGTTTCTCTCCGGCTGGCTCGGTGGTCCGCCGCTGTTTATTGAACGTAATGGCAGCCCCTGTTTGACCGGTGCCCATAAGCCGTTCAAAATTGATGCAGAGGCTCGCGATCTGTGGATGAAGTGCATTAACCAGGCGATGGTCGATGTCGAGATCGAAGAGAAATTTCGCGACATGCTCACTCCGGCCTTTGAGCGTATGGCGGAGATGATGCGCAATAGCGATTAGCTGAACTGGAACGCCGGAGGGCGCTGAAAGGCGAACAGCCGCGTCTGTTTGCTAGGTTTAATAGTGTGTAAAACCGCTGTGATATAAATGGTCGCGGCGGTTTTTTGTTGGATAACTAATTGATTTTAATTGGTAAGTTGTTCGACTTTTCTGTTTCCTGATATGGGTCAATGTTGCGCTGCAGCAATTCGCCGATCCTTCTCCTTAACGAACGTTGAACTGCGTTTGTCTAGTTAACCCTTGCTGGAGAATCTATTTATGAAAGACTTATCAGCCCTGATTCAGGAAAACGGCGCGGTTCAGGACCGCAGTATTTATTGGGACGAAGACATTTATGAGCTGGAACAGGAGCGTATTTTTGCTCGTTCATGGCTGTTTTTAACCCATGAAAGCCAGATTCCCCTGCCCGGGGATTTTGTGACTACCCGCATGGGCGAGGACGAGGTGATTGTCTCACGCCACAGCGACGGGAGCTTGCAGGCTTATCTTAACTCCTGTCCCCACCGTGGCAATCAGGTCTGCTACGCGGAAATGGGTAACGCCAAGAGTTTTACCTGTGCCTATCATGGCTGGGCGTTTGGCACCGACGGTAAGCTGACCAATGTGCCGTTAGAGGGTGACACTTATTACAGTGATATCAACAAAGATCGTTTTGGTATGCAGTCGGTCGCTCAGATCGACAGTTTCCGTGGGCTGATCTTTGCTACCTTTGATGCCGGCGCGCCATCACTTAACGAGTGGCTTGGCGATATGGGCTGGTATCTAGATTCGTTTATGGACGTGCCTGGGGGTACTGAGTTGCTCGGCCCGTCGATGAAGTCCATTCTCGATTGCAACTGGAAAGTTACGGTGGAGAATTTTATCGGTGATGGCTATCACGTGGGCTGGGCTCATGCTGCAGCGCTTGATGCGATCAAATCGCCACTGTCGTTCATGAAAGGCAACGCTGCCTTTGATCCCAAAGACAATGGTGGCATTCAGGTGGCTACCCGTGGTGGTCATGGTATGGGTATTATCTGGGATATGGCCGCTGCGTTGCACGTTAACCCGGCCTACCACGAATGGCTGGAATATCGCGGTGCCCAGGTGCGTGAGAAGCAGGGCGAACGGGCAGAGAAACTGCTCAAAGGCCACTGGAATGCGTCGATTTTCCCTAATTGTTCGTTTCTACATGGCACCAACACCTTTAAACATTGGCAACCCCGGGGTCCACGCAGTATCGAGGTAGTCACTTGGACCCTGGTCGAGAAAGAAATGCCCCAGGAGCTTAAAGAGTATCTGGCAGTAATGATGATGATGACCTTTGGCACCGCCGGCATGCTGGAAACCGATGACGGCGAGAACATGGAAGGTTGCACCGGCTCCAACCGTGGCTGGATGACCCGTCAGGGGAAAATTTATTCAGGTATGGGCCAGATTAACGAAGGTCCGAACTCGGAGTGGCCAGGGATTGTTAACGAAGGTTTTGTTGCCGAGACCTCTTACCGGGGTTTTTATCGGACCTGGGCTGACATGATGTCTGGCAAGAGCTGGGAAGAGATGGCCCGGGGTGATGGTCGTCGTTCAATCAAGGAGGTTGCTTAACATGAGTGCTGTCATAGCAAAAGTTAACGCGGTTAACAGTGAACCGCCGGTTGAGCGCGAGCAGCTCCCCGCCGAGGTGATGTATGAGGTTGAACGTCACCTTATTCGTGAAGCCCGCCTGCTCGACGAAGAGCGGCTACGCTACTGGTATGAGAATTATCTTACCGAGGATATCCATTATTCGATGCCGGTAGAGGTGAGCCGATACCGGCGTGAAAAGGGCACTCCGCTGCCTGGTAGCAACCCAGGTGCGGGTGCCTTTAATGATAATTACGAATTTCTGGGTATGCGCATCACCCGGTTGGAAACCGGCTTGGTGTGGATGGAGGATCCCCGCAATGCTATCCGGCGGTTTCTGACCAATATCGACGCTGAATATGCCGAAGACGGCAGCGGCGAGGTGATTGCCTACAGTAACTTTATGGTCTACCGCAACCGGCGGCAGCGGGACCAGAACATCACCTACGGCAATAAGGTGGATCGGTTGCGCAAGGTTGACGGCAAATGGCGCTGCTGCCAGCGCACCATTCATATGGATCAGCGAGTTATTCTGGATAAGAATGTCTATTTTTTCCTCTGATTCATTTGTTTGTAAGTGATTTTTTGAAAAACCCATTTCTGGGTTTTTCAAAGACTCTAACTAAAATAGCCGCGCTGGGGTTGCAACCCCAACGCGGCTATTTTGTGCTTGTTACTGAATTAGTTCGGTACGCGGATCCGCGCTAGCGGCTTGCCGATTAAGGTTGCTAGTAAGAATAGTAGCAGTGCCGTGACTACGATGGCCGGCCCAGTGGGTAGATCCCACTGAAAAGCTCCGCCAATCCCTCCCCAGACAGAAATAATGCCGATGCCTGACGCGAGTATTGCCATCTGTGTTGGTCCCCGGGCAAACGTCCGGGCGGTGGCTGCCGGAATAATCAGCATGGCGGTAATTAGCAGAATGCCAACAATCTTGATAGCTAAAGCAATTACCATTGCCAGCAATAGCATGAATAGCAGCTCCATACGCACTACCGAAATGCCGTCGACACTGGCGAGCTCCTGATCAACGGCAATCAGCACCAGCGCCTGCCAATGCCAGCTGAGTAGCCCCAGTGCGACGATTGCCAGCAATGCCGCGCTGCCAATATCCACCCAGCTAATGGCGAGAATGTCACCAAACAGGTAGCCCATCCAGTTCATGGTAACTGGTTCAAACAGGGCTAGAATCAATAAACCGAGCGCCAGGGCGCCGTGGGAGAGGATGCCCAGCACTGTGTCATCCGCTAGTTGGTTACCCTGTCGTAGTCTTAACATCATCAGCGCCAGTGCGGCGGAAGTTAGCGCAACGGCAACCCCTGTGGGTAATTGCGTGGAGAGACTCAGTGCCACGCCGAGCAGAGCTGAGTGGGCAAGCGCATCACCGAAATAGGCTAGCTGTCGCCAGACGACAAAGCAGCCCATGGGACCACTAAACAGGGCGATTAGGCTACCGCCAAGCAGGGCCTTGATAATCAGTTCATCCATGCACGGATTCCCCCGCGTCAATATGATCACTGCCGTGAGGGTGGGCGTGCACATGAACGTGCTGGTGGCCGTCCATCGCGTGGGAAAATACCGCGAAGGCCTTTTCTGTTCCGGCACCAAACAGAGCCTGATACTCGGGATGGTGGCTAACTTCCTCAGGAGCCCCATGGCAGCAGACCAGTCCCTGATCAAGGCAGAGCACCCGGTCAGTCGCCGCCATCACAAAATGGAGGTCGTGGGAGACAATTACGATTGCGCAACCTGTTTCATCACGGATCTTCCCCAGCAGCTGGTAGAACTCCACCTGGCCGATCAGGTCGACTCCTGCGGTGGGTTCATCCAGCAGTAACAGTTGAGGTTTTCTGATTAGGGCACGAGCCAATAATACCCGCCGCATTTCGCCGCCAGAAAGTGCCAGTAGAGGCTTGTTGAGTAAACTCTCAATCCCCAGTGTTGCGAGCGGTAAATCGCTAGTGGCGCCATGACGATTATGGAGTTGCATGAACGCCTGGGTGGTAATAGGCAGGGTGGCGGGCGCGACCAGTTTTTGTGGCACGTAGCCGATTCTTAAGCTGCTTCTAGTTTCAACCTCGCCCAGCGTGGTTTTTTGCAGACCAGCCATTACTCGAATCAGGGTTGATTTACCTGCGCCGTTGGGGCCAATCACAGAGATGATCTGGCCCGGTTCAACGGCCAGGTTGACGTTCTGGAGAAGCTGCCCGCCGGTGTCGGTGGTAACGGCGGTGTTTCGCAGGGTGAGTAGTGATGACAAAGAAACGGTCCTTAGTGATGTCTGGGGTATATCGTTTTTAATCAGAGGTGATTGCAGCCTGCTGGCAGTTTGCACAGGTGCCGGAAATTTCGACCGTCTCAATCTCGATACGAAATCCGAGTTCATCGGCACGCCGGCCGATTCGTTCTCGCAGGTCGGTGTCCGGCAGTTCTGCCGCCGCGCCACATACCCGGCAGATCAAAAACTGGCCGTGATGGGCCGTTCCCGGTAATCCACAACCGATAAACGCGTTCAGCGATTGCAGGCGATGTATTAGTTCGTGATCGAGCAAAAAGCTGAGGGCACGGTAGACCGTTGTCGGTGCGGCGTTGGGATGCTTCTGCTTCAGTAGTTCAAGCAGGTGATAGGCCTTTACCGGCGTGTGCGAATTCCAGATCAGTTCGAGTACCTGGCGACGTAACAGAGTGAGGCGGACACCGCGATTACTACAGAGCTGCTGTGCCGCCACCAGTGCTCGATGTTGGCATTGTTGATGGTCGTGAGGTGACGAGCCAAACGGGTCGATCATGTCGGGATGTTTATCGGTATTGTCTGCTGGGCCGCTATTCATGCTTTATGCTCGATCAGGTCAAGGACGACCACTAACGAAGCGGCTATCTTTGTAATGATATATTGTTACATTAATAGTCAAATTGATAGAAGTACTCGCCATTTCCACAAGGCGGAAGATTGCAGGACAGAAGTTTGATTCAGCAAAAGAGCATTAAAATTTCTCTCGCCGTGGCGGCTCTGGCAGCATCATTGATCAGTTTGTTTAGCCTGGTGCTGGCTGCCCGGGAAGCCGACCCAGGGGCTGCTCCTGAATCGGTGTCGGCTAGTTCGCCCCGGCCAAAGGTGGTCGTTAGCAATCTGCCGTTGCATTCGCTGGTCGCCGGCATAATGGGTGATCAAGCTCGCCCCGACTTGCTGTTTCGTCGCCGGGTGTCTCATCACGATACTGCTTTACGACCATCGCAACTTCGACTGTTAAGCAATGCTGATTTGTTGGTCTGGGCCGGGCCGCAGCTGGAACAGCCCATTCAAACACTTATCGATAAAAAGGTGATCAAGGTTCGTCACTGGAGTGCGATGGATTGCAAAGGTCAGCGTCTGTTGCTACTACCGGGGCAGTTTGCGTTAAACGAAACCACTGAATTTGTGCACGGCGGTAGCGATGTGGATCAAAGTTACCTGGCTAGCATCGATCCGCACACCTGGCTCGATATCGACAACGCTATCTGTTTCGTCGGTGAACTGAGCGCGTTGTTGATCGAGATTGATCCGGCCCACAGTCAGCAATATCAGCAAAACCGCGATGAGCTAATAGTCAGACTCAGCCAGTTTGACCAACAATTAGGTGAAATGCTTGCGGCGGCTACGCAGCCCTTTATGGTTTATCACAACAGTTTTCGGTATTTGCTGAGTCGATACGGCCTGCAGGCCGAAGGAGAACTGAACCCAGCCCACGGGCAGCCACCGGGGTTGCGACAACTGCTGGCATTTCGTGACCAGCTAAAAACCACCGACGCGTCGTGTCTATTGGCGGATATCAGTGCCTCGAGTCGTCAGCTAGATGAGTGGCTCGCCGGGAGTTCGGCAACGTTATTAATGCTGGATCCAATGGGCAGCAACCTGGCCCCTGGTGAAGAGCTCTATTTTCAGTTGCTGAGTGGACTGGGGACGAAAATTGCCCGTTGCCTGCGGGCCGAATAAATCAGTTTATGTATTCGGCGTTAGCGGTTGTTTTGCGGTCAGTTTATGGTGATTTATCGGGTGGAATTCTTGCTTGTGCGTGATCGCCGCTGCATAAAGGCAGGCGTATCACCCGGTCGCAACATTGCAACCGGGGTGCCACTTTCTAGAATTCGTTCCAAGCTTTACGTTGGATTCGAAGCTTCGGTAAGATCAGCCCAAACAGTATGCCAATTCCCATTACTCCGCCGCCATACATAAACCATCGCAGTCGCTGGTCGCCACTAAGGACATCGACCCGCTGACGAAGTGTTGTGTTGCTCTCGGTTAACGTAGCGACCTCCAGCTGTAGCCGTTCGTCTTTTTCAATAAGCGCTACCGAGTCGGCAGTCTGCAATCGCAGCTGTTTCAGGCTAGCGGCTAACTCATCACGTTCCTGGCTTAGCGCCTCAATTTGCAGCGCCTGTTGTTGAGAAATGGGCTTGAGTTCCGCCAGTTCTTCCTGCGTTTTAGTGAGGTTTTTCTGTGCACTGGCCAATCGGTCACGAGCGATAGGTTGCCGCATTAAATATCGGCTTAATGCCCAGCCTTTCTTGCCATTTTTCAGACGGATCAATGTGTAGCCTGCGCTCTTGTCGGTCTCTAGCACCTCAACTGCAGTACCGCTAGTCAGCGTTTGAATTACATTATGCCGGGTACTCTTACCGTTACGCATCGTAATGCGCAGATCGTCAGACACATAGAGGGTTTCGGCAAGCAGAGTTGCCGTGGTGCAGAGTAATAACGCAGCGACGAAAGCCTTAATTAAATATCGCAAGAGCGTCTCCGACTAGCGCGGGGCTACCGCTGTTACGCACAAAAACTGGATTCAAATCGAGCTCCTTGAGTCGGTCGCGGTGGTCGTAAACCCATTGGGATACGTTCACCAGTAATTGGAAAAGAGAATCATCGAGCGGCGGTTGACCACGATAACCCTCAAATAACGGCAGGATACGCAATTCTTCAATAAGCCCCCTGGCGACGTCAATGTCAAACGGGCAGAGAGCATGGGTAACCTGCTTTTGCAGTTCAGCGGTGACTCCGCCAAGCCCAACGGTGAGTACCGGGCCGACGGTTGAATCAACCAGTGCACCGACAAGCAGCTCAAGTTTACTGTCGCCGACCATCTGTTGGGCGATGACCTGATAATTTTGCAGGTCGAGTTTTTTGGCAATAGTTTCGAGCTGCTCAGCGCTGCTATTCGCGGCGCCTGATTCTACGCCTAGTAACACTGCCTGCTCATCGCTCTTGTGCAGCAGTTGTGGGCTTTCCAGTTTTACTGCCAGCTCAGTTGCGTCTGGTTTTTCACCTTTGGTTAGATTCCACCAGTCAACGGTAGTAATTCCGGCACTGTTCAGCTCATCAGCCAGGTCTGGAAAGGTAGCCGTGTCGGCCCCTTGCCAGGGCGTGCACGGGGTGCTAAACCACTCATCCGTTAATCTATATTGCAATCGGTAGTACTGCTGCATGCCAGAGAGGGCGCGGGCGATGCGAGCGGTGCCATGAACCACTGGCGTGGGATCACTATTAAACTGAGTGCGCAAACTGTCACCGAGGCAAAATACCTCGTTGCCACCGAGGAATACCGGCTTGCCAATCTTGTAAGCCCACGCGGTGATCGGGGCAAACCAGCGCTCAAACCCTTCCCAGGCACCCATCATCAGCACCACCGCATCAAACTCTTCGGCGACGATAAAACTGTCGATCACTTTCGGGTACTGGTCAGCCCAGGCGAAAATAGTCGCGGTCAAATCCATTGGATTATTGTGGGGCACGATCTCCGGCAAGGTGTCGATCACCGACTGAGGCAGGGCCGGTGTATCCAGGCCGTGTTCGTCGAGCGCATCCGCCATTAGCGCCGCGTAGCCGCCCGATGGCGTGATCACCCCAACCGTTTGCACATCTTTCCAGCAGCGCGGGGGTATCTGCACAAACAGGCTGGCATAGTCGAGGGCATCGTCGGTATCCCTAGCGGCAATAATGCCCAGCGCATCCAGCGCTGCCGCCGAGACTTCCGGGCCTGCGGTTAACGCGCCGGTGTGCGAAAGCGTGGCATCGCGAGCCGCCTGAGATTTGCCGGTAGCAATGCCGATGATCGCCTTGCCGGCATCCCGACAGCGTTTTACGCCTTTAGCGAAGGCCTCGAAGTCACCAAACTGTTCGATGTAACAGACAATCGCCCGGGTATCGAGGTCGTCGGCTAGGTAATCAAAACAGTCCGCCAGGCTGAAGTTGGCCTGGTTGCCGGTGGTGATGATCGCGGAAAACCCTATATTTCGATCCCAGCAGGAGTTGGCGGCAGAACCGGCTACCGCGCTGCTTTGGGCGATAAAGGCCAATGACCCGGCTTTGTAGGGGCGCGGAATGGGGCCGCCCCAGCAGTGCAGGCCAGAGTCAGGGCGCACATAGCCATTGCAGTTGGGGCCGAGAATTAAGATGCCCAGGTCATCAGCGACCTGGCGAAGTTCGGCCAGCCGCTCTGGTTCTTCGTAGCCCGCTGCCAGTACGTAGGCAGAAGCACACCCCTTGTCAGCCAGTTCTTTAAGCGTGGCGAACACGTATTTTTCAGAGAGTAGAATCATCGCCAGGTCAGGCGCTTTCGGTAAATCTTTGACCGAGTGAAAACACGGGTAACCAAGCACCTTGCCGCGGCCGCGATTTACCGTATAAATATCACCGCGGTAGCCTTCGCGCTCCAGCCCGCCAAG